>OHQA01000738.1_pt1 | contig 9810 bp, 7 predicted proteins | sample 1577921 | NCBI WGS metagenome assembly OHQA01 (sample SAMEA3879570, study PRJEB24766) | human gut metagenome | biome: human-associated habitat; feature: feces | place: USA | collected 1985/1987 | reverse complement strand
ACTGGTATTACAAGAATGCTCATCACATCGGACAGGAATGGTCTGTCCGCGCCTGCGGGGTCCGGCAGCGCCATATAGACCAGGCACAGAGTATGAACCTGTATATCACCAATGACTATACCTTCCGCCAGGTGCTGAACCTGTATCTGCTTGCCTGGGAGAAGGGGGTCAAGACCATATATTATATCCGGTCCAGGAGTTTGGAAGTAGAAGAATGCGAGGTGTGTGCAAGCTGATGGAAATGAAGAAAAAACCCCTGTTCAATCCGCAGGGTGACTGGGAAATACAGAACCGCAGAATGGTAGGCGGCAATACAACGAATTTAAATGATTTCAATAACATGAAATATACCTGGGTCAGTGACTGGTACCGGCAGGCCATGAACAATTTCTGGGTGCCGGAGGAGATCAACCTGGGCCCTGATGTAAAGGACTATCCTATGCTGGACGCCGGGGAGCGGAGGGCCTATGACAAGATTCTGTCATTCCTCGTATTTCTGGACAGCATCCAGACCGCCAATTTACCGGCCATCGGCGAATATATTACGGCCAATGAAATCAACTTATGCCTGTCAATCCAGACCTTCCAGGAGGCGGTTCACAGCCAGAGCTACAGCTATATGCTGGATACCATCTGCGAGCCGCAGACCAGGAACGAGGTGCTCTACCAGTGGAAAAATGATGAGCATCTGCTTGCCAGAAATACCTTTATCGGAAATCTCTATAATGAATTTCAGGAGGACAAGAGCCCGTTTACATTTATGAAGACCGTGGTAGCCAATTTTATCCTTGAAGGGGTTTACTTCTACAGCGGATTTATGTTCTTCTATAACCTTGGCAGGAACCACAAGATGCCGGGATCCGCACAGGAGATCCGGTATATCAACCGGGATGAGAACACCCATTTATGGCTGTTCCGCAACATGATTCTGGAACTCAAAAATGAGGAGCCGGAGCTCTTTACCCCCGAACGCGTGGATGTTTACAGAGCGATGATTAAAGAGGGATGCCGCCAGGAGATTGCCTGGGGCCATTACGCCATCGGAGACAAGGTGCCGGGACTGACGAAAGATATGATAACGGACTATATTCAGTATCTTGGCAACCTGCGGTGTTTCAGCCTTGGCTTTGACCCGATTTATGAGGGGCATGAAAAGGAACCGGAGAGTATGGCCTGGGTATCCCAGTACAGCAATGCCAACATGATAAAGACGGATTTCTTTGAGGCCAGAAGTACGGCTTATGCGAAGAGCAGCGCTCTGGTAGATGATCTTTAAATCTGGCAGATGATTTTTAAAGAAGAAGCGGGCATGAGGACAGTTTTAGAAAACTGCCTTCATGCCCGCGATGTCATCCACGGTCATGGCCAGGGAAATCCGGTCAAAATCCTTTTGTATGAGAACGTAGATATCGAGAATCGGCTGGCACTGAATTCGGGTCTCCTCCATGATCTCATCGTAGTCGGAAATCATGAGCTCCACGATATCGGCGTCGATCAGACCAGCGTCCTTCATTTCTGTGATAATCGTGCATATTTTGTCTTTGGAAAATGCGGTCTTGTAGCTTCTCGTGCCGGAAAGGGCGCTGATGATATCGGCGATGGCCACGATCCGTTCTCCGGTGCTTAAGTCGGCGGCGGCCTCTCGGGTAACCGGAGCCGTCGAGCTTTTCATGGTGACGGAGGGCGAGCGATTTGACCGTATCCTCGATGACGTCTCCGAATATTTTCTCAGTGATGTCCACGTGGGTGCGCATGATATTCATGGCCTGGGGGCTCAATTTGCCCGGATACTCCAGGATTTCCACCGGAATGCCGATTTTTCCCAAGTCATGAAGCATGGAACCGCAGATGATCTGGTTGCATTCCTCCTCGTTCATCCCCATGCGTTTCGCCAGTTCGGCGCTGATGGTCGTGGTGGTGATGGTATGGGTAACCGTGTGGCGGCTTCGGAAATCAATGGTGAAGATGAGCATCTTTAAGTAATCCGTGATTTCGTCCTGTGTGAGGGAAATCTCGGAAAACAGCTGAAAAAATAGTGATTCTGCGTCCGTGTCACCTTCGAACGGTGTGTGGAAATCGCAGGCGAGGGCAAGATCGGCAATAAAGGGCGAGAATTTTGTGCCGCTTTCTTTCTTCAGGAGAACCGCGGTTTCTTCCCATGTCAGATGCTGCACCTCCATGGCGACGTCGATGCGGTCGGCCACATGAATGACCTGGGCAAGAAGCCGGATTCCTTTCGGAAATACCTCCGAATGCTCCAGAACCTGCCAGGTGGCGTGATGCAGAAGAATAGCACCGGAAAGCTTCTTGAGCGGAGAAAAGTATTTGATGAACAGATAGCCATAGACGGAGTGGGCCAGAACATCATCGGTGTCAAACTGCAGCATCTTTGAAATCTCATCGGTCTTGTAGGCGCCGATGTCGTGAAGAAGGGCCAGAAAGCAGACGTCCCGTATCTTCCGGGCGTCTTCATGGAAGTATGGCTTTAACATTTCAGATACAATATAGGCCACCCTGTAGCCGTGATTCATCAGGCGGGCGTCCACATAGCTGCAGGAACGACGGATAATTTCCAGTATTCCCCGGTTGTCAATGGAACCTGTATACTGCATAATTTTGTTCTCCAGTTTTCGTGTTTGATGGTAAATTTAAGTGTAACATAAATGGGGGGGAATGTCATGCTTATGTATGGGAATTTTACAGTAAAATGTGAAAGGATGTTCCATGCGTTCCGGGCGGTTCGCAGAGTGAGAAGGGCGCCCGAACCGTAGACGGATTATGTTCTTTTGATAAATTCGCAAATCATCGTGACAAATCAGGAAAAATCATTTACAATAAATGGAGAAAGGGCTTTCAGAGAGGGGATGCAGACTATGAATATCTACGATATTGCGGCGGAGGCGAAGACATCGATCTCCACCGTATCACGGGTACTGAATAATAAAGGGAATGTAAATCCGGAAATCAGACAGCGGGTGGAGGAGGTGCTTAAGAAGTACGACTATAAACCCAGCGCCATTGCGCGTGGGATGGTGTCGAAGACGATGAAGAGTATTGCGATTCTGACTGTGGATGTCAGGGTGACCCACTACGCCAGAATGGTTTACGTGATTGAACAGATTTTCAGCAATGAGGGGTATAATGTGACCGTCTGTAATACGGGCGGTTCGATCAGCGAATGCGGCCGGTATTTCGAGATCCTTTCCGAAAAACAGGTGGATGGAATTGTGCTGATCGGATCGGTCTTTAATGAGCTGATCCATTATCCGGAGATGACGGCCAGGATTAAGGGGATTCCTGTGGTGGTCGCCAATGGACAGGTGAAGCAGCCGGATTTCTATTCCGTTATGGTGGACGATATGAAAGGGATCCGCTCCGTCGTCGATTATCTCTATGAGAAAGGACACAGGGATCTGCTCTATCTCTATGACCTGGAGACGGAGAGCAGCCGGGCGAAATGTCAGGGATTTCTGGAAGCCATGAAGCTGCACGATATCGCCGGAGCCGAAAAGAATGTGGTGCACTGCCGGTACGGCCTGGAAGGCGGTCTAGAGGCGGCAGAGGAGATCTGCCAGCTCGGCATCCCGTTTACAGGGATTGTGTGCGGTGAAGATATTACCGCTATCGGGGTGATGAAGGGGCTGAAAAAGAAAGGCTTCCGGGTGCCCGAGGATATCGCGGTGACCGGCTGCAACAATTCTCCTGATTCTCTGATCTGTGAGCCGGAACTGACGACGCTGGATAATAAGCCTGAACTTCTGGGAGATATGTGCGCCCAGCTTTTAAAGGATGTTCTGGAAGGCCGGAAAGCCTTATCCAATGTGGCTATACAGCCAGAATTATTGATACGCGGGACTACACAGTGAGAAAACAGGATTGGGAAAACAGGATTGGGAAAATAGAATCGAGAAAACAGGATCGAGAAAACAGGATCGGGAAAACAGAATCAAAAAAAGGATCATAAAATTATGATTATGTAAAAACGCTTTCTCAATATAAAAGAGTTTATTTGGACACTAAAATCAAATGAACTCTTCTTTTTTTATGTTTAAACGTGAAAACGCTTTTACATAAATGCAAAACGATGTAACTTTTCAACAAAAAAACATACAGATAAATATGCATTATTAACTAAAATAAAGAGTTTATTACAAGGCATATTGACAAAACAGTCTCGAATGCTATAATGAAACTACAAGAAAGCGCTTTCTCAAAAACAGAGAATGAAATCTAAAAAGTAAAGAGCAGTAACGAAGACAGGACAGGTAATTGAGAAGAAAACAAGTTCTTCCGTCAGTCCCCCACCGGCGGAGGCCAGATTAAAGGAGAGAAAAATCATGAGAGTGCAGTATGAGGATTTATTAAAGAAGTTCCAGGGAATTTTGATGAGCAGAGGGTTTTCCGAGACTCATGCACTGGACGCGGCGACGGTGTTTGCAAAAAACAGTCTCGACGGTGTGTATTCCCACGGTGTAAACCGTTTTCCGAGAGTGGTCAGCTATCTGGACAAAGGAGAGATTGATCCGTCGGCTATTGCGACATGCGAATCGGCTATGGGAGCCATTGAGCGGTGGAACGGACACCGCGGATTCGGTCCGTTAAATGCAAAGCTTGCCATGGATCGTGCCTGTGAACTGGCGAAATTAAACGGTGTGGGCGTCGTGGCGCTGGGCAATAACAACCACTGGATGCGCGGCGGCAGCTACGGATGGCAGGCTGCTGACCAGGGATGCATCGGAATCTGCTGGTCCAATACCATGCCGAATATGCCGGCCTGGGGCGGTAAAGACAGAAAGATCGGCAACAATCCGCTCATTATGGCGATTCCGAGAAGCAGCGGTAAGCACGCGGTCATCGATTGTGCCGTATCCCAGTTCTCTTACGGCAAGATCGAGGAGGCGAGGCTGAAGGGCCAGCAGCTTCCGGTACCGGGCGGCTACGACACCAATGGAAATATCACCACGGATCCCGCGGAGATTGAAAAGACATGGAGAGTGCTTCCGATGGGCTACTGGAAGGGAAGCGGAATCTCGATTGCCCTGGATCTGATCGCAACGGTTTTAACCAGCGAGAATTCCGTTAAGAAGATCGGGACCTTCGGCGACGAGGTAGGCTTATCCCAGGTGATGATCGCCATGGATCCGTCTAAGTTTAACACGACTGAGGAAACAGACCGCATTGTGGATGAGATTCTGGCGGATATCAAGGCCTCGGAGCCTGCGGCAGAGGGCGGGGAGGTGTTCTACCCTGGCGAGCTGGAACTGAAGACGAGAGATGACAACACGAAGAACGGAATTCCGGTTATCGAAGAGGTGTGGGAGACGTTGAATTCTTTGGAACGCTAGAAGGGGTTACCCGGAAAGAATGGTAGAGAGGGAGAGAAAAATCAATGGAATATATCATAGGAATTCTGATTCTGGTATCATTTTTCGGCCTGGCATTCTATGCCGCGAAAGGCGGAAACTTAATGATGGGTATGCTGGTCATGGCAATTCTCTGGACCGTACTCCCCATGATCGGCAATACATTTCCGACGAATCCGGCATTTGTCACGGCAAATGCGGAGAACGTCGGTATCACATGGATCCAGGCATTCTCAAAAGTATTTCAGAGCGGCCCGGAAGGCTGGGGGACCGTTCTGGTCAACGTCGTTTTCGGCGCCTGGTTTGGACGCGTGCTCCTAGAGACGGGAATTGCCTCCACGTTGATTCGAAAGACTACGGAGCTGGGCGGCGATAAGCCGGCTGTTACCTGCATTCTCTTATGTATCGTGACCACGGCCATTTTCTCCTCTCTGTTCGGAGCCGGAGCGGTCGTGGCGATCGGTGTGATTATCCTTCCGATTCTGATGTCTCTTGGGATTCCGAAGGTGCTGTCGGTGGTATCCTTTATGCTGAGCATCGGAGCCGGCATGTTTTTAAATCCGGTCCTGTTTGGACAGTATACCGCATTTTTCCTCGACGCGGAGGGGAGAACCACCTATCCTTACGAAGAGTATGTTCGTTGGGGCGGAATTGCCCTGGCGGTTCAGCTGATTTTCACCATCTGCCTTGTGCTGTTCTGCATGAGAAAGAAAAAGACGGTTCACTCCTGGGCGGCCAGACGGCCAATCAGACAGAAAATGGATTTCGCCCCGGGCAAATCCCTTCTTACCCCGTTTATTCCGGTGTTCCTGCTGATCGTGTTCAAGGTTCCGATCATTATGGGCTTCCTGATCGGCGGTTTCTATGCGCTCTTTGTCTGCGGGAAGCTTAAGAATTTCCGTACGGCCTGCCGTACCTTTAATAAAGACTTTTTCGACGGAGTTGTCGATACCGCTCCGCTGGTGGGCTTCCTGCTCATGGTACCCATGTTTAACAAGGCGGCCGAACTGTGTATCCCGTATTTTAACGCGCTGCTGGGCAATGTAATTCCTCACAGCACCCTGTTTATCACCATTATTTTCTGTGCTCTGGCACCGCTCGGGCTGTTTCGCGGACCGTTTACCTTATACGGATGCGGCGCGGCCACACTGGGAATTTTAAAGGGAATCGGATTTTCCACCGCATTTCTGGCACCTCTCATGATTGCATCTACGACGGTCATGAACGTTTCCTGCTGTATCACGCAGTCCTGGATCGTATGGGGAATCAGCTATGCCAAGGTTTCTACCAGGGATTTCTTAAAGATGAGCGTCGTATGCGGCTGGATCATCTGCGTGATCTTACAGATTGTCACATTTGTGATGTTTGGTTGACGAAAAGGAGTAAACTATCATGGGAAAAAGATTAGTGAGAATGGGCATTGACGTAGGCGGAACCCATACAAAGGCGGTAGCCATTGACAATGCGACACATGAGATTATCGGAAAATCTTCCGTTAAGACGACGCATGACGATGTGAGTGGTGTGGCGGCCGGTGTTGTAGCCGCGTTTCAGAACTGCTTAAGGGAAAATGATATCGCTCCGGAGGACGTGATTTTCGTGGCACACAGCACCACCCAGGCTACCAACGCTCTGATTGAGGGCGATGTGGCGACTGTCGGAGTGGTCGGCATGGGGCCGAAGGGCATGGAGGGCGTTCTCTCCCGTGCTCAGACGAAGCTGAAGGATATCGATTTAGGATCCGGCAGAAAGATTGTTATCAAAAACCGGTATTTAAAGGATGACGAAGTGGATGAGGATACCGTGAGAAAGGCTGTGGAGGAATTAAAAGCGGAAGGCGCCCAGGTTATGGTTGCGTCGGATGCCTACGGCGTGGATGACATCGCGGGAGAGCAGTTCGTCTATGAGATTGCCCATGACGAGATGGGATTTGAGACGACACTGGCCTCCGACATCACGAAGCTTTACGGACTGACGAGGAGAACGAGAACGGCCGCAATCAACGCCAGTATTCTGCCGAAAATGCTAAACACTGCCAACAGCACCGAGAGCAGCGTCCGTGAGGCCGGCGTGGAGGTTCCGCTGATGATCATGCGCGGAGACGGCGGCGTTATGGAAATCAATGAGATGAAGAAGCGCCCGGTTCTGACCATGCTGTCGGGACCTGCCGCCAGCGTCATGGGATCGCTTATGTACTTGCGCGCCTCCAACGGAGTGTATTTTGAAGTGGGCGGTACGACGACCAATATCGGTGTCATTAAGAACGGGCGTCCCGCCATCGATTACTCCATCGTCGGCGGACACAGAACCTATATCAGTTCTCTGGATGTGCGCGTGCTCGGTGTGGCCGGGGGCAGCATGATCCGTGTGAACAAGACCGGGGTTCACGATGTGGGACCGCGTTCCGCTCATATTGCGGGGCTGGATTACGCGGTATTTACCGACGAGGATGAGATCGTGGAGCCGAAGCTGGAATTTTTCTCTCCCAAGGAGGGGGACCCGGATGACTATGTGGCGATCCGCTTAAAGAGCGGCAAACGGGTGACGATCACCAACAGCTGCGCGGCTAACGTACTGGGGCTGGTGACGGAGAAGGATTTCTCCCATGGAAATGTAAACGCAGCCAGAAAGGCGATGCAGCCGATCGCGGATTACTTAGGTGTTACGGTGGAAGATGTGGCGAGACAGATTCTTACCAGGGCGTACGAGAAGATTGAACCGATCATCCTGGATCTGGCGGCGAAATACCATTTGGAGCACGACCAGATTTCTCTGGTAGGAGTAGGCGGCGGCGCGACGTCACTGATCGGATTCTGTGCGGATAAAATGAATATCAAGTACAGCGTTCCGGAAAATGCGGAAGTCATTTCCTCGATCGGCGTAGCGCTGGCCATGGTTCGGGATGTGGTAGAACGCGTGGTTCCCAGTCCGACACCGGAGGACATCAGAAGCATCAAGCGCGAAGCTGTAGACAAGGCGGTGGAGAGCGGTGCGGCGCCGGATTCCGTGGAGGTCCACATCGAAATCGACCCTCAGACTTCCAAGCTTACCGCCATTGCGCTGGGCTCCACGGAGGTGAAGACTACCGACTTATTAAAAGAGTGCACGGAGGAAGAGGCGCGGACTCTGGCGGCGGAAGACTTGCGGGCCAATTCTGCCGATGTCCGGCTCGTCGGCCAGACGGCCAGCTTCTACGTTTATAATATGGAAGGAAAGGGCAGAAATCCGCTCCGCATTCTGGATAAGAAAGGATTTATCAAGGTCCAGAGAACAGACGGGGAAGTCGTTCTGGCAAAGGCGTCCTCATATCGGAGCATTGTATCGAAGATGTGGGAAGAGCTGGCCATATTCAAGGCGGATGCCATTCTGCGGCCGGATTACTATCTCTGTGTCGGCGCGCGGGTCATGGACTTTAACGGATCCGGAGAACTGGAACAGATTCTGATGTTGATGGATGTGGAAATGCAGATGATCGACTCTTCCGATGATATTATTATTGTCGGCGCGAAGAATCAGTTGTAGAATAGAAGAGAAAGAGCTGTTTCCGGTACAGGTAAGTGCTCCTGTTACAGGAAATGCCTCCCGCCAGGAGTACACTCCGGCGCAGAGTCCGGTGAGTCAGTACTGCATTCACTGGAACTTATGCAATGCAGTACTGGTCTCTGATATTATTTATATAGAAGAAAGGGGAGTGCGCTGTGGCTTTAAATGGTGCAAAACGTTTGGCGGACAGTCTGTTCGGAAAGGCTGAAATGCCTGATCTGGGTCTGGGAGATACGGGGAAGGTGCTTCCGCTCCGTCCGATGATGGAACGCCTTCTCTCACTGGACCGGGAAGCCTGGGGGCTTTACGCCTGGTCGAGAGAGCCGCTGGAGGGCAAATTTGACCGGGAGCAGAAGCTCCAGTACCAGAGAAAGGCGGAAGCCTGCGGGAGAGAAGAAGCGGCGCTGGCAGCGGCAGAAGCCGTATTGGAAGTGCCGGACAGTCTGGCAAAATCCGCAGCGGCCTCCATGAAGCTGCATGTGACGGCTCCCGATACACCTGTGGGCGGCGGCCAGGTTACCTTTGCACAGTATGTGGAACCGGACGAGGTGACCATTTTTATGGACGCGGTCGAAAAGGCGGAAGCACTGGCGGCCTCGGAAGGCCTCGCGGATCTCCTGGGAAATGTGAAGATTTTCGATATACTTCTGGCCCATGAGATATTCCATGCGGTGGAGTTCAAGAAGGAGAATACCATCTATACGAAGACGGAGAGAGTGGAGCTGTGGCGGAAACCATTTTCCAATAAGTCCCGTCTCGTCTGTCTCGGCGAGATGGCCGGTATGGCGTTTGCAGAGGAACTGCTTAAGCTTCCGTTTTCTCCCTACGTGCTCGATGTTCTTCTGATGTATGGATATCATGGGGCAGCGGCTACGGCTCTTTTTGAGGAAATCATGGAAATCGC
>OHQA01000734.1_pt1 | contig 9911 bp, 9 predicted proteins | sample 1577921 | NCBI WGS metagenome assembly OHQA01 (sample SAMEA3879570, study PRJEB24766) | human gut metagenome | biome: human-associated habitat; feature: feces | place: USA | collected 1985/1987 | reverse complement strand
GAAAAATGCCAACGGATAAAGAACGCAGAAACAGAAAGGTCACAGGCATTCTTTGTTTTGGCATTTGTTTCTGCTGTCTGCTTTTGGGCGTTTATACCTTTTGAGAAAGGACGGATATCATGGAAAAACCGAAATTACTTTTATTCTTAGACCGTCATCCCTTCATCCGAAACAATATGCAAAGGGTTTTGACTGTCTGCATGTTTCTGGATTTGCTGGCAGGGGTATTTGAGCAGTACCAGATGACAGGACCTTTGGCGGCAATTTCCGCATGGACAGCGGTATTCTTTGGGCTGTGTGCCCTTTTGTATTGGTGCATGCTGAAAGAGTATCAGCAGACGCAGGACGCATGGCATTGGGCATCAGATGGGTATGAGCGGCAGCTGCGATTTTTCGCACTGGCAGGGGCAGCTATGGCTGTTTTCAACGCTGTGAAATGCGCCGCTTATTTCATCGGCAGTTAAAAACGGGGAAACCTTGGATTTTACAGGGTTTTCCCTATTTTTTACAGAAAAAAAGAGGATTTTTTTGTAAAAGAAGCGTATTTTCTTATTAAGGAAGAAAAAGGAGGGATGAGAATGGAATACCGTTTGTTTCAGGAAGAATTGGAGGAGAAAATATTGAGTCCTCTGGCGGCAAAAAGTGCCGCATCCAAAGGGCGTTTGCGCCCCGAGGAAAAGTGCGATTTCCGCACGGATTTTCAGCGGGACAGAGATCGTATCATCCACTGCAAAGCTTTTCGGCGCATGAAGCATAAGACACAGGTGTTCATCTCTCCCGAAGGAGATCATTACCGCACCCGCCTGACCCATACCTTGGAGGTTGCCCAGATTGCCCGTACCATTGCAAGAGCGTTGCGGCTCAATGAGGATTTGACGGAAGCCATTGCTTTGGGGCATGACTTAGGGCATACGCCTTTTGGTCACGCCGGGGAGCGGAAACTGGATGAACTCTGCAAAGACAGAGGGGGTTTTGCCCATAACGAACAGAGCCTGCGTGTGGCAGACCGTCTGGAAAAAGACGGAAAGGGACTGAATTTGACATGGGAGGTGCGGGATGGTATACTGAACCACCGTACCAGCGGACACCCTGCCACACTGGAAGGGAAAATTGTACAGCTTTCAGATAAAATCGCATATACCAACCACGACATTGACGATGCCATTCGGGCAGGCATGCTCCGTCCTGAGGATATTCCGGCGGAATATGTGGCAGTCATGGGAGGAACGTCCAGCAAACGCATCAATGCCATGATACGGGATACCATATTACATAGCACCGGCACCGGCGACATCCGCATGAGTCCGGAAATGCGGGCAACCCTCACAGGACTTCGGGCATTTATGTTCCAGAAGGTCTACCACAGCGACATTGCCACCAGTGAGCATGAAAAAGCCCAGAAAATCGTAGGCGACCTCTTTGCCTACTATCTGGAACATCCACAGGAGATGGAGGGAGAGTTCCGCCGCCTCATGGAAGAAGGGGAAACGGTGGAGCAGACCGTTTGTGATTATGTCGCCTGCATGACAGACCGTTTTGCCGTGGCAAGATTCAAGAAACTCTTTATTCCTGCGGAATGGAGCGTCCTTTGATTTATTGATGGATTTTTGCGAAAAATCGGTCTTTTGCGGTCGGTTTTTGTACAAATATACAAAACGTCGCCAAAAGGGAGGATTTTTCGGGGAAATGTCGAAATCATAGAGTATAGCAGGAGAAAGGAAGTGTAACAGCTTCCTTTCTCCAATGTTTACGGAAATTCCAGAAACGTTGTTTCCAAAAAGATGGAAAGGGGGGAGGACAATGCGGTATCCGAGAGAATTGATTGAGGAAATCCGTATGCAAAATGACATTGTGGATGTCATTTCCCAGTACGTCCCCTTGAAGCAAAAGGGCAGTTCTTACTTCGGACTTTGCCCTTTTCATCACGAAAAGACCCCGTCTTTTTCCGTCAACAGTGAAAAACAGTTTTATTACTGTTTCGGCTGTGGAGCGTCTGGGAATGTATACGGCTTTCTCATGGAAATGGAAAACTGTGATTTTCCCGAAGCGGTGAAAAAACTGGCGGAGCGCGCCAACATCCCTTTGCCAGAGCCTCAAATGACGGGACAGGCTCTTGCCATGGAGCGGCTGAAAACAAGGCTCTTTGAGATGCATCGGGCAGCAGGAAGGTTTTATTATGACACCCTCCAGTCGGACGAAGGCGCACCGGCACGGGCTTATCTGGAGCGGCGGCAGCTGAAGCCAAACCTTGCCAGAAAGTTCGGCATCGGGTATTCTCCAGACCGCAGACATGCCCTTTTCGACCACCTGAAGGGATTGGGATATTCCGTAGAGGATATGGTCAAAAGCGGCTTAGTCATTCCCGATAAGGAAGGAAGCGGCTGCCACGACCGTTTCCGGGGAAGGCTTATGTTCCCCATATTTGACGCCCAAGGACGCGTGGTAGGGTTCGGCGGCAGAATCCTAAGCAAGGGGGAACCTAAATATCTGAATTCCCCCGAAACCATACTGTTCAGCAAAAGCCGCAATCTATACGGGCTGAACTTTGCAAAAGCCGCCAGAAAGAAGGAACTCATTCTGGTGGAAGGATATATGGATATGATTTCTGTCTATCAGGCAGGATTCCATAACGTGGTGGCGTCTTTGGGAACGGCATTCAACCGGGAACACGCCATGACATTGAAGAAATACGCCGAGGACGTGATCCTGCTTTACGACAGCGACGAAGCAGGCACAAACGCCGCCCTCCGTGCCATTCCCGTATTGGTGGAAAATGGATTCCATGTGCGGGTGACACAGGTGCCAGACGGCAAAGACCCCGACGAATTTATCAAACAAAACGGCTCAGCGGAGTTTTCCAAGCTGCTGGTCAATGCCGTTCATTATATATCGTTCCAGATCGCCTGCATCCGCAGGAAATACGCGCTGGACAACCCGGAACATCGGGTGCGCTTTGCCACAGAGGCGGCGCAGATTTTGACAAAATTGGAAAGCGACATCGAGCGGGATGTGTATACCGCCGAGGTCAGCCGTATGACAGGGGTGGAGGAAAGCGCCATCCAGAATGAAATACGGAAACTCCGCCGCAAAAAAGGCAGTACGGCGGCAGAGAAAAGGAAGATAAGGGGCTGTTGGACGCCCAGAAAAGTTTGTTGTATTTTTCTGCCAGCCATCGGCATATATATGAAATTTTACAGAAGGTGTTGGATAAGGACGATTTTCCCACAGAGGTCTACGGCAAAACATTTGAAGCCATGGGCACTTTATGGGAAGAAGCGGGGAATGTGTTCCCTGCGGAACTGATCAGTTTTTTTGAGGAAGGCGAAGCGCAACGGCGTGTCACGGAGATTTTCGCGGCACAACCGCCGGCAGACGATGGGTTTGACCTGCAAAAAGCCGTCAATGAAGCCGCAAAAGTATTGAAGCGGGCAAAGATCGACCGAAAAACGGCACAGGCATCCACCGTGGAGGAAATCCAACAGCTGGTGGAGGAGAAAAGAAAGCTGGAGGCACTGCATATTACCATCTGATATGGTTAGACTATAAGGAACACAGAAAGGGAGGATTGCTTTGAAATCCGTCGAAGAAACCACATTGTTGACCAGACTGGAAGAACTGGTTGCCATGGGCAAAAAGAAGAAAAGCGTATTAGAGTATAAAGAGGTCATGGACCATCTGGCGGATTTGGAATTGGACCCCGACCGCATCGATCGGATTTATGAATATCTGGAAACACAGGGCATTGATATCCTGGGCAATCTGGACGCAGAAGAAGAAGTTGAAAAAGACCTTGACCTGACACTGCCCGAAGGCATCAATATCGACGACCCTGTCAGAATGTATCTGAAGGAAATCGGCAAAGTCCCTCTGCTGTCCGCAGAGGAAGAAGTGGAACTGGCACAGCGTATGGAAGAAGGCGACGAAGCTGCCAAAAAGAAACTGGCAGAAGCCAACCTGCGTCTGGTTGTCAGCATTGCCAAAAGATATGTAGGTCGTGGGATGCTGTTCCTTGACCTGATTCAGGAAGGCAATCTGGGGCTGATCAAAGCCGTGGAAAAATTCGATTACCACAAGGGCTATAAATTCTCCACCTATGCCACATGGTGGATTCGCCAGGCAATCACCAGAGCCATTGCCGATCAGGCAAGAACCATCCGTATTCCCGTACACATGGTGGAAACCATCAATAAACTCATTCGTATCTCCAGACAGCTGCTGCAGGAATTGGGTCGTGAACCGACCGCAGAAGAACTGGCAGTGGAAATGCAGATGCCCGAAGAAAAGGTTCGTGAAATCATGAAGATCGCACAGGAACCTGTTTCTCTGGAAACCCCCATCGGCGAAGAAGAAGACAGCCATCTGGGTGACTTTATCCCCGATGACGACATTCCCGCCCCTGCGGAAGCGGCTGCCTTTACGCTGCTGAAAGAACAGCTCATCGAAGTGCTGGATACCCTTACCGAAAGGGAAGAAAAGGTATTGCGCCTGCGCTTTGGTCTGGACGACGGACGTGCCAGAACACTGGAAGAAGTGGGCAAAGAATTCAATGTCACACGAGAAAGAATCCGTCAGATCGAGGCAAAAGCCCTGCGTAAACTGCGTCATCCCAGCCGCAGCAAAAAACTGAAAGATTATCTGGAATAAGAAACACAAGTGGCAGGCGGCAGGCGTACCCAAAAGGGGTATGCTTGCCGCCTGTTTTGCATAGAAAGGAAACAGGTTATGGATATTTCAAAACGATTGCAGGCAGTGGCAGGACTGGTAACACGCCGCAGTATGGCGGACATCGGCACCGATCACGGCTATGTGCCTTTGTATCTGTATGAACAGGGGAAAATCGACCGGGCACTGGCTTGTGACCTGAACAAAGGCCCTCTGGAAAAGGCAAAGGAAAATATCGCCGCCATGGGTGCAGGGGATGCCATCGAAACCCGTTTGGGCAGCGGTCTTTTGCCCGTACATACAGGGGAAGTGGAAAGCGCTGTCATCGCAGGCATGGGCGGTATGCTTATCTGCCGCATCCTCAAGGAAAGCGAAGCAGTGGCAAAAAGCCTGAAAGAATGGATACTTTCTCCTCAGCATGATTTGGATGCGGTGCGTCAGACTGTATGGGATTTTGGCTTTGCCATTGACGAGGAAATTATGGTGAAAGAGGACGGAAAGTATTATCATATTTTCCGCTGTGTCCCCGGTGAGGAGAAGGAAAAAACACCTGCCTCCCTTTTCTACGGCGGCAGATTATTGGAAAAACAAGACCCGATTTTGTGGGAAGAACTGACCAGAGAAGAAGCCCAGTATGAAAAAGTGGCAGAGGGGTTACGCCAAAGCGGCACCCCAAAAGCTGCGGAACGTTTGGCGGAAATCGAGGAAAAACTGGCAGTCATTAAGGAGGCGAAAGCATGGTACAAGTAAAAGATATTATGGCAGTCATGGAGGGCATTGCCCCCAGAAAACTGGCGGAAAGCTGGGATAAACCCGGTTTGGCAGTGGGCGACCCCAACCATGAAGTGAAAAAAATACTGGTTGCGCTGGATGTGACAAAAGAAGTCATTGCCGAAGCGGCAGAAATGGGCGCGGATATGATCATCACCCATCACCCCATGCTGCTGTTCCAGAAATTTGACAGCATCACCACAGAAACTTCTGTGGGCAGTAAAATCATTTCTTTGATTCAGAATAACATTGCGGCATTTTCTGCTCATACCAATCTGGATATCGCAAAAGGCGGCACAAATGATGTATTGGCAGAACTCATCGGCTTGCAGGATTTGACATACTTAGAAGAAGCATGGGCAGAGGATTTGAAGAAAATCGCTGTTTTCGTGCCTGTGACCCATGCTGAAGCCGTGCGGAAAGCCATGTGTGACGCTGGTGCGGGAGAAATCGGCAATTATACTTGCTGTACCTTTGCTGCACCGGGAGAAAGCACCTTCCTGCCCATGGAAGGCAGCAATCCTTTCTTAGGAGAACAGGGTAAGCTGGAACGGGTGGAAGAAGTCCGTCTGGAGGCTCTGGTGCCTGCATCTCAGGCGGCAAATGTCATCGCAGCTATGAAGGCAGCCCATCCCTATGAAGAAGTGGCTTATGACGTATACGCTGTGGAACAGAGATACAAAAAAGAAGGCATTGGACGCATGGGTGTATTGCCTGCGCCTGTGCCTTTTGCGGAATTTGCGAAAATGCTCAAAGAAAAATTAGGTCTGGATAGTATTCGCCTGACAGGTGATGCACATAAAATGATTCAGAAGGTAGCCCTTTGCACAGGCAGCGGCGCGGAATTTATCCTGCCTGCTTATTACGCCGGTGCGGACGCTTATCTGACAGCGGACATCAAATTCCACGAAGCCCAGAAGGCAGTGGAAACAGGCATTTGCGTGGCAGATGTGACCCATTACGCCAGTGAAGTGCTCATCGTGCCTGTGATTCAGAAAGCGCTGGAACAGGCAGCGGCAGAAAAGGGCTGGACCCTGGAAGTGGTCTGCTCTAAAGTCAACGGGCAGACATTCTGGGCACTGTAAAAGGAGAAAAGGAGGAGAAAAGTCATGGAAACAAGACAGATCAACGTCATGGGAAAACTGGTGGAGATTGCGGAGGGGGCAACCTTTGCCGACGTGGCAAAAGATTTTTGCGGCACAGTCAATGGTCCCATTATGCTGGCAAGACAGAAAAATAAACTGCGGGAACTCCATCAGAAAATCCGCACTTGCGATGATGTGACATTTTACGGCATTGAGAATGATGAAGCTATGCGGGTCTATCGCCGTGGTGTGCTGATTCTGATGACAAAAGCTGTTTACGAACTCTGGGGCAATGAATCTCTGGTGGTAGTGGAACATTCTTTGCAGAAAAATCTCTACTGCGAAATCCGCAAACCGGAAATGGAAATGACAGAAGAAGTGCTGGCAAAAATCGAAGGCAAAATGCGGGAATATGTAGCGGCAGACCTGCCTATCTGCAAACGCACCATGCGGAAAGAAGACGCCAGAGAAATCGCCAGACGACAGGGCATGCCCGATAAGGATGAACTGTTCCGTTATCGCCGTGCCTCCAATGTGAATCTTTATGAACTGGATGGCTTCTATGATTATTTCTATGGATATATGCCGGCTTCCACAGGGGATTTGAAAGTCTTTTCCCTCATGGCTTATGAAAACGGCTTTCTCATTCGTTTTCCTGACCCAAAACAGCCGGAAGTGCTGCGGGAATTCTCCAACCCCAAGAAAATCAGCAGTGTATTTCTGGAACAGATGCACTGGTGCCAGCTTATGGGCGTGAAAAACGTGGCAGAACTGAACCATACACTGACCCAGGGAAAATTTGGCGACCTGATTCGCATCAATGAAGCCCTTCACGAAAAGAAGATTGCGGAAATCGCTGATATGATTCATCAGCGTTTGGATAAAGTCCGTGTGGTACTCATTGCAGGTCCTTCTTCCTCTGGTAAGACTTCCTTTGCCAACCGCCTGTGCATCCAGTTACAGGTATTGGGCATCCGCCCTCATAAAATCTCTCTGGATGACTATTTCGTGGAACGGGAAAAAACACCGGTGGATGAAAACGGCAAACGGAATTATGAACATATCCACGCCCTTGACCTGCCTTTGCTCAACAGTGACCTGAAGAAAATGATTGCAGGGGAATTGGTAGACCTGCCTACCTATAACTTTGTCACAGGCAAACGGGAATATAACGGCAACCGTATTCAGGCGAAGAAAGGGGAAATTCTGGTGCTGGAGGGCATCCATGGTTTGAACGATATGCTCACATCGGAAATCCCTGCGGAACAGAAATTCAAGATTTTTATCAGCGCCATGACACAGCTGAACGTGGACGACCACAACCGCATTTCCACATCTGACAGCCGTCTCATTCGCCGTATCGTACGGGATTATCAGTTCCGCGGACGTGACGCGGCAGAAACCATCCGCACATGGAATGACGTCACCGACGGGGAAGCGGAAAACATTTTCCCTTATCAGGAAAACGCCGACGCCATTTTCAACTCCGCCACCATTTACGAATTGAGCGTACTGAAGCAGTATGCGGAACCTCAGCTCTTTGCCATTGGGGAAGACCAGCCCGAATATATCACCGCAAAACGGCTCATCAAGTTCTTAGGCTATTTCCTTGCGGCGCCGGGTACAGAAATCCCTAATAACTCTTTGATTAAAGAATTTGTAGGCGGCAGCTGCTTTAAGGTTTGACAAACAGCTCCTTTTTGGAGTATAATAATCCACTGAGTAGACTGGACAGTCGCGCTGGATGCGCTCCAGTGAGGAAAGTCCGGGCTTCATAGAGCAGGGTGCCGGCTAACGGCCGGTGGAGGCGACTCTAAGGAAAGTGCAACAGAAATAAACCGCCTGTCTTTTGGCAGGTAAGGATGGAAAGGTGGGGTAAGAGCCCACCGCTCCTACGGTAACGCAGGAGGCTCTGTAAACCCCACCTGAAGCAAGACGAAAGAGGGCAAAGAGGCTGCTCGTCTCTCCTCGATGAAAAGTCGCATGATGCTGTTGGCAACAACAGACCAAGATAGATGGCTGTCCACGACAGAACCCGGCTTACAGGTCTGCTCACTTTTTTAAAAGCAGGAAATCCGATAAGGTTGTCGACGAAGTCGACAACCTTTCGTCAAAGGCTCATTTCATTCAAGCCTTTGACGAATAGGCAGAAGTATAAACAGTTCGTTCCATCGGCATAAATGCCTTGAAACTCACTGTTTTCCTCGTCGGAAGTAAATTCCGACTGCGGATTCCAGTTGGGAAATGCCTTGTTTCCCAAACCTTTCCGCGTTCTTGAAAATGTAAAAAACATTTTGTTTGTAATCTGATCCGATGTTTTTTGGAAAAATGTCGGATTTTTTTATTTCGGAAATTTGATTTCTTTCCTCTGGAATGATAGAATCAGTACAGAGCGGCAGAAAGGAAGGTGCGATTATGAAGGAAACAAGAAAAATCATGCAGGTGGTAACACTGCTGTATTTGGTGCTGGTGGGCATCGGGCTGTATATTGCGGCAAAAGTGCTGCCGGGAGAAACTTTGCTGAATGCCATCCTGCCTTTGGCATTGATTTTGATCGTACTTTGGTTTGTGCTGATCTTTGCCACACTGAAATGGCAGAGCAGAAAGAAGTGAGAGGATACAAAGGAGGGATTCCCCATGAACGACAGCGTGAAAAAAATGCTGGAATATAACAGAGTTTTTGTAGACCATGAAATGTACCAACGATATGCAACCACAAAATATCCCGACCGGAAAATTGCCATTTTGTCCTGTATGGATACCCGTATGACAGAACTGCTGCCTGCGGCGCTGGGCATCAAAAACGGTGATGTGAAGCTCATCAAAAATGCCGGCGGTCAGATCACCCACCCCTATGGCAGTGTGATTTTCTCCCTGTTGGTGGCTGTTTATGAACTGGGCGTGGATACCATTCTGGTCATTGGTCATGACGACTGCGGCGGCAGAGCGCTGGATGCCAAAAAGATGATTGCCAAAATGGAAGAAAAGGGCATTTCCAGAGATGTCATAGACCATGTGGATGCCAACCATAAAAATCTGGAACAGTGGCTCACTGGCTTTGGCGATATTTGCGCTTCTGTCCAGAACACTGTGGATACCATCCGCAACCATCCACTGATTCATAAAGATGTGGAAGTTTACGGTTTTGTCATGGACCCTCATACAGGTGCCATGCGTGAAGTGACATGTGCAGACAAATGATATGGGAATTTTCCCCTGCAAGTAAGCCTATGGTTGCGATTATGAGGGAAATTCTGCGAAAATACCCTAAGTGTGAATTTGGCAGGGAATTGTTTCCAGGCAATCCCATTCCCATACTGCGGGTGTCCGGCGGCAAAACAACGGCGGATGTGGCAGACTGGGGGTATCTGACCCAGAAAGGCAAGCGGGTCT
>OHQA01000718.1_pt1 | contig 10296 bp, 6 predicted proteins | sample 1577921 | NCBI WGS metagenome assembly OHQA01 (sample SAMEA3879570, study PRJEB24766) | human gut metagenome | biome: human-associated habitat; feature: feces | place: USA | collected 1985/1987 | reverse complement strand
GTGACCAAGTTTAAACAGAAGGCGCTTATTGGGGATGGCACCATCAACGGGAAGCGGGTACTGCTGGTGAAACCCCAGACATTTATGAACCTCAGCGGGGAAAGCATCCGTGAAATCGTTAATTTCTACAAAATACCTCAGGATCGTTTTGTGGTGATTTACGATGATACTTCCATGCCTGCCGGACAGATTCGTTTGAGAGAAAAAGGCAGCCACGGCGGTCATAACGGCATCCGCAACATCATCCAGCAGATGGGAACAGACGTGTTTTACCGCATCAAAGTGGGTATTGGCGAAAAACCCAATGGCTGGGATTTGGCGGATTATGTGCTGGCAAAATTCGACAAGGACGCGATGGATAAAGCGGTACAGGCGGTGGAACTGATTCTTTCCCGTGGCATGGCAGATGCCATGAACCGCATGAACCAGCGTCCCAAAGCGCCTAAGCCCAAAAAAGAACCTCAGGAAAAGCCTGAGGAAACCAAAAAAGAGGTGGAAGCATGAAAAGCCTGACAGAGCCCCTGTTGGAGCTGGAAAGCTATCAATCATTACTGGATGAAATCCGCAAAGGACATACCCCTGTGTTTGCCACAGGGGTCATTGACGTGGAAAAAAATCATCTTCTTTATGGCGTGCAGGAGCACTTGCAGCGCCCCATGGTGATTCTGACCCATAGTGAAGTGCGAGCAAAAGAGATTCTGGAGGATATGCAGTTCTTCACAAAGACAGGCATGTATTATCCCGCAAAAGATATCCTCTTTTACAGCGCCGATGTTCACAGCATGGAAATGAACCGCCAGCGTTTTCTGGTGGTGGAAAAACTGCTGGAAGGGAAATGCCCCCTCATTGTGGCTTCTGTGGAAGCACTTCTGGACAGATACCCCAAAAAAGAAGTATTTGCTTCGTTCCTCCTGACATTGCATGTGGGAGAGGTGCGGGAATTGACTGACTTAACAAAACAGCTGGTGTTCATGGGCTATGAACGGGCGGAACTGGTGGAAAGTCCCGGGCAGTTTGCTGTCCGTGGGGGGATTTTGGACGTATACCCCCTGACAGCAGAGGATGCGGTGCGTATTGAGTTTTGGGATGACGAAATCGACAGCATCCGTACCATGGATGCCCAGAGCCAGCGTTCCGTGGATAAACTAAACAACGTGACCATTTTCCCCATGCGGGAACTGGTCTATGACGAAGAAACAGCAAAAACAGCGGCGGACAAAATGGAAGCCGATTACAAAAAAGCACTGAAGAAAATGGAAAAAAGCACCGTGGAGGACGGCGTGGAACGGATGAAGGAGCATATTGGGGAAAACATCGACCTGCTTCGTTCAGAACTGAGCTTTGCTTCTGTGAGCAGTTTCATCAACTATTTTTATGATGATACCGTAAGTTTGCTGTCCTACTTACCAGAGGACACCATCCTTTGTTTTGATGAACCTCAGCGATTGGCAGAACACATGGACACCCTGCGGCAGGAATATGAGGAAAGTATGAAAGGCAGAATCGCACAGGGCTTTTTGCTTCCTGCCCAGAGCAAACTCCTTTTCGATTATCTGGATATTCTCCGGCAGGCGGAGGACTTCGACCGTATTCTACTGGCAGGGATTTCCCAGCGGACACCCCACTTCCAGCCCAAAGCACAGGCGGATTTTGCGGTGCGTTCCATTCCTTCTTTCCAGAAACGGGCAGACCTGTTCTGTGAGGAATTGCAGTATCTGAAAAAACAGAATTACCGGATTTTGGTGCTGGCAGGGACAGGTACCCGTGCCCAGAGAATGGCAACGGAATTGACGGAAATGGATGTGCCTGCTGTTTATGTGGACGATCTGGAAAAAGAAATGGTGCCCGGCAGTGTTTGGGTGTCCAAAGGCTCCCTGTCCAAAGGTTTCCAGTATGACTATATCCGTCTGGCTGTCTTTTCCGACAGCGAGATTTTCGGCAAGAGCGGCGAAAAACGGAAGAAGAAAAAGAAGAAAAACGGCGTTGCCATCCAGAGTTTTTCCGACCTGCACATCGGCGACTATGTGGTTCACGATAACCACGGCATCGGCGTGTTCCGGGGATTGGAGAAAATCTCCGTGGAGGGCGTCCAGAAAGATTATATGAAAATTTCCTATCGGGATGGGGGCAATCTGTTTGTGCCTGTCAGCCAGATGGATATGATTCAGAAATATATTGGTTCCGGCGGTGCCGCACCCAGACTGAACAAACTGGGGGGACAGGATTGGCTGAAAGCAAAGGCAAAAGCCAGAACTGCCGTGAAGATACTGGCGGAGGACTTGGTTGCCCTCTATGCCAAACGAGCGGCGGCAAAAGGGCATGTGTATGGGGCAGATACTCTGTGGCAGAGGGAATTTGAAGAAGCCTTCCCCTTTGACGAAACAGATGACCAGCTGAACGCCATCGAAGATGTGAAAAAAGATATGGAAAGCGGCAAAGTCATGGATAGACTGGTCTGCGGCGACGTTGGCTATGGCAAAACGGAAGTTGCCATCCGTGCCGCATTCAAAGCCGTGCAGGATGGAAAACAGGTGGCATATCTGGTGCCTACCACCATTCTGGCACAGCAGCACTACAATACCTTTGTCCAGCGTATGTCCGGCTATCCTGTGAAAATCGAACTGCTGTCCCGTTTCCGCACGCCAAAACAGCAGAAGGAAAGTCTGAACGGATTGGAAAAAGGCTTTTCCGATATTGTCATCGGTACTCATCGTATCCTGTCTAAAGACGTGAAGTTTAAGGATTTGGGTCTGGTCATTGTGGACGAGGAACAGCGTTTTGGGGTGGCTCATAAGGAAAAACTGAAACGTCTGCGGGAAAATGTGGATGTGCTCACATTGACAGCGACACCTATTCCCAGAACATTGCACATGTCTTTGGCAGGCATCCGGGATATGAGTATTCTGGAAGAACCCCCGCAGGAACGCCGTCCCATCCAGACTTATGTCATGGAAAACAACCCCGAATTCATTCGAGAAGCCATCCACCGGGAATTGAGCCGTGGCGGACAGGTCTTTTATCTTTACAATCGGGTGGAAACCATTGGAGAAGAAGCCTTTCGTGTGCAGAATCTGGCGCCGGAAGCCAATGTTGCCTTTGCCCATGGGCAGATGTCGGAAAGAGAACTGGAAAACATCATGCAGGACTTCATCAGCGGCGAAATCGATGTGCTGGTATGTACCACCATCATTGAAACGGGCATGGATATTTCTAACGTGAATACTATCATCATTCAGGACGCCGACCGTATGGGATTGTCCCAGCTGTACCAGCTTCGTGGGCGTGTAGGCAGAAGCAACCGCACTGCTTATGCTTACCTCATGTACAAACGGGATAAGATGCTGAAAGAAGCGGCGGAAAAACGGCTCCAGACTATTCGGGAATTTACGGAGTTTGGCTCTGGTTTCAAAGTTGCCATGCGTGACCTGGAAATCCGTGGCGCCGGTAACCTTTTGGGTGCGGAACAGCATGGGCATATGGAATCCGTTGGGTATGACATGTACTGCCGTTTGCTGGAAGAAGAAGTCCAGAACCTGAAAGGCGAACCTGTGGCAGAAACATTTGAAACCACAGTGGATTTGAATATCAACGCTTATCTGCCTGATTTCTATATCAAAAATCAGGAACAGCGCATGGATTTGTATAAGAAGATTGCCGCTGTCCAGACCATGGAAGAATATTACGACATGCAGGAAGAACTGGAAGACCGTTATGGTGACCTGCCTAAGAGTGTCCAGAACCTGCTGGAAATGGTGCTTTTGAAAGCGGAAGCACATCGGTTGGGCATCACAGCCATCAACCAGAAGGGCAGCAATATTCTGGTGGAATTCCGTCCAGATGCGCCTTTGGACCCGGAAAAGCTCACAAAGTGCATTGCGGAAAGCCGTGGACGATATCTCTTTACGGCTGGCGCCATGCCTTATGTAACTGTCAGACTGAAAAAGGGCGAGGAAAACAAAGGCGTGCCCTATATTAAAAGTTTATTACAAGGGCTCAAAGCATAGTTTTTTCGGAAAAAAATGTGTATAATAAAAGCTAACCTTCTTTTTGGACAGAAAAAGAAGATGAAAAGACATGAAACCGAAAAAAAGAGAGTGTGATTTTTTATGAAAAAGAAAGCGAAGGGGGCATTGTGCCTGCTGCTGACTGGGCTTTTATGGCTTACAGGCTGCGGCAGTTCTTTTTCCGATGAAGTCATAGCGCGCATAGATGGCAGAGAAGTCATGAAGTCCGAATATATGGTATATCTTTATACCAGCACCCAAAGCTTTGTTTCCGCCGCAGGCAGTGATGTCTGGGACATGGATTTTGACGGCATGACCGGAGCGGAGCTGGTGCAGGAGCGGGCATTCAGCACCATACAGAGTGTGGTTGCCGCAGAACAGTATGCGGAGGAAAACAACATTTCTCTGACAGAAGACCAGAAAACAGAAGCCCATACCATGGCAGAGGAATTCCTCAGTCAGCTGACAGAGGAAGAACTGGCAAAAATGGGCGTGGATCAAGAACAGATGGAAACCCTCATGGAGGAATCTTATCTGTATTCTGTGGTCTATGACACATTGGCAAAGGAATGCGAAGTCAATGCCGATGAAATGGAACAGTATTATCAGGAAAACGCCGACGCTTTGCGGGAGGAATATACCCAGATTACCATTGATACCATCATGGTAAACGATGAGGCAACGGCGAAAGAAGTCAGCGAAAAGGCAAAAGCCGGAGAGGATTTTGCCACATTGTTTGAAACCTATGACACAGATACTTCCGCCAAGGAAAACGGCGGCAATGGACAGATGACACTGTATCAGAATTATCTGAACAATACCTTTGGGTTATCGGAAAATCTCACATTAGGTGAGATTACAGACCCCATTGAGGTGCGGGGCAGTTATTTCATACTGAAAGTGGAATCCATCACCCCGCCTACAGATGAACAGGTGAAACAGCTGGCAGAAGATGCTTACCGCCAGCAGGTACAGTCCGCTTATGTGGAAAGCCGTTTGTCAGAAATGATCGCGGCACAGGAAGTGGAAAAAATTCCCGAAGCATGGGAGAATATGGAAACATTCCAAGACTGATAAAAACCGGAAATGTTCGATGATGGTCGGATATTTCCGGTTTTTTGCGTGAAAAAGAAAGATGGTCAGACAATGTTGTTTTTTTGTCTGCGGCTTGAAAAAGGGAGATGGATAGAGTATCATAAAAGAAAAACATTTATCAGGGAGAGAGAAAGGAGTCTTGTTTACAATGGAAATCAAAAAAGTATGGGCCATGTATTTCAGCCCCACCGGCGGTACTGAAAAAGCAGTGAGAACCGTATCCGCTCATGTGGCAGAAGGCCTTGGCGTTCCTGTGGAAATATATGATTTTACACTGCCTGACGTACGGAAAAAAGAAATCGCTTTCACCGAAACAGATCTGGTGTTCTTCGGCACTCCTGTTATTGCAGGTCGTGTACCTAACGTATTGCTGCCTTATCTGAAAACTGTTGTGGGCGGCAAAGCCTATGCAGTGCCTATGGTATCCTTCGGCAACCGTAACTTCGACGATGCCCTCATCGAACTGCGGAACATTTTGGAAGACGACGGCTTCCGCACCATTGCCGGCGGTGCTTTTGTCAGCGAACATTCTTTCTCCAGAAAACTGTCCGCAGGCAGACCCGACGAAGAAGACTACAAAGTCATGCATGAATTTGCAGAAAAAATCGTGGAAAAAATCAACAGCGGCTGGGAATACGACGGTCCTGCTTATGTGAAAGGGGAAGACCCCATCCGTCCTTACTTCACACCCAGAGATCGTTATGGCAATGCCATCGATATCCGTAAAGTAAAACCCAAAACAAGCGACGCTTGCTGTGGCTGCGGTCTTTGCGCGGAAGTTTGTCCTATGGGCTCCATTGATAAAGTGGATTTCTCCTGCACAGGCATTTGCATCAAATGCTGCGCATGTATCAAGAAATGCCCTTCCGGCGCAAAATACTTCGACGACCCCGGCTACATCTATCACAAAGAAGAACTGGAAGAATTGTATGAAGGCAGATCTTTGCCTGAATATTTTGTATAAGAAAATAGCTTTCTGAGAAAAAACGCGGGAGCTTCTGTATGACAGAGGCTTTCGCGTTTTTTGTATTTTCTAATATATTTTTTAGAAATCAAAGGGGATTTTCAGGAAAAACGGATGTTTTGTTCACATATTGTTTACAGTTCTTAGTATTTTCTAATTTTTCCCTAAGTACCCATTTAAGTATCTTCTCGTATACTAAACGCTGTATTGATTTTAAAACAAGCAGAATGTGAGGTGAGAGCGATGAAAGAACAATGGCGTGCGGAACTGAAGTATACCGTTGCAGCGGCAGAAAGCAGGATGCTGGCGGCGCGTATGGCGGCATTTATGGAGCGGGATATCCACGGAGGCAAGACGGGATATCTGGTGCGTTCTCTGTATTTCGATAATTTTTACAACAAAGCCCTGCGGGAAAAACTGGATGGTGTGGGCATAAGGGAGAAATTTCGTATCCGCTGTTATGATGGGAATTTCGGCTTTATCCGGCTGGAAAAAAAGAGCAAGCGTTACAATGCAGGCAATAAGACCCAGTGCCGTGTGACGGCAGAGGAAACCCAGCGTATTTTGGATGGTGACATTGGGTGGATGACAGAAGATGAACGGGCACTGGTGCGGGAATTGTACCTGCGGATGCAGATGGGGATTTATCGCCCTACGGTTATTGTGGATTATGACCGAGAGGCACTGACTTACGCACCAGGAAATGTTCGTGTTACATTTGACAGACGGATTCGCGGCTGCCATCAGCCCCAGTTATTTTTCTCGGAAAATTTGCCGTCTATTCCAGCCATTTCTCCAGACAGAGTGGTCATGGAAGTGAAGTACGACGATTATTTGCCGGATATTGTGAACCGTACCTTACTGACGGTGAAAACAAAAGAACAGGCTTTTTCCAAGTATGCAGCCTGCCGCATCATGTGCTGATGGGCAGTAAGAAAAAGAAAATAGACATGAAACAGAAATATGCAGCATAAATACAAGCGATGAAAACAAGATAGGAGAGAACGGAAGATGACATTTCAAGACATTTTTAAGAGCAGCTTTTTGGAGAGCTTCAGCAGCTTTTCATTGACGGATACCCTGCTTTCTTTGGCAGCGGCATTCCTCATTGGTTTATTTATTTACTTTGTATATCGGAAAACATACAGCGGTGTCCTTTACAGCCGCAGTTTCAACGTATCCCTCATTGCCATACTGCTGGTGACCTGTCTGGTCATCCAAGGTGTAACCAGCAATGTGGTATTGTCTTTGGGTATGGTAGGTGCCCTGTCTATCGTGCGTTTCCGTACGGCAGTGAAAGACCCCATGGATTTGGTATTTTTGTTCTGGGCAATCGGCGAAGGCATCCTTTGTGGCGCTTCTTTGCTGCCTTTGGCAATTCTGGGATGCCCTATTATTGGCATTTTCCTGCTGGTATTCGCCAATCGTCAGCAGGCAGATAGCCCTTACCTGCTTATCATCCGTATGGACAGCGTGGAAGGTGAAAGCGCAGTGACAAGCTTTGTACAGCAGGTTGTAAAACGCATGACCCTCAAGTCCAAAACCATCACCGGCGGACAGGGGACTGAACTGATTTTTGAAATTTGCCCCAAAAACGGCGAAAGTGCTTTTGTCAACGAAATCAGCCGCATGGCAGGGGTGCAGTCAGCGGTCATGGTAAGCTATGACGGCAACTACGCAGCGTAAAAGGAGGCGAAGCCAATGAAAGGACTGCGGGAATATAAATTTCTCTTGCTGTCTGGACTTGCTTTGGTGGTTTTTGCCTTTCTGGTCTTTGGCATCGCATCCCGAGAGGACGCGGAAGCGAAGGAATATCCTTATCTGGAGAATCTTTTCGCGGAAGGTGTCGTCAATGAGATCAATATTGAAATCAGCGAGGAAGATTGGGCGGATCTGGTGGAAAATCCACTGGAAGAAACTTATTACGCCGTGGATGTGACCATCAACGGGGAAACTCTGTCCAATGTGGCACTGCGAACAAAGGGCAATAACACCCTGACTTCGGTAGCGTCCTCCGATTCTGACCGCTACAGTTTTAAGATAGATTTTGATTATTTCAATGACGGTGAAAATTACTACGGCTTGAAAAAGCTGAATCTGAATAACAACTATGGGGATGCCAGCTACATGCGGGAATATATTTCCTACCGCATCATGGGTGAAATGGGTATTCCCGTTCCTGCCACCAGCTATACCCATATCACCATCAACGGGGAAGAATGGGGCTTGTATCTGGCAGTGGAACCCATTGACGAAGTCTTTCTGGAACGTACCTTCGGGGACAGCACCGGAGACTTGTATAAACCAGACGGCACTGGTGCGGATTTGGTCTACCGTGGGGATGACATGTCAGAATATCCCGGTCTGGTGCTGAAAACAAATGAGGAAACTTCTGACGGCTCTGCCATTCTGGCTTTGATGAAGGCGCTGGAGTCGGGAGAAGGGCTGGAAGATGTGCTGGATGTGGATGAAGTGCTCCGGTATCTGGCGGCAAATGTGGCGTTGGCGAACTATGACAGCTATCTGGGCAATACCACCCACAACTATTATCTCTATGAACAGGACGGTCGCTTTACCATTGTGCCTTGGGATTATAACTATTCCTTTGGCGGTTTTGGCGGCGGCGAAGTGGATATTTATGAGCCTACCAATCAGTCCATGGGCATGGGCGGCGGCAGACGAGGCGACATGGAAAATGCAGAAGCCCAGACAGCGGCAGGAGAAAATGCTGGAGAAGAACAGACAGCACAGATGCCAGAAGGCATGGAACGACCTGACAATATGGGAATGGATATGCCGGAAGGTATGGAACGTCCAGAAGGTATGGGCGGCGGCATGGGCGGCAGCAATGAAAAGCCCTTAGTGGATACATTGCTTTCTCAGGATGTCCTTCTTGCCCAGTATGAAAGCTATCTGGCAGAAATCGCGGAAACTTATTTCACAGAGGCTTATATGAGCCAGATCGTCAGCGAAACAGCGGAAATGATCGCGCCTTATGTGGAAAAAGACGCTACTGCCTTCTTTACCTATGACGAATTTCTGGAAGCATCTTCCGCTGATGCCACAGACCCCAATTCTCTGGTTTATTTTGCCGTTTCCATGGCAGAAAGCATTGAAAACCAGCTGGCAGGAGGCGAACCTACATTCAATACCAGCTCCTTTGTAGCAGCGGCAGCAGGCGGCGGTGGAAAACACCCCAGTGAGGATTTTGGAGGCATGCAGGATACCGAACAGACTGCTGGCGATACGGCAGACGACCAAACCCAGAGAGTTCCGGGAGAAATGGCAGGACAGCCGCCGGAAATGACGGAAGGAACCGAACAGACTGCCGACACAGCTCAAAGTGATACAGCAGAAGCAAACGACCAAACTCAGAAATCTCCAGAACAAATGGGAGATATGCCCCAGCGTGGAGAACAGGGGCAGCGCGGCGGTGGTCCCATGGGAGCCATGTCCCGTGTTACATGGCAGGATGCGGCACCAGCGTTGGCTGTCTGCAGCGGCATCTTCCTGTTGGGCTTTGGATATCTGCTATATTTCAGACGGCGGCGAAGATTATCCATGCCAAAGCAGGAAGAAAAAACAGATACAACAGAATAACAAAATCAGATATAGCAAAAAGCATCTATACGCTTAGGGGCATTTTCATAAGAAAACAAAGAAAGCTGAAATCCTTATCAAAACAAAGAATTTTAGCTTTCTTATTTTTATGGAGAGGATATTTGGTGTGTTTTCTTCTGAAGACAGCCGTTGCAATTCCCTTTAAGAAATCAATCAAACAGAAAACCAATGTTTTCTTAAGAGGAAGCCGCTGTGCAGGTGCTTTTTCTGTGCAAAAAGGTATATTGCCTATGGGTACTTTTCTGTGATACCATGAAACTATAGGAGAGCAGGAAAGGGGGAAACGATATGAGAAAGAAAAGTCTGATTTTTGTTGTATTGCTGGCATTTGTCTGCATGGTTCCCCAGAGGGCTTTTGCCAATATGGCTGCGCCGGAGGATGCCGATGTGGGTTCTGCCATCACTTTTGAGAAAAATGATGAAATTGCCGTATTGTCGGAAGATTTGGAAATTGTGGTGCAGGGACCCGATGCCCATATTACAGCTACTTATGAAATGAAAAACACCACGGACGAAGCTCTTTCCATATCTTCCGTGTTCCTTTCGCCCAATATGGAAGAAAAAGGCGTGACGGTAACAGTCAATGGAAAACAGGCGGATGTGTCTGTTCAG
>OHQA01000714.1_pt1 | contig 10343 bp, 7 predicted proteins | sample 1577921 | NCBI WGS metagenome assembly OHQA01 (sample SAMEA3879570, study PRJEB24766) | human gut metagenome | biome: human-associated habitat; feature: feces | place: USA | collected 1985/1987 | reverse complement strand
TGGGGCGGTATTCCGACAGGTATCACCCAAAACGTGAAAGATTTGTTGTCGTCCCGCGAGGTGGAGAACATCTTTGAAAACAGCGATTTTGTCTATATGCTCAACCAAGCCCAGGGCGACCGGGAAATCCTTGCCAAGCAGCTTAACATTTCGCAGCAGCAAATGACCTATGTAACCCATTCCGAAGCGGGCGAGGGACTTATCTTCTATGGCAACGTGATTTTGCCCTTTATTGACCGTTTCCCAAAAGATACGGAACTCTACCGCGTGATGACGACCAAGCCCGGCGAGGTGTCAGCATGAAGATAGAAACGGATAAAATCTATTGCGGCGACAGCTTGCAGGTGCTTCAAACCTTGCCGGATAACTGTATGGATTGTTGCGTAACGTCCCCGCCCTACTATGCTTTGCGCGATTACGGCACAGACGGGCAGATCGGACGGGAAGCAACGCCGGAGGAATATGTTTCCCGCATTACAGCGGTTTTCCATGAGGTAAAGCGGGTGCTTACGCCGGAGGGTACTTGTTGGCTGAATATCGCGGACACTTATTGCGGCACAGGCAGCAAAGCTGACCACCAAGACCCGAAATATCCCAAAGGCAGGAACGGGCAGCAAGTGGCGTTTAACCACCGCGCCCCCGGCTGCAAGCCGAAAGACCTAATCGGTATTCCGTGGCTTGTAGCCCTTGCCTTGCGGGGCGACGGTTGGTATTTGCGCAGTTCTATCATTTGGCACAAGGGAAACGCCATGCCGGAAAGCACGCGGGACAGACCGACGCGCTGCTATGAATATGTGTTTCTGCTTACCAAGTCGAAGAAATATTACTACGATTGGCAAGCAGTAGCCGAGCCGATAGCCCCCACAACGGCGGTACGGCTGAAAAGCGGAGTTGGGAAAGGCAACAAATATGCCGCTACCGTTCCGGGGCAAAACCAGCCGCAGAAAATCAACCGTCCCCGCAGGAAAGGCGCATACACCGACGAAATGATTTCCCCCGTCCGCAGCCGCCGCAACGTTTGGCAGATCAACACAGCTTCCTATCGCGGCGGGCATTTTGCAGCGTTCCCGCCCAAACTTGCGGAAACGTGCATTTTGGCGGGCTGTCCTGTCGGCGGGATTGTGCTTGACCCGTTTTTAGGCAGCGGCACGACCGCAGCGGCGGCAAAAAGCCTTTCCCGCCGCTATGTGGGTATAGAGATCAACCCCGAATACTGCACCCTTGCAAAACAGCGTATTGGAGGTGATGAACATTGAGCAAGGAATTAAAAGCCCCCGACAAGGTAACGCAGAAAATGACCCGCGACGGGGCGGTTGCGGAAAACCTTACGACGGGCGAAACAACGAGTATCAGCGAAAGACCGCCGGAGGAAAACTATTCAGCACCCGTAGCGGGAGCAGCGGAAAAAGCCACCCAACGTATTGGCACAGAGGTTAGCCGCCACTTTGAAAAGGGCGCGGAGAAAAAGACCCTTGACGCAGCACAGCTTAAAACCTATACGTCCCGCTTGCAGTTTTCCGAAGCGGAACGGGCAACGCCGGACCTGCAAAAGGCAATCAAAAAATCCGATACGGCGGCTGACCGTTTAGACAAAGCGCGGGCAGCTATCCCCAAACAGACCAAAATCACAAAAGAGCGCGTTTTTGACGAAGCCAAAGGCAAAGCAAAGACGCGCCTTGCTTTTGAAAAGACGGATAAGCCCCCAAACGGCAAGTTGCGTCATAACCCGTTATCCCGTCCGGCGCAGGAATTGGACGCCGCCGTACATGGAAAAATCTATGAGGTGGAGAAAGAAAACGTCGGTGTGGAAAGCGGACACAGGATAGAACTTGTGGGCGAGAAAGCGGGCGGCATGACGACGCGGGCAGTAAAACGCGGCATACGCAGCCATAAGCTGAAACCCTACCGGGCGGCGGCAGCAGCCGAGAAAAAGGCAGCAAAGGCAAACGCCGATTTCCTCTACCAAAAGGCGCTGCATGATAACCCCGCCCTTGCGCACTCTAACCCGATTTCCCGTTTTTGGCAAAAGCAGCGCATTAAAAAGCAGTATGCAAAGGCGTTGAAAACAGGCGGCAAGGTGAAAAAGACCGCCGAAGCCACCGCAAAGGCGGCGAAGAAAACCGCGCAGGAAACCAAACGGGCGACGTTCTTTGTCGTCCGGCATTGGAAAGGCTGTTTGATTGTGGGCGGGATTGCCTTTATCGTGCTTCTGTTTTTCGGCGGCTTGTCCTCTTGTTCCCTGTTCGGCGGCAACAGCGGCAGCGGCTTGATTGCGTCGTCCTATCTCTCCGAGGACGCGGATATTACAGGCGCAGAAAGCGCGTATGTCGCTATGGAAGCCGAGTTACAGGATATGCTGGATAACATCGAAAGCGAATACCCCGGCTATGACGAATACCGGGTAACGGCTGACGAGATCGAGCATGACCCGTATGTGCTAATCTCTATTCTCTCCGCGTGGCATGAGGGCGTGTTTACTCTCGATGAAGCGCAAAGTACCCTTGAAATGCTCTTTGATAAACAGTATATCTTGACGGTTACGGAGGAAGTCGAGGTACGCTACCGCACCGAAACGCGGACGGACAGCGAGGGCAACGAATACGACGTTGAAGTACCCTATAACTATTACATTCTCAATGTGGATTTGGAAAACTTCAACCTCTCCCATGTTCCCGTTTACATTATGGGCGAGGAACAGCTATCCATGTACGCTATGTATATGTCGTCGCTTGGGAACAGACCCGACCTTTTCCCACAATCCGGCTATATCTCAAAATACTATGAAAACCCGCCAGCGGATTATGAAATCCCGCCCGCCTATCTGGAAGATGAACAGTTTGCGCGGCTCATTGAGGAAGCTGAAAAGTATGTCGGTTTTCCTTATGTGTGGGGCGGCAGCAGCCCGGAAACCTCTTTTGATTGCAGCGGTTTTGTTAGCTATGTGCTGACGAACAGCGGCTTATACAATACGGGCAGACTTGGGGCGCAGGGGCTATACAACATTTCAACCCGCGTTTCCAACCCGCAGCCGGGGGATTTGGTATTCTTTACGGGTACATACGACACGCCGGGGGTATCTCATGTGGGTATCTATGTTGGCGAGGACGGGGACGGAAGCCCCGTCATGCTGCATTGTGGCGACCCGATACAATACGCAAAACTTGATACAAGCTATTGGCAATCCCATTTTTACGCCTATGGGCGGCTACATTACAACTGACTTTGAAAGGAGTTAATTTCTATGGCAAACACGAAACTTGACCGTATCGAAAGGGATATTGAGAAAACGAGGGCGAAAATCCTTGAATATCAAAAAAGGCTGAAAGACCTTGAAGCGCAGAAAATCGAGGAAGAAAACGCGCAGATCGTTCAAATGGTGAAAGCGGTACACCTTGACGGGGCGCAGCTTGCCGCGTTCCTCTCCGCTTACGCCAGCGGCGAAATTGCCTTGCCGCAGCCGGACGCAGACTATACCGACGAACAGGAGGAAACCGAAGATGAAGCATAAAAAACTGTTCCGCAGCGTTACCGCTTTGCTTGCCGCCCTTGTACTCATGGGCGGCTTTTCTGTTACCGCTTTTGCGGGCGGCGGTGATGTGAGCGACGAGCCGCCTACCCCCGTAACCGAAACCGAGCCGGAAGAAACGACGGGCGGCTATGAGCCGCAGCCCTTAACGCCGGAGGGCAACATGAGCCTTGTGGACGACATAACGGGCGAAGCGTCCGGCGATAAGCAGTTTATTACCGTCGTTACGAAAAACGGAAACTATTTTTACATCATCATTGACCGCGCCGAGGACGGAGAAAACACCGTCCATTTCCTCAATCAAGTTGATGAAAAAGACCTTTTGCAGCTTATGGAGGACGAACAGACCGAAACCCCCGCTTGTAGCTGTACTGAAAAATGCGCCCCCGGAAGCATCAACACCGATTGCCCCGTTTGCAGCGTCAACATGAGCGAGTGCGCGGGCAAGGAAGCCGAGCCGGAGCCGGAAGAAACCGAGCAGCCGGAGCCGGAGGAAGATAAAGGCGGCGGCATGGGCGGTGCTATTCTGCTTGTTGTGCTGCTTCTTGCCGCAGCGGGCGGCGGCGCGTTCTATTACTTTAAGATTATGAAGCCCAAAAAGGACGCAGCAAAAGGCAGCAGCAACCTTGACGATCTCGATTTTGACGAGGACGATGAGGACGAGGAAGAATTAGAAACCGAGCAGGAGGACGAGGAAGTATGAAACTTGTAATTGCAGAGAAACCGAGCGTCGGGGCGGCGTTTGCCGCCGTACTTGGCGCGAATGAAAAGCGCAGAGGATATTTTGAGGGCGGCGGCTACCTTGTGTCCTGGTGTATCGGGCATTTGATTAGCCTTGCGGACGCGGCGACCTACAACGAGCAGTACCGAAAATGGAAGTATGACGATCTCCCCATTGTCCCGCAGGATTGGCAGTTTACCGTTGCCAGCGGCAAGGAGCAGCAGTTTTCCGTACTCAAAGACCTTATGCACCGCAGCGACGTTTCCGAGATTGTCAATGCGTGCGACAGCGGGCGCGAGGGAGAACTCATTTTTCGCTTTGTCTATGAACAGGCAAATTGCAAAAAGCCCTTTTCCCGCCTTTGGATTAGCAGTATGGAAGAAAGCGCAATCCGCGAGGGCTTTTCAAACCTTAAAGACGGGCGCAGCTATGACGACCTCTATCAATCCGCGCTTTGCAGAGCAAAGGCAGATTGGCTTGTCGGGATTAACGCGACCCGCCTTTTCTCTATCCTCTATCACAAAACGCTGAATGTCGGCAGAGTGCAAACGCCCACCCTTACCATGCTGGTAAACCGCGACTATGCGATCAGCAGCTTTAAGAAAGAAAAATATCATGTTGTCCGTCTGGACGCGGGCGGTGTTTCGGCTTTGTCCGAAAGGTTGAACGACGAAGCGGCAGCGCAGCAGATGAAAGCGGCTTGCGAGAAATCGCAAGCCGTTTGTACTTCCCTCAAAAAAGAGAAAAAGACCGTTGCCCCGCCGAAGCTGTTTGACCTTACCGCGTTGCAGCGCGAAGCTAACCGCCTGTATGGATTTACGGCGAAACAGACCCTTGATTATGCGCAAGCCCTCTATGAAAAGCGGCTTTTGACCTATCCCCGCACCGACAGTAAATATATCACTTCCGATATGCAGGACAGCACAAAGGAACTCATTACCGGGCTTTGTTCGCTGCTTCCCTTTATGCGGGACGTGAAGCTGCAAGCAGACCTTATAAGGGTTTGCGACAACAGCAAAGTAACCGACCACCACGCTATTTTGCCGACAGCCGAGTTTTTGAAAACGGGCTTTTCTTCCCTTACCGACAGCGAAACAAAACTTATGACCCTTGTATGCGCGAAGCTGCTTTGCGCCGCAGCCGCGCCCTATGAATATGAAGCGGTTACGGCGGTTATCTCTTGCGGCGGTTATACCTTTACCGCAAAGGGAAAGACGACGCTTTGCGAGGGGTGGCGTGAGATTGAAAAGCTGTCCCGCGCCGCGTCCGAGGAACAGGACGAGGACGCAGAGCCGGAAACCGTTTTGCCGCCGCTTGCCGAGGGGCAGACCTTTGACAATCCGGCAGCGGAGATCTCCGAGCGTTACACGCAGCCCCCGAAAGCATATACCGAAGATACGCTTCTGTCCGCTATGGAGAACGCGGGCAAGGAAGAAACGCCGGAGGACGCAGAGCGCAAAGGGTTAGGCACTACCGCAACGCGGGCGGGTATCATTGAAAAACTCATTAGCGCGGGCTTTGCCGAGCGCAAGGGCAAAAAGCTAATCCCCACAAAGGACGGGTATAACCTTGCCGCTATCCTGCCCGAAGTCCTTACGTCCCCGCAGCTTACGGCAGAATGGGAAACCCGCCTTACCGGGATTGCCAAAGGCAGCGACAGCCCGGACGATTTCATGCGCAGCATTGAGGAAATGACAGCGGGGCTTGTCAAAACCTATTCCGCGATTTCCGAAGATAAAGCGAAGCTGTTTACCCCGCAGCGGGAAGCAATCGGCACTTGCCCCCGTTGCGGCGCGACGGTTTACGAGGGCAAGAAAAACTACTACTGTTCCGACAGGGCGTGCAGCTTTGTCATGTGGAAAAATGACTTGTTCTTTCAGCAGCGCAAAAAGACTTTCACAAAGGCGATTGCCGCCGCCCTTTTGAAAGACGGAAAGGTAAAAATCAAGGGTATGTACTCCACCAAAACGGGAAAGACCTTTGACGGGGTTGTGCTGCTTGCCGACACAGGCGGCAAGTATGTAAACTTCCGCGTCGAGCAGAACCGAAAATGATTAGGCTTGATGAAAAGCAGTATCGAGCCGTTAAGAAAATGACCCGCGCCGCGTGCGCCAACAACGATTGCGGGAACTGTCTGCTATTGGACGACGGGGAAACTTGCGTGTGTGTGCAGAGTATCAGCTATTCGCTGTTATGCCGTTATTTCCGCGAAGCGGTTTTACCCGCAGACAGGCAGCTTTGCGAACAGATCACCCGCAGCGGGGAAACCGATTTGAAGCGTTGCGCGGTATGCGGCAGCACGTTTGCGGCGGGCAGCAATCGGGCGAAATACTGTCCCGATTGTGCGGCAAAGATACGCCGCAGACAGAAAGCGGAAAGTGAGAGAAACAGGCGTTTACGGATAAAAACAACTACATAGCAAGCACAGCAAACGAGTACCCGTTTGCGAGAAATGCCCGCGCTGCTCTTGGAACGGCGCGGGCATTTTGCTTGTTGGGATAGTCCCAAACCCTTAAAAATCGAGAAAGGACGTGATGAAACAATATGCCGTATTCTTCATACGACCATGACAAATTGGAAACCGCCGAAACCATGCGGATAGAACGCCGGATATATTTTGAAGCAAAGGACGGGGATATTGCCCCCTATGTTTCCTTGCCGCCGGAGCAGCTACACGCCATGCGCGAGGAAAGCGCGGCAGCGGAACAGGCGATTTTTAACGATCTCTCAAGCCGCGCCGCCGCATGGGAGGAACAGGCGGGCAAAACGCTTTTGCTTGACAAAGCGATTGAATACACAAGGACAACCGTTGTGCAGCACACTTCTAACGAGTGGCAGAAAGGCGAATATGACCGATATACCCGCAGCAACCGGGTATATCAGATGAACTACCACATTTACGAGAACACCCGTTACGACAGGGAGAAGCAGCAAAGCGTCCCTTACTCTTATTCTCTCACATGGGGCGTTTATACCAACAGCCCGAACAGAAACGGGCAAGCGAAGATTGCCGGACAGGACAGAAAGGTTTTTTCCGACAAGGCGGCTATGGAAAAGTATCTGAATGGACGTATCAAAGCATACGACCGTCTGTTTACGGAAATCTCCCCACCTATCCCGCAGGAGTACGCCGAGCATTTCAAAGTAAACGGTATGCTTTTACCGGGCTATACCATTGAGGGCGAGGAACCCCCGCAGCAGCAGCCACAGACGGCAGCTATCCCCGAAACTACCGGGCAGCAAAAGGAGCGTGAACACATGAGCGAACAGTTTTCTATTATGATTGGCAACCGCAGCCGTTTTGAAGCGGGCGACCCCGACGGTTATTGGCTGGATATGCCCGCCACAAAGGAGCAGCTTCACGAAGCCATGCAGAGCGTCGGCATTACCGCCGACAACCCGCAGGATTTTTCCATTCGCGGCTTTTCCGACGACCCGGAAAAACATATTGCCTTGCCTTATGATATGGTATGCGCCGCCAGCGTGGACGAACTCAATTTTCTTGCGGCGCGGCTTGAGCAGCTGGACCCCACCGAGATCGGCAAGCTGAACGCAGCCTTGCAGCAGAAAAACGGCTTTGAGAACATCGGACAGATAATCGACTTCACCTACAACGTGGATTTCTACGTCCATATTCCCGAAGTACATACCTACCGCGATTTGGGCGACTACTACTTAAATCAATCCGGCATGGTGCAAATGCCCGAAGAATGGAAAGGCGGGATTGACCTTGCCGCTTTTGGCAGGAACGCCGCCGAGCAGGAAAAGGGCGCGTTTACCGAATATGGCTATATCGTCGAAAGCGGCGACGAGTGGGAGCGTCAGTTTGAGGGGCGCGAAGTGCCGGAGGAATACCGCATTATGAGTTACCCGCAGCCGGAGCGCGGCGAACAGGATAAAGCCTTTATGGACGCAGCCGAAGTGCAGCAGACAGAAACGCCGACCGCCGAGCCGCCGCAGCCCCGCCCCGTCGTCCCGATTATCCTTTCTTCTGAAAAGCCCGGCGACAAGGTAAAGGAGATCACCGCCCGTCTGGAACAGGGCATACAGGCGGTTTTTGACAGCGACCGTTACAAAGAGTTTCTTACCGCCATGTCGAAGTTTCACGATTACAGCTTGAATAACACTATCCTAATTGCCATGCAGGGCGGCAATTTGGTAAAGGGCTATTCACAATGGCAGAAAGAGTTTGACCGTCATGTGAAAAGCGGCGAGAAAGGTATTAAAATCTTTGCCCCCGCGCCCTACAAGGTAAAAAAGCTGGTGGATAAAATCGACCCCGACACAAGAAAGCCCATACTTGACAGCGAGGGAAAGACGGTTAAGGAAGAAAAGGAAGTTACTATTCCCGCCTTTAAGGTTGTAACCGTCTTTGACATTTCACAGACAGAGGGCAAGGAGTTCCCCGACCTCTCCGTGAAACCGCTGCTTGCCGATGTGGAACAGTACGAGGACTTTTTCGCTGCCCTTGAAAAAGCGTCTCCCGTTCCGATTGCTTTTGAGCAGATCACAAACGGCGCAAACGGATATTTCAGTTTGACCGATAAGCGAATTGCTATCAAAGAGGGCGTGAGTGAGTTACAGGCGGTAAAGACCGCCATTCACGAAATCGCCCATGCGAAGCTGCATGACGTGGACTTAAACGCCCCGCTGGAGGAACAAAACCGCGTTGACCGACGCAGCCGCGAGGTACAGGCTGAAAGCGTTGCCTATACGGTGTGTCAGCATTTCGGGCTTGATACGTCGGATTACTCTTTCGGGTATGTTGCCGGGTGGAGCAGCGGCAAGGAAATGACCGAATTAAAAGCGTCCCTTGAAACGATACAGGCGACCGCAAAGGAACTCATTACCGAGATTGAGGGGCATTTTACCGAATTGCAGCAGCAGCGGCAAACCGAGCAGGAGCAGGAAGCGAAAACAAAAGAAACCTTGCTTCTCAACGGCAAGGAGGACAGCTACGGGATTTATCAGTTAGCCCGCAGAGAGGAAACTATGGATTTGCGATTTGAGCCTTTCGACCGTCTGCAAGCAACGGGGCATACCGTTGACCGGGCAAATTATGAACTCGTCTATACCGCGCCGCTTACAAAGGATATGACGCTTGGCGGCATTTGGGAAAAGTTTAATATCGACCACCCCGCCGATTTCAAGGGGCATAGCCTTTCCGTTTCCGACATTGTTGTGCTTCATCAGAACGGCGAGAATACCGCCCACTATGTAGACAGCATAGGTTTTCAGCAGGTGCCGGAGTTTTTACAGGAGCAAGCGCAGCAGACCCCCGTATTTGATAAGCTATCTCCCGAACAGCAGCAAGCCCTATCCGATACCGTAAAAGATACGCTGCAACTGCTTGTAGACGCAGACAAGCGGATTTATGGCGACGTTACGGGCAAGACCCTTGAAGCAATCGCGGCGCAAGGGTATTCCTACAAGGACGGGCAGCTTGAAAAGCAGCAGCCGGAAGCGACCCCCGAAAGCCTTATGACGGGCGAAACCGTCAGAACGCCGAGGGGCAATTTTCATATTACCGACATGAGCCGCGAACAGATCGAAGCGGCGGGCTTTGGTTTTCATCATGCGTCGGAGGACGGGAAGTATCTCATTATGGGAAACGGCACACAGGCTTATGCCATAGCCGCCGAGCAGCCGCAGAGGGATAATCCCTTAAAGCACGTTGAGGACATTGTAGAGCAGAACGACAACAACTTTGACGGGCTTATCAATAACACGCCGCAAACGCCCACCGTCGCGGATTTGGAGCAGCGGGCAAAGGCGGGCGAAGCGATCTCCGTTACCGACCTTGCGAAAGCGGTAAAAGCCGAGAAACGGGAGCAGCCGCAGAAAAAACCGTCCATTTTGAAGAAGCTGGACGAGTACAAGAAACAGGCGGCGCAGCAGCCGAAAGACAAGCAGAAAGAGCAGAAAAAGGATTTGGAGGTTTGATAGTATGAATATCCGCTTTACCATTGAGGAAGAAAACATAATTGCGATTTACGCCGAGGACAGCCGGGAAAGGACGATTGATAATATCAACTCTGCCATGCCCTACATGGACGAGGATATGCGCCAGCTTGCCGCCGCAGCGGTAAACAAGCT
>OHQA01000691.1_pt1 | contig 10857 bp, 9 predicted proteins | sample 1577921 | NCBI WGS metagenome assembly OHQA01 (sample SAMEA3879570, study PRJEB24766) | human gut metagenome | biome: human-associated habitat; feature: feces | place: USA | collected 1985/1987 | reverse complement strand
GGCTAGCGGAGCCAGCCTTTTAGACGAAGGGGATTTCTCCGCCGTTCATTTGGAGGACAGCCAGAGAGGAGGGATTCCCGGAGAAGTGATGATTCACGAGCTGGTCCATCAGTGGTGGGGCCTGTCTTGCATGTTTGACAGTCCGGAGGAGAGCAGCCCCTGGTCGGCGGAGGGCCTGACGTGCTACACCACCTACCGCATCGTGAAGGAGCTCTACGGCGGGGACTACGCCAGGGAGCACTATGTGGACCAGTGGCGCGGGGAGGACTACTACCTCAACTTCTACGTCCGCCACCCGGAGTACCTGGAGGCCCTGCCCGAGGCGGAGCGGCTGGCCATCTCCAACTCCCTGTCCGGCATGCGCCGGTACAGCGAGATGCCGCTGAAGATTTTGAAAGCGGAGGAGCTGGTGGGGGGCGAGGCGGCCATGGATGAGATCCTGCACGGCCTCTTCAACCGGGAGCTGGATCCCATGTACCCCTATCTGACCTACCAGGAATTTTTGGACGCCTGCGGGCTGACGGAGGAGGACTTGACCCTTGATTAAGATATTTCGCTGCGAGTGCCGGCGGCTGCTGTGCAACAAGTTTTTCATCGGCCTGCTGGCGGTGCTGCTGTTCTATGCCGGACAGGTGTTCTACGCCGTAGCCCTCCCCGGCGTGGCCCATACGGCCCCTTTTTCGCCCTGGAGCTTCGGGGCCTACCTGGGGCGGCTGCTGCCCCTTGTGTGGGTGGGGGCCCTGTTTTTCCTCACCTTTTTCACGTCGGCCCGGGAGCGGCGGGCGGCGGTGCTCACCCCCGGCGGTACGCCCTGGCCCGCTGCGCTGCCGCCCTGGTGGGGGTGGCTCTGCTCTGCCTGGCGGCGCTGGCCCTGGCCGCCCTGCTCTATGCCCGCCTGTTCGGCTGGACGGACTGGGGCTCCCTGGCCCTGCCCGCCCTGGTGATCCTGGCGCCCCCTCTGGTGTTCGCCCTGGGCAGCGGCTGGCTGCTGGGCCGCCTGCGGCCCTGGCTGCTCTATGTGTGGATGCTCCTCCCCTTTGCCCTGGCGGCCCTGCCTCTGCCGGAGGCCCTGGGGCTGTGGAACGGCGGCCTGTGCACGTCCTATCCCCTGACTCTGGGGATGCTGGACCCGGCTTTCTCCCTCCCGGCGGCGGCCTGGGCCGTCCAAGGGCTGCTTCTGGCTGCCGGGGTGCTCCTTTTGCTGGTGGCGGGAAAGGGGAAAAAGGTGTATAATCAGTGACAGACCGTATACCATAAGCACATAGGTTCCAGAAGGAGGCGTAACAGATGGATTCTAACGAGAGCCGGGCGCGGGCGCTGTTGGGCGACCTGTCCGCCGGGTGCAGCGCGGTGGCGTGGGAGACGGCGGACGGCGGGCACCTGTGGGGGCGCAACTTCGATTTCAACCGCATTGCGGCGGACAGCAAGGTGACCTTTGTACCACGGGGACAGGTGTTCTACGCCTGCGGTACCGAGCTGGAGGGCAATCTGGAGCCGTCCACCCGCTGTACGGCGGCCTACGCTGCGGTGGGCATCGGCTCCCTGGTGCTGCGTTCCACCCCGGCCCTGTATGAGGGCCTCAACGAGAAGGGCCTGATGGGCGGCCAGCTCTACTACCGCACGTTTGCCCACTTTGCCCCGGAGGCGCGGCCCGGCACCCTGCCCCTCCAGCCGCCCTTCCTGGTGACCTGGTGCCTGGCCACCTGCGCCTCGGTGGAGGAGGTGGCCCGCGCACTGGAGGAGCGGGTGTCGCTGGTGGCCATCCCCATGCTGGGGACCGTGCCGCCCATCCACTGGATGTTTTCCGACCGCACCGGGGAGAGCATCGTGGTGGAGTCCGACCGGGACGGGCTGCACATCTACCGGAACACGGTTGGAGTGATGACCAACAGCCCCGGCTACCCGTGGCACCGTACCAATCTGTTGAACCATCCCCAGCTCCGGCCCCTGGATTACGGAGAGCTGGCCTGGGGCGGGGAGCGGCTGGAGCCCTGCTTTTCCGGCAGCGGGGCGGCCGGCCTGCCCGGGGACTGGTCGTCCCCCTCCCGCTTCGTGCGGCTGGCCTTCCTCCGGGAGCACGCGGTCAAGGGCGGGGACGAAGCGGAGGGGGTGTCCCTTCTGTTCCGCCTGCTCCACAGCGCCGCCTTTCCTCTGGGTGCGGTGGAGCTCACCGGGCCGGGGGAGATCACCCCCCACGACCGGGGCGTGGTGCCCTATGACTACACGGTGTATTCCTCCGTCCTCTGCGCCGAGTCCATGCGCTTCTACTGGCTCACCTACCGGAACAGCCGGGTGCGCTATGTGGAGCTCTCACGCCTGCTGAAGGGAGACCGCCCCCTCCAGTTCGCGCTGGGGGAGGAGCCGGAGTTCTGCGACGTGACCGGTGAAGGCGTATAACACTCCAACAGGGCGCACCACGAAAAAATGCAAAAGCTCAGGTGCATGAAGTGTTTGCGCATGCGGGCCGTCCCGTAATCGCATGGCCGTGCCGCGGTAAGCGGCGCATGGCCAACTTTGCCATGCTTATGAATAGCAAAAAGTACCCCCTGCCGCATGCGGCAGGGGGTACTTTTTTATCAAACGCGCTCCGGGTCCCTGGCAATGGGCTGGAAGTATTTTGTCCGGTACTCCTGAAAGAGGTCGTCAAACTCCTGGTTGAAACCGCCGTGATGCAGCTCGTGCATATAGGCGTGGGAGTCGATGCGCACCTTGTCGTCGGGCGAGGAGGTCTGGCGCAGGATGTGCAGAGCCACGTTGGAACAGTGGTCGGACATGCGCTCCAGATTGATCAGCAGCTCCAGGAACTGGGTGCCCAGCTCGATGGTGCACTCACCGGCCTTAAGGCGCTCCACATGGCGGTTTTTCAGGGTGGCGGCGATCAGATCTACAACCTCCTCCAGCGGCTCCACCTGGACAGCCAGGGTGCGCTGGCGGCTCTGGTAGCAGGCTACCGTCTTGTCCAGCGTCTCTCCCACCGCCGCGGTGAGCCTCTCAAGCTCGGCCCGGGCCTGGGGGGAGAAGGTAATGTTCCGGTCGTGGAGGACGACCGCACTCTCCGAGACGTTGACGGCGTAATCGCCGATGCGCTCAAAGTCGGACAGGGTGTGCAGCAGCTCGGACACCCGGGTGCTCTCCTCGGCGGTCAGCGCCCGGTCGGTGAGCTTGACCAGATAGTTGTCCAGCAGACCCTCCAGCTTGTCCAGCGCCACCTCGGTTTCGTTGAGCCGCTCCAGCTTCTTGGCGTCAAATTTCCAGATGAGCTCCACAGCCAGCCGGTAGTTGTCCCGGGCGAACTCGCCCATCTGCACCACCGCATCGTGGGCCCGCTCCAGCGCCAGGGAGGGGGAGGACAGGAAACGGTCGTCCAGCACGGACAGCTCCCGCTCCTCCGCGTCGCCGGGCACCACCGCCTTGACCAGCTTGACGAGCTGGCGGTGGAAGGGAAGAAGCAGGGCAGTACAGGCAATGTTGAACGCCAGGTGGAGGTTGGCGATAGAGCCCATGTCCATGGTGTTTTCCCAGAACGGAAAGCGGAACAGGGCGTTGCCCGCGTACAGAACCAGCAGGAAAAAGACCGAGCCGATGATGTTGAAAAAGAGGTGGATCATGGCGGTCCGCTTGGCATTTTTGGAAGCGCCCACCGACGAGATGAGCGCGGTGATGCAGGTGCCGATGTTCTGGCCCATAATCAGCGGCATGGCGATGTTGAAGGAGACCACGCCGGTGGTGCTGATGGCCTGGAGTATGCCCATGGAGGCGGAGGAGCTCTGGAGCAGGGCGGTGACCGCCGCTCCCACGGCTACGCCCAGAAGGGGATTGGAGAAGGCGGTAAACACCGACTGGAACTCCGGCAGATCCTTCAGTGGCTCCACGGCGGAGGACATGGTGTTCATGCCGATGAACAGCAGGCCCAGGCCCAGCACGATCTGGCCCACAATGCGCTTGTGCCCGCCCTTGATGAACATGTAGAAGATGATGCCCACAACCGCCAGAATGGGCCCCAGGAAGGAGGGCTGCAGGAACATCATCACGATGTTGTCCGCGTCGATATCACCCAGGCGCAGCAACTGCGCGGTGACGGTAGTGCCGATGTTGGCGCCCATGATGATGCCCACTGTCTGCTCCAGCTTCATGATGCCCGCGTTGACGAAACCGACGCACATGACGGTGGTGGCGGCGGAGCTCTGGATCAGCCCGGTGACGACGGCCCCCAGAAGGACCCCTTTGAATACGTTGCTGGTAAGACGCTCCAGGATATGCTCCAGCCGGCCGCTGGAGAGCTTCTCCAGGCCGTCCGTCATGGTGGACATACCAAACAGGAACGTGGCGATGGCGCCAAACATGGCGACTATATTCGCAATATCCACAATGCTCCCCCAAATCTGACTCCGCGGTCAAATTTTCGAAAAATTTTGCTCATTTCCGACCACGATAAATTATAGCCTTCTGGCAGCGGTTCGTAAATATAGAGGGAGCGATTTTTAAAAATTTAGCAGTTCCACTAAAAGCATTGGGGGAAAAACCGTCAATTTCGTTCACGTTCCGCAGGGGAAGCCCGCATGGAACAGGATCGTTGACATAGGGACAGACGCGGGCGGAATAGAGTGGAACTATGGAGGTGTGACAAATGTTCACTGCGTGGATTTTGCTGATGCTCAACAGCCTGTTCTTCACCCTGCGCCTCTCCGGTGGGGGAAGCGGCTCCTTCCCCCGTCCGCTGAAAGCGGAGGAGGAGCGGATGTACCTGGAGCGGATGGCGCAGGGTGATCTGGAGGCCCGGAACATCCTCATCGAGCACAACCTGCGCCTGGTGGCGCACATCATGAAAAAGTACTATACACCCAACGGGGATCAGGACGATCTGATTTCCATCGGCACCATCGGACTGATCAAGGGGATCAGTACCTTCAAGCCGGACAAGAACGTGCGCCTGGCCACCTATGCCTCCCGCTGTATCGAAAACGAGATCCTGATGCACTTCCGCGCCCAGCGGAAGCTGCAGGGGGAGGTCTCCCTGTCGGATTCCATTGACGGGGATGGGGACGGCAACTCCCTGTCGCTGATGGACACCATCAGCGTGGACGACAATATGCTGGAGGAGCTGGATGCCCGTGACTCCTGCGCCAAGGTGCGCCGGTGCGTCAAGCGATGCCTGGACGAGCGGGAGGCCATGATCATCACCCTCCGGTACGGCCTGAATGCCCGCCCGCCCCTGACCCAGCGGGAGATCGCGGCCCAGTGCGGCATCTCCCGCTCCTATGTATCGCGCCGCGGCTATTGCAAGCGCGGAGGGGGATGTCTCCGGGGGCCGGGACGGCCCGGACGGAGACGCCACCCTCACTGCGGTGTCAGAGCGGGAAAAGCCAGCTTCTCGGAGGGAGGCCCGGAGTGCCGGACGTGCGGCCGACATCAACACCAGTGGTACAGTCAGCTCAGCGGATACCGGAGGTATCCGGCCACCAGGTCAATGAATACGCTGTTGGAGGGACTGCGGGTCAGGTGCCGTCCGGCCAGGGTATCCAGAAGGCTGTGGTCCTCAAGTTTCCAGCAGTCCCCGATTACGGTGCGGACAGCGCGCTCCACCGCGATTGAGGTGGTATGGAACTGCTTGGCGGTTTCCCGGTAGAGACGCTTGGTGATCAACTGGAGGGAGCTGGGATTGGCCGCCACCTGCACAGACATGTATACGGTGTAGTCAAATCCGACCAGGTTTCTGCGCACGCCCAGCCGGCGCAGGAGCAGCTCTGCCTTTTGAGAGGCATTTGCCGCGTCAAAAGTAGGTGACAGGGTGAAATTTGTCATAGGACAGACTCCTTTTTTCAAAAAGTAGATGTAAGGGAGCGTCCATGACTGGTGTGGACCGAGCCGCAAGCGACCCTCTGGTGGATGGAGCGCATCCGCTGCTTGACCTCCGATAGGCTTTCCAAAAACTATATGTACGCAAAAGAGGGAAATTGGACAAATGATTGAAAGATGGGAGAGGAATCTGCTTTTTTGTGGGGTTAATTTCCAAGGAAGTCGACAATATCCACGGAATAGGATACTTTTTTTCTTTGACAGCCGTTTGGAATGAATACATTCCGTATCTGGCGCAAATACCAAGGTAAAATCAAACGGAATCCATAGGTTCCAGGCTTGATTTTAAGGAGGTCTTCATGTCAGAGAAAATTAAGCAGGATATCTCAATTGGCAAAAACCTGCATCGCCTGCGCAAGCAGGCCGGACTGTCCCAGGAGCAGGTCGCGGTAAAGCTCCAGGTCATGGGCCTCCCTGTCAGCCGGGAAATCATCTCCCAGATGGAACTGGGCCGCTACAGTATCCGGGTCAGCGTCCTGATCGCTTTGAAGCAGATTTACGGCGTTTCTTATGAGGAGTTTTTTCAGGGCCTGCCAGACAGCCGGTAAAATGCAGGGAAGAAAAGCCGGAGCACCTGTGATAAAATAAAGAGAGAGAACAGGCGAGGGGGGAATGATACATGAATGAGGAACAGGGGAAATTCCTGGAGGAACTCTACCACGCGAATTTTAAGCGGATGCTCCTCGAGCTCTACCCCATATTAAAGGACATGCCCTCGGCACAGGTTGCCATTCAGGAAGCGGCTCGGATTGCGTGCCAGAAGCCGGAGGAGATGATGAGCAGCCCAAATCCCGCCGGATGGCTGCGGAAAACGGCGGGGCTGGTGGCGAAGAACATGCTGCGGGAGCAGGCCCGCCAGAAACGGACCTTTCTTCCGCTGGAAGTCCTTCTGCCGGAGAGCGAACCGTCAGAATGGGACGACAGCGACCGCGAATTGGTGCAGTTGTGTCTGGATGTCGTCTCCGAGGAGGATTTTACCCTGTTCCGAAGAGTGACCCTGGATGGTTGGGCCTATGTGGATGCGGCGAAGGCGGCTGGCATTTCCCTATGGGCCTGTTACAAGCGCGTGGAGCGGACGCAGAAGCTCCGCCGCGCCATAGAGGAGCACCCGGAGCGATTTTTTTGAGACCTGTCCAAAAACAGGATGCTGTCTACATATAAATTATTGAAGGGGGCGCAATCGAATGGCAAGCCCGAGCAAAAATCAGAACTACGCCTATCTAAGCCGCCTGAGCACCCAAAAGCTGCTGGAGCTGCTGGCCGCTGCGCCGGCGCCCGCAGAAACGCCCGAGGACAAAGCTTATATAGACGCAATTGTGGAGGTGGTCTTAGAGAGAGAAGAGAGACATCCGACAGGGCTTCTCCCCGACCCCGAGCAGGCATGGGAGGAGTTTCAGCAGTACTATAATACCCCGGAGGGGGAGGACCTGTCCCTCTACCCGGCAGAGAACCCCGGAACAGCCCCATCAGAACCAGCCCCCTCTCAGACAGAGTACCGGCCCCAAAGAAGGCCAAAACGCCACTTTTTTCGACGCGTTATCATAGTAGCGGCTGTGGTGGTGTGTATCGCATTGCCCCCCGCGCTTGGTTTCGAGAATGTGTTTCAGATGTTTGGTGCGTGGACAGATGATAAGTTTTTGTTATTAAATAAAACTGTAATGAATAATTTTTATAATAAGGAGATTTCTGAAGCGAAAGAAGGGAAATACTCCAGTATTTGGGATGCGTTAGATGATTTCGATATTGCAGTAAAACTTGTCCCAAAGTGGTTTCCTGAAGGATTTTCACCAGATCGTGTTATTGTGAATTACATATCTGAAGTAGATAAGGTGGAAATTCGAGCTTATTATGTTAGTGAAACAGGAGTTATTACAATATTTTGTAACAAATATAACAATGCAGAAGCTCCGATAACTTCGTTTGAAAAGGATACAAATAAAGTCAAGGAATATAAAATTAATGGAATTACGCATTATTTATTCGAAAATCTCGGGAAATGGGTTGCAGTTTGGACTGAAGGAAACATTGAATGCTCTATAAGTGGAGATATTAATGAAACTGAGCTACAGAAAATGCTCAATTCAATTTATGAGGGGTGACCAGAAGAGATGTTTACTAGAACTAAATTAAAGTTTGTGGCTAGCATTTTTATTATTGCAATTTATCTTATGGTTCCAGTGTTTGCCTATGATACAGAACCATCTCGAGCGAGCAAACAAATTATGAGCTATAGTATGGACGTAAAGTCAACTGGAAATGGAAGGATAGCAATCATTTTTTCGGTGGACGGTACTGGAAAAATGGAGCATATCGGGGCAGAGAGGATCACTGTATACCAACAGGTTAATGGCATTTGGGTTTATGCGAATTCGATTGACCAAAATGGTAGCGGAATGAGTGCAAATAATACATATTATTATGGTAATACAATTTATTATAATGGAATTTCAGGTGAAGAATACCGTGTAGAAGTAACTATCTTTGCAGAAGATGCTTCTGGATCTGATTCCCGTACGCAAACTTTTTATGTAACAGCTTAAAGAAAGGGGCGTCCCGATCGGGATGCCCCTTTCTTTAAGCTTGACTGGACAGGCAAGGAACGCCGCCTGCCGCATAAGCTTTACCAAGCAGTAGCAAGGAGGGATATGCTTGGGACAGCGGAAGCGGGAAATGACGGTACGGTGTACCTATACCGATGGAGGGGCGGAGGCAAAGGAACTGGTACAAGGCTCATTCCGCGCCTTTTTGGCGCGGGAACTTAACAAGGACACCCCTGGGGGTAACTCATGTACCTGGAGATAGAAGGGGCGGAGAGGTACCGCGCCGCACTTTATATCCGGCTGTCCAGGGAGGACGAAACCGACGGGCCCTCAGAGAGCGTCAGCAACCAGCGGGCCATGCTGGAGGACTTTGCCCGCCAGCGGGGGGTGCCGGTGGCCGGCCTCTATGTGGACGACGGCTGGTCGGGCACCAGTTTCGACCGCCCGGAGTTCCGGCGAATGCTGCGGGACATTGAGGCCGGACGGGTGAACATGGTGATTACCAAGGATCTGTCCCGGCTGGGGCGCGACTACATCATGACCGGCCACTATATGGAGCGCTATTTCCCGGAACACCGTGTGCGGTACATCTCCCTGTTGGACGGCATCGACACCGGTGTGGACTCCAGCGCCAACGAGATCACGCCGTTCCGGGCCATTATGAACGACATGTACGCAAAGGACATCTCCAAAAAGATCTCCAGCGTCAAGCGGGACAAACAGCGAAAAGGGCTGTTTATCGGCGGCAAGCCGGTATATGGCTATCAGATGCACCCTGCGGAAAAGAACAAAATTGTGGTGGACGAGGGGGCCGCGCCGGTGGTACGACGTATTTTCCGGCTGGCGCTGGAGGGCCTGAGCTGCCGCCAGATCGCCGCGCAGCTCAACGCTGAGGGCATCCCATCTCCGGGGTGCTACGCGGGCCTGTATCCCTCCGGTACCGGACAGTGGAGCGGTGAGCGCATCTCTGAGATGCTGCAAAACGAAACCTATATTGGGAATATGGTACAGGGGCGCCGACGGAAGGTCAGTTACAAGAGCAAAAAGTGCATTCGGCAGCTACCGGAGGACTGGGTGGTGGTGGAGGGGACCCATGAGCCGCTGGTGACGCCGGAGACCTTTGAACGGGTGGGGCGTCTGTTGGCCAGCCGGCGGCACACCCGCAGCCGAACCTATGAGTTTCCGCTGAAAGGGCTGCTTTTCTGTCACGAGTGCGGGCACCCGCTGGCGGTGCTCAACCGGAAAAACAGCCGGGGGGAGGATGTGCGGTATCTGGTTTGCCGCACCTACCAGCGGTTCACAAAGACAGGGGGCTGCACCTGCCACTCCATTCAGGAGCAGACCGTCACTCGTGCCGTGGTAGCCAAGCTGCGGGAGGCCTGCGGGGCCTGCCTGGAGCCTGCGGCCCTGCTGCCCGCCGCCCGGTCTGCCGTAGCAGAGGCTCATGGAGGGGAAAATCCCACGGCGGAAATCCGGGCCCTGCGGGCCAAAATAGGCCGCCTGACCACCGTCCTGGACCGGATGTATTTGGATCAGCTCAGTGGCCTGCTGGCCGAGGCGGATTTTGCACGGCTCTACCGGCAGGCCCGCGAGGAGCGCGGCGCACTGGAGCGGCGTGTGACAGAGCTGGAACGCCGGGAAAGCCCGGAGGCCGGGGACAAGGCCGGGGCCCTGGTTCAGCGTTTTCTGGATGAGGCTGGTGACAACCGGGAGCTTCTGGTAAGCCTCATTGAGCGGGTGGAGCTAACTGAACAGAGGGAGCTCATCATCCACTTCCACTTCTGCCCGCCGGAGGCGCTTTTTTAATGGACCTCTGGTTACAATAACCGCGGATTGAGAAAAAAGCACTCAAGAAGCTGGAGGCGGCCATGGGGGCTCAGGAATAAGCACTCCTGTGCCGCGGTACAAAGCGGCTTGGGCCCAGCAAAAAAGGGCTTTACTCCTAGCGGCTGAATGGGATATAATAAAATCGGGAAAAAAGAGAGGGGCGGCGCAATAAAACGCTGCTCCCGTACATTAAGAAGATGACAGGAGCGCGACACCATGTTAATCCTGCTTGAGACAATGGCAGAGGAGCGCCGCACCGCCACTGCGCCGGAGCTGCTGGAGCCGCTGATGGCCCGGCTGGCCGGGGGGGATCAGGAGGCGCTGGCAGAGCTGTACCACCGCACGCGGACGTCGGTGTACGGCCTGGCCCTATCCTACCTGAAAAACCAGCATGACGCTGAGGATGTGACCCAGGACGCTTTTGTGCGGGCCTGGGAAAACGCCCATCAGTACCGTCCCCAGGGCACACCGCTGGCCTGGCTGCTGACCATCGCCCGCAACCTCGCCCTGATGAAGCTGCGGGAGCGGGGCAGGACCCAGGACATGGCTCTGGAGGACTGGGAACGGCTGGCAGCGGAGAACCCGATGGTGACGGTGGAGGACCGGCAGGTGCTGGACGCCGCCCTCACTGCGC
>OHQA01000686.1_pt1 | contig 11001 bp, 8 predicted proteins | sample 1577921 | NCBI WGS metagenome assembly OHQA01 (sample SAMEA3879570, study PRJEB24766) | human gut metagenome | biome: human-associated habitat; feature: feces | place: USA | collected 1985/1987 | reverse complement strand
CATCGTTTTTTGAGGGGGATTTTTTTGTTCTTTTTCAAATTCATTCTATAAAATAGAGATTACTGCTTTTTCCGCCATTGTCACGAAACCGATTTTCTTTTTTGATGTATGCGCTTCTTTCCAATTCTTGAATCGAACGCTTTACTGACGCCAAAGAAAAATGCAGATCTTTGGCTATGGTTTTCATGGAGGGATAGCAGCTTTTTGTTTCTTTACTCGCACGTTCACAAAGATATAAATAAACAGATACGGCTTTGCTGGAAAGCTCCGTATCTTGATAGACCTTCATTTTGTCAATCATAACTTTTTTACACCCCTTTCATGGTTTTCGATATGTTGCATAACGGCTTATCTTGTTCCTGCATTGTGCGTTTGGCGGGTTGCTGGAGAGGATTTTTCGGTAAACCGTATTTTTTTGCGATGGCTTCCTCAATAGTCTTTTTATTAGCGTAATGCACCTTCCTCACCACTGCCTGCCGCACTGGGTATATTTCATTCAACTCAATTCCCCACTCAAAAAACAGCTTCAGCTTTGTTTTCATTGGCTTTACGCCTGTTCTTGTGACGATGAACGTATCTTTTGGCATGATTTTAAGCTCATCTGGTGTCATCAATGGTCTTCCTGTCATCTGCAATGACTTGGATTTATCTCTGCCTTGTGAGATACTGCCTGTCATGACTGTCCTATCCCCCAGTGTCTTGGACAGTACATTGGCTGCTTCGGAATTTGGCGCAAAGCCGCCATATATGCAGACCTGGCAGTTATCTATGATGATATCCGCACCTTCTTTACCATAGTTCTTTTCCAGCTGTGCCAATGACTGTATGATAGGCACAAAGCTGATTCGTCTGGAACGGCTGGCAGAGAACATCATTTCAGCTGACTGTATGGCTGGCAATGTACCGAACTCATCCAGGAAGAACATAACTCTGTTTGGCAGCTTGCCACCCATTTCATCAGCAATGGAAAGCATTTCTCTGTATAACTGCTGTACGATCAAAGAAATGAGGAAATATTTGCTGTCATCTTCTTCCGGCATAATCAAAAACACCGCAGACTTGTTCCTACAAAACTTTTCCGTATTGATTTTCGTTTCAAAGCAGAGCAGCTGTTCAATTTCAGAATCAAGAAAAGCATTCAGTCTAGACAATGCCGTTGACAGCACAGACGCCATTGCCTGGTCTGAAGTATTCAATGCGGCACCAGACAGCCATCTTGCTTTATGTTCTTCCGGAAGACGTTCCATCAACAGCTTGAACTGACTTTTACCTTTCACTTCCGATGGTCCCAATAGATCCTGTATCAGTTTGAACACACTGATGATATGCCTTTCTTCGCCTTTTTCTTCTATTTCATTTTTCTCTGGTTGAAATAAAATCACTGCCTCCACTTCTCGAATACTTACTTCCTGTACTTTTGGCAAAAAATCTATGTTTTTGTCAATGCAGGCTTTTCTCATCTGGGCTATTTCTTTTTTACGTTCTTCCAGTGCTTTCTGTTTTCTCTTTTCCTGTTCCAGCACAAGAGCGTAGGGCGAGCAGAACTCCGCAATCACCAATATCACAGCAGTGATCAAGCCTTCTGCCGAATCATAGAAGAATGCGTTTTGTCCAGCATTGGAGGAATCAAATCCACCAGAATTCATAACCGTTTTGGATATTATCTTTGCATACTTCTCTGCTTTTGCCTTTGCCACAAGGGAATCTGTCTGCAAATATTCATCCATGTAATGGTTCACCATATGGAGCATATTGAAGCCATCGCTTTGGGTTGGATTTCTCAAATCCAATACCGAAATATCGTAGCCATAATACTTTTTTGCAATGGGAGCGTAGCTTCTCAGGAGGTCACCCTTTGTGTCGGTCGTGACAAAACTCATACCTGACGCACAGCAGTATTCCAAATTTGGATATAAAAACTTGGCTGTCTTGCCCACACCGGCAGCACCGATCATCAGTGCATGAACATCTCCTTTCTCCACGATTGCTGTGACTGTTTTCTTCTTTCCGAACTTCATCATATTGCATCCAATGATAATGCCTTGGGGCAGGTCGCAAGGAGGCTTTCGCCTCCAGACCTGTGGTTCATATCTCACTCTTTTAAATGCCGCATCAATTTCCTTTGGTGTGGCAAAGCTGGCGGAGCCATGCTGGCCATCGCCTACGGTCTTGCTTTTGATGTTCAAAGACTTCCTGTCGATCAAAAGCATACAGACCATAAAGGCGCCAAAAATCAATAGCAGGGGCATTAAATACCATAGATTCTCCATTTCTTCAGCCTCCCATCTGCAACTCCATCTGCTCTGCAGAATCAAGTTCTGTTTTTTGTTCTTCCATTTTCTGTTCCGTAAAACTATTTTTTCTTTCCAGCTCCTGTAGATACTCCGTTTCCACATAGATGATGGCTCTCATTGCCATATCTGCCATGTTTTTTGCCCATACAAAAAGAGATGGCTGTTCTTGAACCTCAATGGTTTTCAAGTGTTCCATCTCTTCTTTCATTTCCTGTATGCGTCGATCCATTCTCGCTTTATCCAGATATGGTTTATATGCCTTTTCCAATGCCTGTATGGTGGTTTGGTACATGGTCAACTCTGGCAAGTTCTCATCTCGTTTCATTTCACACATCAAGCAGACGGACAAATCTGCCATACGTAAAATGCTGGCAAGGAGTGGTTTTGTGTCAACTTCTCCTTTTTTCACTGATTTTTCTGCTTGCTTAAAATCTCGTTTCATCTGCTCCAGATAAAAAGAGAAACCTGATTTTTCATATTCCTGTTTACGCCATTTCATATATGGGCTTTCTGTGTTGGCATTTAGGATACCAAGTTTTCTGACCGCAACATGGTATGCTGTTTTCTTCGGATGTGACTGTGGAAGGATAGGCACCACGCCATGTTCCGCTTTCAGCTGCTCGTTCCAGTCTTTATAGAGAGGATATTCCCTTTTGATTTTTTCTGCCACATACCCCTTTTCAATGAGGATATCCTTTAATTTATCACAAGCTTCAATGCCTGCTGCATCGTAATCCAGACAGAGAAAAATCTCATGAATATTTTTTTGTTCTTCCAAAAATTGTAGAAGCGGTTTTGGTGAAAGTCCATCCAGTGCCAGAAAGCTATCCGCTTTCCACTTATCATTTCTCAATGTAATAAACGACATCAAATCAATGGCAGCTTCAAACACATAGAGCTTGCTGCTTTCCCCTCGCCAGCAGAAACCATACCTGCAGTCAGAACCGGCAACAGTCATTCGGAATCCTTTTGACTGCTCCGCTGTGGATTTTTTGCAGGCTGACTTTGCTACTCCGTCTTTATCTGTTCCCACAAAAACTACGTTGCCATGTTCCTTTTCCTGATAAAGTGTTTTCTGCTCCACAAAGCATTTTACTACGCTCTGGGAGAGAAATCTTTTCTGTAAAAGATAAGCAAACAGTCGTTTCATATTGCTGTCTTTTTCAGGAAGTTTGAACTCTGATTTTTTAGTACCATCTTCGCATTTGGCTGTATTACCATTGACTTCAGTTTCTTCACTCACTTTTGGCTTTTCCTGTTCGGTGTTTTTCTTCCTGCCAAGCTCTGGTTCTTCTCCGTTCAGAAGTTCTTGCATGGCAGTGCGGAAGTTCATGCCATAAAACTCCTGCATAAACTTTAACGGATAACCGCCTCGCATATTTTTATGGTCATACCAACGGTTTCTTCTGACGGAAATACTGTCATGCTCTCCTGTGGAGTCTTTGTAGATCAGCACTGACTCGCTTCCCGTTTTTCTGAGGTGTTCTCCTTTTTGCTGAAGGAATTCCTCCAGATTTGTCTGGTTTGCCTTATCGATCTGTTCCTGGGTATAAAGTGCCATATGCTTCCTCCCTGTCTTTTGCCCTGTCCAGAGCGTTTTCCACACAGCTGTAATCAAAGCTGTGTTCCTCATACGCTTCTTCCATCGCTTCCACTTCTTTTTCTTTTGGGAATGCAAACGGCGTTTCTCTCATCAGAAAAACCGTTGCCTCCAAAACACCTTTTTCTGTTTTCAAATTCCATGCTGCCCTTTCATAGATTTCATGGGGATAGACTGCGTCCATGTCCTGTAACTCAGATTCTTCCAGAGTCCAAATGACTGCCGGCACGATTTCATCTCCCACCTCCAGTGTTGGCATGGCGGTTTCATAGAATCTGCGGAATTCCAATGCACAGTCTTTCAAACCACATTTCATAAAAAGTTTCGCTGATGGACAAATCTCCTGTATTTTTTCTTCCTTCATATATCCGTCATAGGTCAGTAAATAAACCATATTTCAGCCACCTCACATTTCCATGTCCATAGTTGCGGTATCTTCCGTTTGTTCTTCCGTCTGAATTTCTGCCGGTTCTATCATCTTCTGCCATGCGGAGTTGCCTTCCAGATTTTTTGTCAGCATTTTTCTTGCAAACTTATATTCTTCACCTACCATGCCGGCTCGTACCAGCCAAGTACGCATCATGAATTTATCGTTTTGATTCTCACTTTTCTTTTGGCTGACAGTACGGTTGTTTTCCACGAAGCTGCTGACGATCTGCGCAAACTGAATATCACTGAGCAATTCTTTTTGATGGAGTGTGCTTTTGAAGTAGGGAAAGGAAATGATACCTTTCTCTTGACCGGTATCCGCCACTTGCGTAAAGGGAACCCCTAACGCTTTCTGGAACAGTTCCCCTTTGCTCTCAGAAAGATTCCCCAGATTGGTTTGGTACTGCTCCCAGTTCTCAACACCGCTGACATCCAGAAGCAGATTCATTTTCGTGGAGTCATTGACGATGGCGCCTCTTAGTTCCATCTGTTCCAAGGCTTTTTCCAGCATTGGAAACTCATTTTCATATAAAAATGGTGAGAGCAGTTTCACTTGGTACATATAGTTTGCTCCCACCACTTTTTCGCCATTATATCGTTCTGCTTTGATGCTGTCAGAGGGAAGGATATGCCACAGCCTTTGATTTTGATCCGGAACGTTATATCCATTGTCCGACAGACAGAAAACCACTTTTGTATCAAACTGTTCCGCCAAAATCTCTGCCGCAGCTTTCCTTGTGATCCCTGTCATGTCCATCTCAACACCATATTTTTTCCACCTCATACGCTTCCCTCCTTACATTTTCTGTCCATGGGCTTCTTTCTTTTCCATGATCTTACGCATCAGTTTCTTATCCACATGAATCTGTTGTTTCTTTCTGTCGTAATCCTCTTCAATCATATGGCTGATGTGTTTCATCAGAAGCAGGAACTGTTTTTGTGCCTGTATTTGATGAAACTTTTTTGTTCGTTCTTCCCAGTTTTCTTGAGGATTAACTTTTTCATGATTTCGTTCTTCTGGTTCTGCTGCTATGACTTCATTCATTTCCAACAGTATCAATGCAGATTTCAAAACCATGTTTTTGATATTGCGGAACTCTGGTTCGTCCGCAAGGGTTCTTCTGGCACGTTCCTGATTCTGATATGTAGAAAGAATATCGTCTTTCAATCCCAGCCAGCTTTCATAGACTTGTGAAATCTTTTTGTCCTTGCTGATTTCTTTGACGATCTCATCTACAAGCACTTTATTTTCTTTTTCCAACCTGCCATAAACCTTTTTGTGTTTTGCTGTTTTCAGTTTTTGAGATAACTCCCAAAGCAATGCTTCCGCTTTTGGATGATCTGTATATTCCATTGCCATTGCCTGTTTCAGTTTCCTATCAAAGTATTTTTTCAGTTCATTTCTGACTTCATCTTTCTTCTCATAGATGTAATACAGCTCATCATGGAATATCTCATTGGCAAAAGAACTTTTTAGTTTCATAAGATTTTTTGTTCCAAGATAACCTTCCTTTGGCTTTTTAGAATAGCACATCAGATGAATATGAGGATGATGCCCTTCATTATGAAAAGCACCATACCACACAAAATGCTCTACAGGGATTCCCATTGCCTTTGCAATCTCTGGCGCTTTGCCTCGTACCAGTTCTCGCCACATATTGGCATTATCATATCCAAGACGAACTGCATCCTCTCGTTTCAATGACAAAACAAACGTCCAGATGTTACCGTTATGTTCTGCAGCTTCTCTTGCCACTTGATTCAGATCGATTTCTTTATCAGAACCATTCCAGAGTGCGTGTCCCTGTTTTCCTCGTTCTGCTCTTGGTCTTTTGGCAAGGTAGCCCACATAGTTTTCCATACTGCCTTCCCTTGCCAAACCTTCTTCGGCAATTTTATTGATCAGTTCCATAGCGTTTTCTCTTGTTGGATTTTCCAAGTAGTCTTCATACTCTTGTTCGCAGCTTTCTCTCAATTCTTTATGTGCTTTTAGTTCTTTTTCAATCCATCTCTTCTGGTGTTCAGTGGCTTCTCTTTGTGACTGATTCACCTCAAACTTTTCTGCGTTTGGTCTTGTAGCAACATACTTTACATAGTTTTTTACTTGTGATGGTTTTTTCATTTTCAAATATCTTAGCGATAAAATAAATCTTGGCATATCATCACCTACATTTCAAATTGCATCTCATTGTCTTGTTTCGATTCCAAACGATTTTTCAACTCATCCTCTGTTTCAATATAAAAGTCATCTGGCCAAAAGTCTAAATATAATACACCATAAGAAGTTTCAATTCCTCTTTGGGAAAAGCCTTCACCCCAGCCATCACTGTACTGTCCGTTAAAATAATCTTTCAGAATTTCGATCTCCTGATCCGTCAAAGGTTTTTCGATATCACATACCATAACGCCATATGCTTTGTCCCCTACAGTTTCGACCCTGGGATATGCCGCCGTTACTTTTTTCAGCAAATCTTTTTGGGTTTCTCTGCTTCCATAAGCAAAGTAATGCATCAGCCCCATATCTTCATCTGTTTCATAATCCCATTCCTTACGGATGGCTTGATTGATTTCTTCTTGATAGGCTGTCAGGTCTTCTGCTGTCAGAAAATCGAAATCTACTTCTCCCAGTTCCTCCATAGCATCTTCATCAAAATACGAATCGTAATCCATATCTTTGTTGAAGTCATAATCTATGATGCCCTGCACAGGACTATAAAATCTATATTTCATTCCTCGTCACTCCTTTGATATCTTACAGCTTCTTCCATGGTAAGGATGCCGTTGATCTTTTTTACTTCATTGACGCATCGGATATGAAGTCTTCGCATAGTTGCCTCATCCATGTCATTGATAGCAGCAAGCATACTTTCCAGCTTTGCCATCTCCACTGCGATTTTGAAAAGCATCTTTGACAGTCTGTTTTCAGAAGTTCTCATAATGCCAGATACGGTTTCCATCATCACATCAGATAAAAAATCCATGTGCTTTTCCTGATAAAGATATCCGGAATAAAAATGAATTGCCTTTTCAATAAAGTCACTGCGATTTGTCAAGCCTTCCATTACAACCGCAGCATCGCTTTTTTGAACTGCGTCTTTGGAAAGCCATACGCTGTATCTTTGTTTTTTATATTCCTCGCTCATTTTATTCTCCTTTCGTAAACTTTGGCACTGAGCTGGTACCAGCACCTGTGCAAAATCTCCTTTTTTCTAAGGAAATCTTGGCATTTGTTGTTTTCATAGCCACAAACCAGTGCCGTCTGCTTTTGACCAGCGTCTGCAAAAAATCCCCGCACTGCGGGGATTTGAGGGATTTTACCGGCTGTTCTGAGCCGGTATTTAACCTGCTATATAATAACTCCATATCATAAATGCATATTTTGTGATAATAGTCTCTGGTATGAACATCATGAAACACTATGATGATATAATGATTCATACAGACAGAGGTTCTCTTTTTAACCTTGCGGTTCTATCCGCCGGACGCAGTCTGAGACCTCTTTCTTACAGTAATTCATTTATGAGCAGGATGCAGGATTTTTCATATTTCTCTGCTGATCTCGAAGCCGGCTATGAACTGTAAGTTTTTGAGGGACTGTCTGACTAATTCAGAAAGTAGGTGTAGCTATGTTTTTTGTTGGTATTGATGTCGCAAAGCGTAAACACGAAGCTGTTGTCATTGATGACAAAGGACGTATTGTTCAAAAATCTTTTTCTTTTCCCAATTCTCTAAGTGGTTATAACAGCCTAATTAGTTGCGTAAAAAGGATTACTTCAACTCGTAAAGATATTGTTTTTGGCATGGAATCCACAAGTCACTACTGGCTTGCGTTATATTCCCATTTGATAAAAGATGGATACACCGCACATGTTATTAACCCAATCCAGTCTGATGCCTTCCGAGGACTTTTTATCAGACAGACAAAAACAGATCCTATTGATGCAGTTATCATTGCAGAAGTGATCCGATTTGGGAAGTATTCCTCAACACATTTTCCGCAGCATAAGATACTAGCTTTAAGAGAAATGTGTAGAAACCGCTTATACATGGTTGATGCCATATCTGACCTAAAAAGAAAAACAATTGCTCTGATTGACCAGGTTTTCCCCGAATATGACCAATTGTTTTCCGATACCTTTCTTGTATCCTCTATTGAAGTCTTATACAGATATCCAACTCCTAAAAAGCTGCTGCATATCCGTAGAGACACATTAACAAATCTTTTAATCAAAACCAGCGGAGGTCATTTTGGTTCTGCAAAAGCAGATGAAATCATTCATGCTGCTAAAAACACATTTGGAATTGATGATCCTTATGATGTCTACGCAGATTTAATAAAAACCTTCATTAAACAGATAAAGTTTATTCAAAAAAATGTCTCCGAAATTGATCAAAAGATTACCGCAATCATGGATGAGATTGCCTCTCCAATCACTTCTATTCCTGGTATAGGTGTAACCTTAGGAGCCGTCATTTTATCCGAAATCGGTGATATTTCAAGATTCAAATCCGCCGACAAACTTGCCGCATTTGCCGGCATAGATCCATCCTTAAAACAATCTGGTGACTACTCAAGTATCAGAAATCATATGTCCAAACGAGGAAGTCCATATCTAAGAAGAGCCCTTTGGATGGCTTGTATTCCAGCAACTCAGGTTGATCCAATGTTCCATGCATACTATCTCAAAAAACGTTCTGAGGGAAAAAGTCATATGAAGACAATGGGGCATGTTGCCAAAAAAATGATCTGCGTCATATATGCTGTTCTTCGTGATAATAAAGAGTATCAGCCTGTCCTTACGGCAGCATAAAACCATTTCATTAGATATCGAATCAAAAGAGAGCCTATGTGGCTTTTCTTTTGATGTTCATTTTTCATGAATTTATTTTTTATGAGTAGAATATTGACAAATATAGCAGGACTGATTAAATCTTATGACATTACGCCCTCCATGTCAAGACGAGCAAACCCGTATGACAACGCTATGGCAGAAAATTTTTTCTCCATTCTCAAGGCAGAGTGTATCTACCGCCATAAACCAGCTTCATTCTGTGAAGCCAACGAGATGATTGACCGTTATATTTATTTTTACAACCATGAGCGCATCCAGTTAAAAACCGGAGAGCCGCCGCTTACGCGACGCCTCTCCACTTAAAACTTCATATTTTCCTACATAGAGGCCTTTTTGTGCTGTCCGCACAATCTGGAGCAGTTCCTTTGGAAATACGCCTTTTTATGTTGTCATTATTCATTGCAGAACATACCGTTTTTTGCTAAAATATCCCTATGGATTGCTGCTTGGCGGTTTGTCACTCTCTGCTTTAAGGGGGTGGTGCTATGTATGTTACATATACTGATTTATTTCAGTTTGGTATACTCATCGTAGCTATCATTTCCCTGTTTCTTCACAGGGATTAAAAAACTGACCGCCTAACCTGCCAGTTAGACGGTCTCACACCAAATTTCGGACAGACCGCCTTTGGGAAGCGGCAATCCTTTTTCTTATGGTTATTTTATCACGATTTTACCCATTCCGCAAGATTTCTTTTCCTTACAGCCCCGGTACCCGCAGCTGGTAGTCCGTCACATAAATTCCTTCCACATCTTCATTTTCCAGCAATTTTCTCATTTCTGCCGGTGTGCCGTAATACAGGAATCCATAAGTTTTTACACCGTTTTCCGTCACATATTCCTGCACCATCTGACAAGTGCTGCCGTGATCGTTAGACTGATTCAGTCTTGCGTAAAAATCCCCATGGTTGATGCTGTACTGGAGCAAAGCAAGGAAATGCTTCTCCCAAGCTTCCGCCAACGGCACATCCTCATGCATAGACAATTCATAAAAAGGATAGGCTTCATCCACATGATCCCAAATATATCCACTGCTATCGGCATCAAATCCCATCAAAGGCAAAAACTGCTGATCCTCAGGAGAAGTCCGTACACCGACCCAGCCCAGATATCCATCCTGCTGTGCCGCAAAGTTTTCCAACTCTTCCATGGTCCAATCTTTCCCCAAAGAAACATAGGCTTCCATTTTCAAATATTCCGGCAAATCCGCCAATGCTGCCTTCGCCTTGGCACTCTCTGTCATTACGTTGCTCCCAAACTCCGCTGTCCCTCTGGAAAACGCATTGATGGCGCTATATTGATACACATTAGATTTCAGCTGGATTTTGCCCCGGGTAACAGTGCCGTCCTCCCAGAGGTATTCCCCTGAGGACCATTCCCGCTGCTGCACCTGTAAATTATATTTGCCCCATCCTTGTTCTGTGATCCTAACAGACTCCATCTGCACTTCCGGCATGGTCAGTTCTGCCAAAACTGCCAGATGACAGCTGATATCATAAGAAATCTGTTCAAAATTCTGTTCTGTGGGGTCATACCAGATAATCTTACTGATGGCAGGCTGGAAGGCCGTCAGCGTCCCCATGACCACGCAGGCAATGACCACGGCAATGGCAATGATGCGCCGCCCCCGCTTTTTCATGGAGCGGTTGATTTTTTGCAGTTCCTCCTGCTGCCCAGCCAAATCTTCCCCTTCCATGTCCACATCCTGTTCCAGCAAATATTCTGTCAGGGCATTGTATTTTTCCAGTTCCGTCTCCACCTGTTTTCTCTCTTCCGGCGTTGCGGTGTAGTTTTTGTATTTCTCCAAAAGTTCCCGAAATGTCATG
>OHQA01000678.1_pt1 | contig 11228 bp, 12 predicted proteins | sample 1577921 | NCBI WGS metagenome assembly OHQA01 (sample SAMEA3879570, study PRJEB24766) | human gut metagenome | biome: human-associated habitat; feature: feces | place: USA | collected 1985/1987 | reverse complement strand
CTGAAGCTCACTGATTCCCCCGGCATAGCCGGGGGTTTTTATTGGATTCACCAATAAAAAAGCCAAAATCCTTATTATGACAAAGGATTTTGGCTTTCTTTGTTTTCTTATGAAGATGCTCCCCAAAAAGAAAAGCGGTTTTGTGCAAACAATCAGAATAAATTATTCAGCGGGTGTTGTTTCAGCAGGAGCTTCTGTTGTAGCTTCTGTTGTTGTTTCTGTTTTTGTTTCTTCTGTTGTTGTTTCAGTTGTTGTTTCTTCAGCAGGTTTTACTTCTTCTGCAGGAACTGTTGCTGTTTCTTCAGCAGGTTTTACTTCTTCAGCGGGAACTGTTTCTGTTGCGGGAGCTTCTGCTGCTTTCAGGTCAGCTGTCAGCATCAGCATTTCAGCAACCTGTGCTCTTGTAGCATCAGCTTTTGCATCTACATCAGCTGCAACCAGTTTCAGGCTTACTGCCCAGCTCATAGCGTCTTTTGCCCAGTCGGAAGCTGTAGCAACGTCTGTAGCTGTTTCAACTGTTACGTCAACGCCTTTGTACTGAGCGTAGTTGTACAGGATCTGTACCAGCTGTTCTACTGTCAGGTTTGCTTTAGGAGCGAATTCTGTTTCGCTTACACCGTTCATCAGACCTTTGTCTGCTGCCCACAGGCAGGATGTAGCGTACCATCTGCCGATTTCAACGTCTGTGTAAGCAGATTCTGTTGCAACGTCTGTTGCGCCTTCTTTATTGTACAGGATCTGAGCCAGCATTGCTCTCTGCAGAGATGCTTCGGGTTCAAATGTTGTGTCTGTTGTACCAGCCATCAGTTTGTTGTCATAAACGTATTTTACTGCGTTGTAGTAAGCTGCGTCTGCTGCAACGTCTGTGAAGGGCAGAGTAGTTGTTTCTGCTGTTTCGCCGCCTTCAGGTGTTGTTGTTTCGCCACCTTCGGGTGTTGTTGCTGTACCGTCAGAAATTACGTACTGACCCATTTCGTCCTGTTTCATAACTTCTTCGGGAACTTTGCCCTGTTCCAGAGCGCCATAATAAGCTGTGTCTTCATCCCATGTGGTGCCTGCTGCGAATGCTACTGTGGGCATAGCCATCATAGCAGCCAGAGCCATAGCTACCATACGACCGTATTTTCTGTTTTTCATACTGTTTTCCTCCTCAACTCACCATAATTTTTTTGTTGTTTCAGTATTAAAATTACCCGCGTAACCATTATAACGAATTCCACGCTGTAATTCAATGAAATTTTGTCAATTTTCGTGTAAATGTAAAAAAAATGAAATATTTCCCTTTTAAGCGTTTTTCACAAAGGAAAAAGCTGGGGCAAAACACCGCAGTCCTTTGATCAAACCTCTCCGCGTCCGATCTTTTTATCCTTTTCCAGCACTGCGTCAAAAGCCGCTACCACTGCCGCTTCGAAGCCTTTTGCCTGGAGTGTGGTAACACCTTCGATGGTGGTGCCGCCGGGAGAACATACCTGATCCACTAAAGACCAAGGAGCTTCTCCGCTTTTGAGCACCATTTCCGCGCTGCCCTTCACTGTTTCTGCCACGATTTCCAATGCCTGTTTCTTGGGCATACCCGCTTTCAGTGCGGCTCTTGCCAAAGCGTCCATATACATATAGGCAAAGGCAACAGATGCGCCGCCGATGACACTGAAAATACCGAAATGATTTTCAGGGATTTCTGCCACACTGCCAATGGTGGCAAAGACTGCTTTCACCGCTTCCAGCTGCTCTGCTGTCACAGCGTCGTTATGGCAGATGCCTGTGGTAGACGCGCCGATTTTGGCGTTGATATTGGGCATTACACGAACGATGGGCATATCTTTGGGCAAGTTTTCTGCCAGATACGCCAATGTTTTTCCTGCGGCAATGGACACCACCAAGGGTTTCTTTGCTGCGAAATCTGCCTGCAAGCCCGGCAGGATTTCCGCCAGAATATGGGGTTTGACACCCAGCACCACCACATCGCTTGCGGCAATGACTTCTCCGGCTGTCTGGCAGCTGTTTGCGCCGCAGGCTTCCGCAAGTTTTGCCGCGGAAGTCACAGTCTTGCTAGTGATAAAAATATTTTTTCCGTCATAACCGTTGGCAGTCATGCCTTTGACAATGGCGCTGACCATATTGCCGGCGCCGATGAATCCAAATTTCATAGACTCCTCCTCCTTTTCTCTCTTGTCCCTATTGTAGCATGTTTAAGGGAGGAAAAAAAGCGAAATCTGACCGTCTGCAAAAACCTTTTGTCTTTTGCCCTGCCCCATGCTATACTGAAAAAAATATCATGGAAACAAAAAAGGAGGGACTCACATGTCCGTATTATTTCTGGAATACCCCAAATGCAGCACCTGCAAAAAAGCCAAAGCATGGCTGGAAGGTGCAGGTGTAGACTTTATTGACCGTCATATCGTGGAAAACAACCCTACCGCGGAAGAACTGAAACAGTGGCACGCCAAAAGCGGTCTGCCCCTGAAGAAATTCTTCAACACCAGCGGTATGCTCTACAAGGAAATGCAGCTGAAAGACAAACTGGCGGACATGAGCGACGAGGAACAGTTTGCCCTTTTGGCTACCAACGGCATGCTGGTGAAACGTCCCCTCATCATCGGCGATGATTTTGTGCTGGTAGGCTTCAAAGAAGCAGAATGGGAAAGACTGAAATGATGAGCAAAGAAATGCGGCAGGCTGTTCTGGAGGATGTGCCCACCATCCTTGCTCTGCTGCAAAAACGCATCGACTGGATGGACGAAAAAGGCTTGTATCAGTGGAACAAGACCGCTTATCTGACCGTATACCCTGCCGAATATTTTGCAGAGCGCATAGGGGAAAACAGCGTGTTCCTTGCCATGGATGGGGACAAAGCCATTGGCGTCATTGCCCTTTTTGACGTAGACTCCAGATGGGACAACGACAAAGACGCTTATTACGTCCATCACCTTGCCACAGACCCTGCTTATCCGGGATTGGGACGGGAAATCCTCACCTTTGCGGAAACCTATGCCCGCAACGCCGGAAAAGAAGTGCTGCGGCTGGATTCTCAGAAGGTCAACGACGATTTGAGCCGTTATTATGAGGCATTGGGCTATCCTGCCGTGGGAGAATGCATCGACGGAGCCTATGTGGGCATCAAACGGGAAAAACCTCTGAACGGCTGAGCATCCCCGAAAGGAGGACGCCATGAAAAAGAAGGAAAAATCCAAAAAAGAAAAACGGCGCAATATTTTTTTGCATATCTTTGAATTTGTGGTGGACGGGATTCTGACCATATTGGATGCCATTTTCTGAAAGCGGGAATCATCATGGGAAAAAAGAAAGCAAAGAAAAAACGTAAGAGTCTGTTGGAAGTCCTTCTGAATTTGCTTTTGCATATCATTGAATTTATTTTTGATCTTTTTTGAAAAAAATCAGAAAATCCTGCAACTTTTCTGTATTTTTCCTCGTCCAAAAGAAAAAAGGAATCCGTATGTAAGAAAGAGTCCTAAACCGGAAAGGGGTTGTTGGTATGAAAAAATGGAAAAGAAACATGATGGCATGTATGGCGGCAGCAGTACTGGCTTTGGGCATGAGCACTATGGCGCTGGCAGCGGAACCTGCGGCAAACACCATTACCGTCAACGGACAGGGGATTGTGAAGGTAGCGCCCGATGTAGCCACCATCCATGTGACTGTGGAAAAGACCGCAAAAACAGCAGCGCAGGCACAGAAAGATGTGAATGAAGAACTGACAGACGTCATTACTGCCATGAAGGCACTGGGCGTTACAGACGAGGATATTGTGACATCTCACATCTCTGTATATCCTTCTTACCGTTATGACGAAAAAACAGACAAACAGGTTCTGGAAAATTATCAGGCTTACACCTCTGTGAATGTGACCACCAACGATGTGGACAACGCTGGAAAATATGTAGACGCAGCTCTGAACGCAGGGGCGACCGGCACCAACGGCGTCACATTCTCTCTGGAAAAACCGGAAACCTACTACAATCAGGCGTTGACAGAAGCCGTAAAAGCAGCCCAGTCCTCTGCTACAGCCATCGCGCAGGCTTACGGCAAACCGCTGGGACAGGTGGTATCCGTTGTGGAAAACAGCCGCAACACCTCCACCAGTTATAAAGAAATGAATTACGGTGCAGAAGAAGCCATGGTCATGGATGCTATGGCAACAGGCAGTGCCAACAGAAACACCAACATTTCTTATGAAGACATTGAAGTAAGCGCAAACATCACAGCCGTTTACGGATTCTAACATGTTCGGATGAAAGGCTAGGTCCTTTCAAAAGCAATCTAAAAAATCAGAAAGCTGGAATTCTTTATGAGGATTCCAGCTTTTCTATTTTCCGAATGTTTTCTTAAGAATATATCTGATTTCTTGACAGCCCCCTTCCTGTCCGTTATGCTGAGCAAAAACAAAAAGGAGCGACCTATGAAAACAACCCTGACACAACCCTTATATTCCCTGCCCTACAGCCTCCACGACGGGTATCTGACAAAACTGGAGGCAGACGAAGAAACATTGGTCTGCCACTTTCCCTATGGCATTTTTTCCACCACCTCCCCCTGTGAACAGACGGCAATGGCAAAAGTCATATTGACGGGTATAGACTGGGATTCTTCCTTTCTATATGTTTTTGATGGACCGGGGGAAACAGGGGCTTTTTCCGGCGAAAAATGGCTTCTAAAGGATTTTCTGCCCCATTTAGAACGGCTGGAGGTCATTGACGAAACATATGGCTATTGGCAGGCAAAATGGAGCGGTCTGCTGACAAAGGGAGAGGCACTGGCAGAATGTATGGTAGAGGTGTGCTACAGCGGAGAAATGGTGTATGAAATAGAGGAATAAAACTACCAAATGCATTGAAATATTTTCGATTTTACGATATAATTTTTCTCAATATTTTTTACAAATAGAAAAAGGGGTCGTTGTAAATTATAATATAAGTGAGGTAAAACAATGAATGTAATTAGTTTGTTTAGCGGCTGTGGTGGCTTGGACTTAGGTTTTGAAAGAGCTGGATTCCATATCCCCGTTGCAAATGAATTTGATCCTACTATTTTTGAAACTTTCAAGATAAATCACCCCAAAACCCATCTTGTTGAAGGTGATGTCAGACAGATTACCAAAGACGACATTGCACCTTTTATCACAGGCGAGGTGGATGGAATTATTGGCGGTCCCCCCTGTCAATCCTGGTCTGAAGCTGGTTCATTAAAAGGTATTGAAGATGCAAGAGGTCAACTTTTTTACGATTATATTAGAATCTTGAAAGAATTTCAGCCAAAATTCTTTCTTGCAGAAAATGTGAGTGGTATGCTTGCAAACAGACACAACGAAGCTGTTCAAAATATTATTAGTTTATTTGAAGAAGCTGGATACGATGTTACTTTGACATTGGTAAATGCCAAAGATTATGGTGTGGCTGAAGAACGCAAGAGAGTTTTTTATATTGGCTTTAGAAAAGATCTAAATATTAACTTTGTATTTCCAAAAGGTTCTACAGAGGAAGATAATAAAAAAATTACGTTGAGAGATATTATTTGGGATCTACAGGAAACTGCTGTTCCTGCCGGTCCAAAAAATCATCATAATCCTGAAGCAATTAATAATAACGAATACTTTACAGGTGCTTTTTCTCCCATCTTTATGAGCCGTAACAGAGTAAAAAGCTGGGATGAGCAAGCATTTACCGTTCAAGCATCTGGTCGTCAATGTCAGCTCCATCCACAAGCACCGAAAATGCAGAAGTTTGATAAAAATGATTTTCGTTTCGTTGAAAATAGTGAACACCTCTATCGTCGAATGACTATCAGAGAAATAGCTAGAGTACAAGGGTTTCCTGATGATTTTCAATTCATTTATACCGAGACAAATAATGCATATAAAATGATTGGAAATGCCGTACCTGTCAATCTTGCTTATGAAATTGCAACAGCAATTAAAATGTTCTTAAATGGAAAAGGAGATCAAGTAATTGGAATTGATGCCAACAAAAAAATAGGAGGCAGAAAGAAATGAGTACCAATAGCAACGACCACGGGCGTGCTTATGAATATGCTTGGATAAATACTTTGTACAGGACCTTAGCAGCTATCCGAAAAACACGAATTGTTAGCAATTCTAGCCTTGATGCAAACAAAAGGGCATGGAATATGTTAAATACCAATATGCAGAAATTGTTTGAGATTTCTGCATATTCTGCTGTCAATGCAATCCTAGAACTGGAACCCCGCATGATCGAAGATGACGAAAATGAACTGGTCCTTGAACTACAAAAAGATGATGCTGGTACACACGGTGACGTCCGCGACCTTGTCATTAGACGAAATAACATTGCGTGGGAAATTGGACTAAGCATTAAACATAACCATGAAGCTGTAAAACACAGCCGTTTGAGTCACAAATTGGATTTTGGCAAAGAATGGTTCGGCATTCCTTGTTCAGCAAATTATTGGGCAGATGTCAATCCTATTTTTGACAGGCTCAAGGTAGAAAAAAACATAGGAAAGAAATGGAGCGAACTGACTGACAAAGAAGAAGCCGTCTACATTCCCTTACTGAAAGCATTCATGACAGAAATACAGCGTGCCAATCGCACTGATGTCCTTATGCCCCAAAAAATGATTGAATATTTGATTAGAACAAAAGACTATTATAAGATCGTCAGTCATGATAAAAAGCAAATAACCATGATCCATACTTTTAATATGCATGACACTTTAAATAAACCAAGCAAAAACAAAGCATCCATCATCAATGTTCCTACTGTAGAGCTTCCTACCGAACTTGTAGCCATAAAATTTAAAACTGGAAGTAACACCACTGCAGAGATGTATTTAAATCATGGTTGGCAGCTAAGTTTCCGTATCCATAACGCAAGCACAAAAGTGGAACCAAGCTTAAAATTTGATATACAGTTCATCGGAATGCCTGTCTCAATCTTGCATATCGAATGCAAATGGAAGCAACTAAATATCTAATTCAAAGGCAATCAATTGCAAAAAATTGATTGCCTTTCTTTTGTTCATTTTGCGAATGAAAATCCAATCATAAATAAAAAGAAAAAACTACATCTAACACACATTTCCTATTTCTAGTTCTCTCCCTCCTCCTGCCCCCGGCAGCGGTCGGCGGAAGATCCCACACCGCGCGGCGCTCGGGTTCCATGTTTTTTCGTTTTAAAACAAAAAAAAGACATCAACCTTAGTTGATGTCTTTACCGGAGAAGGAGGGATTTGAACCCTCGCGCCGCGTTAACGACCTATACCCTTAGCAGGGGCACCTCTTCAGCCTCTTGAGTACTTCTCCAAGTAGCCTACTGCAAGAAACAGTATACCATCATTCTGTCCATCTGTCAAACCTTTTTTTCACAGAATCGCAATTTTTTTATAAACAGAGCCGGCTCTGAAAGAACCGGCTCCAAAAAGCATCGTCAGATTATTTTACTTTTTCCAGTTTTTCCTGACCGCCCATGTAAGGACGCAGTACTTCGGGGATTCTTACGCTGCCATCTGCCTGCAGGTTGTTTTCCAGGAACGCGATCAGCATTCTAGGAGGCGCTGCAACAGTGTTGTTCAGTGTATGCGCGAAGTATTTTCTGCCGTCTTTTGCAACCACGCGGATACCCAGTCTTCTTGCCTGTGCATCGCTCAGGTTGGAGCAGCTACCAACTTCGAAGTATTTTTTCTGTCTAGGAGACCAAGCTTCTACGTCAACGGATTTTACTTTCAGGTCTGCCAGGTCGCCGGAGCAGCATTCCAGTGTTCTTACGGGGATATCCATGGAACGGAACAGGTCTACAGTGTTCTGCCACAGTTTATCGAACCACATAGGGCTTTCTTCAGGTTTACATACAACGATCATTTCCTGCTTTTCGAACTGGTGGATACGGTAAACGCCTCTTTCTTCGATACCGTGTGCGCCTTTTTCTTTACGGAAGCAAGGAGAATAGCTGGTCAGTGTCTGAGGCAGGTCTTCTTCTTTGTTCATGGTGTCGATGAATTTACCGATCATGGAGTGTTCACTGGTACCGATCAGGTACAGGTCTTCACCTTCGATTTTATACATCATCGCATCCATTTCTGCAAAGCTCATAACGCCTGTTACAACGTTGCTGCGGATCATGAAAGGAGGGATGCAGTATTTGAAGCCTCTGCCGATCATGAAATCTCTAGCATAAGCCAGTACTGCGGAGTGCAGTCTTGCGATATCGCCCATCAGGTAGTAGAAACCGTTACCAGCTACTTTTCTAGCGCTGTCCAGGTCGATGCCGCCGAAGCTTTCCATAATATCTGTGTGGTAAGGGATTTCGAAATCAGGAACAACGGGTTCGCCGAATCTTTCTACTTCCACGTTTTCGCTGTCGTCTTTACCGATGGGAACGGAAGGATCGATGATGTTAGGAATGGTCATCATGATTTTTTTGATGCGTTCTTCCACATCTTTTTCTTTTGCTGTCAGTTCGTCAACGCGTTCTGCGTCAGCAGCGATCTGTGCTTTTACTTTTTCAGCTTCTTCTTTTTCGCCTTTTGCCATGAGACCACCGATCTGTTTGGACAGTTTATTTCTCTGTGCACGCAGAGCTTCTACTTCCTGTTTGATGGTTCTGTTTTCCTGATCCAGTTCGATAACTTCGTCTACCAGAGGCAGTTTGCTGTCCTGGAATTTCTTACGGATATTTTCCTTAACGATTTCAGGGTTTTCTCTTACAAATTTGATGTCTAACATTTTTTTGTCTCCTTTCGGTTTGTAAATATATACGAATGTCGAGGATACGGGGTTTTTTTGGCAAATAAAAAAACCCCCGATCCCAAAAAGAGGGACGAGAGTTACTCCCGCGTTGCCACCCGCATTGCCCGAAAAAAATATTTCCGAACCACTTGAACAGCGATAAAGGGCTTACCCTTTCGGCTTTCACCGACAGCTCCGAAAGTGGAGGGCTGTTTTCCTTCCGCCGGCTCGCACCAAACGCCGGCTCTCTGGGGGAATTTCCACAGCTTAGCTTTCTTCCGAACAGCTGAAATACAGCCGTTTCACGCCTTGTTGAAGAATATTATAGCACACAAAGACAAAAAGGCAAGTATTTTTTTCGGGAACTACAAAAAAAATACATTTGTTTTTTTTAATGAAATTCTAATGCGTTTCTTATAGATTCTTTTGCCCAATTGCGGTATGATAGTACCGTACAAGGAGGCCCCTTTTCCTGTACATAAACTATGCCCCCGGACGTTTATCACGTCCGACGCCCGACGATTCCCCGATCGCCGGGTTTTTTTATTATTGACTTTGAACTTTGAAATCCAGAATTACTTCAAAACTTACCTATGGAATTTTGTATTTCCACCTAATAACGTAGCCAAAACACCAACTACCCCTACAACCGATGCCACTCCTAATGTGCCCATTTTTATAATAAATCCCTTATTTTCTGAATCCTTTTTACTCATCATTTCATTAATCTCTAACATCTTGTCTATAATATATTTTCTCTCTTCAAAAGATATTTGTTTATCACTGATATATTCATTTAGTGAATTTATAATAGAAGTACATGTATCGTAATAAGACCGTACGCTAGAATTATTTGCTTCTAATCCTTTATCTAATGTACTCCTAAATTCATCTAACATTATTCTAACATTTTTAGAAAAATCCGGAATTTGCTCCAAAACTTTCATTGCAACTTCTGGACTCATTTTATCCAATGATGAAGCCATCATCAAAACATTTTCTTTTGTAATATGTCTAAAGTCAGGTATATTGAGCATAGCTAAAACATCTTGTTCCGTCTTCATTAAACCCATAAAATCGCCCCTTTTGAACTACAAACAAAATAATTTAATTTCTTATAAATAATTTTATCATATAAACGATTATTAAAAAACATCCTAAAACTAATATTTTAGGATGTTTTAAGATCTTATAATATAAATCTCTCAATCACATCTGCCACAGCATCCTGTTCGCAGGTGGTTTCTGTCACATAATCTGCTGCTGCCTTCACGTGTTCCTGGGCATTCGCCACGGCAACGCCAAGACCTGCTGCCTGAATCATGGACAAGTCATTTTCACTGTCCCCAATGGCAATGACCTCCCCCAGAGGTACACCGGCTTTCTCTGCCGTTTCCTGCAAAGCTCTGCCCTTGCTGACACCAGTTTTGACAAATTCCAGATACTGGGGACCGGAGAAGAAATGATTCAGTTTTCCCGCAATGATGGGTTCCACCCGTTTCCGCACCGCATCCAGCTGTTCATAAGAACCACTGAGAAGGCATTTGGTGAAATATCCTTCATATTCCAGTCCATCGGGCAGAATCCGCATATCTGCATGCATAACACGGCAATATGCTTCTACCTGAGGGGTCACTTTTTCTGCCAAAAAGGTACGGTCGTCATAGAGATAAACTTCCACCCCTTCTGCCCTTGCTGCTTCCACCACAGGGCGCAGGTCGTCAGAAGAAAAAGAATGTTTCAGCACCATTTCCATATTCTCCAAGTTATACACAGCAGCGCCGTTCTGGCAGATGACATAACCTGGACGACCCAAGAGATGCAATTTTTCCAGAAACCGTTCCACACCATAAACGCCACGGCCAGTGCAGATGACAAATTCCACACCCTGATCCACTGCTTTTCCAACCATTTCTATATTTTTTTCCGAAAGTTCTGACGCACTTTTCAAAAGTGTGCCGTCCATATCGGAGAAAACCATGCGATAAGCCATGGGAAACACCTCTCTTTCTTTCCATTCGTATGTTGACATAATCTTTTGTTATCGTTTCATTTGTCACACAACCTGTGGATAACTTTTTGTATACACAGGTTTATCCACAGATTTTTGCTGATTTTATACACATTTCCACAGAGTTATACACAGGTCTGATAAAAAATGCCGTGGTTTCCCACGGCAACAGACTATCAAAAAATCGGATTTTACACATTTGTAGAACCGCGGAAGGGCTTGGGAAACGAAGGGTCAACACATTTGCTCCGCAAATGTCAGCCATAAATGGCTGCCCGCATCTCTTGCGGTGTGGGGTTTCCCAAATGGAACCCGCAGTCGGAATTCACTTCCGACGAGGAAAACAGCACGTTTCAAGGCATTTTTATGCCGATGGATACTCTGCACCCCGAAGAAACGGGGGCAGCGAAGCTGACTTTGCAAAGCAAAGTGCTTGACCATACTGTTTATACATCTAGTAACCTCGTCAAAATCCTGATTTTGACGAAGGGTGTCGAC
>OHQA01000677.1_pt1 | contig 11252 bp, 9 predicted proteins | sample 1577921 | NCBI WGS metagenome assembly OHQA01 (sample SAMEA3879570, study PRJEB24766) | human gut metagenome | biome: human-associated habitat; feature: feces | place: USA | collected 1985/1987 | reverse complement strand
GGAGCCCGTGTCCACACTCTCCCCGTCGGGGCTCGCCAGGGATACCGCCGCTCCGCTCTCCCGGACAAATACATCCAGGATGGGCCCGGCGTCGGCCAGCTTAGTTAGGGCCAGCCGGTCGGTGAGCTCGCTCACCTGCACCTGGAGCCGGTCGCCGACCACGGACACATAGGTGATGGGGGTGGCCCAGGCGATCAGTCCGAAGGTGAGTCCCCCCGCCCCCAGCAGCAGCAGCAGGGTGAGCAGGAAGATACGGGCCGTCAGGCTCTCACGGATGTTCCTTCGGCACACGGTAGCCCACCCCCCTCACAGTCTCAATGTAGTCCACCCCCAGCTTTTTGCGGAGGTTCTTGATGTGGCTGTCCACCACCCGCTCGTCCCCGAAAAAGTCGTAGCCCCACAGCTTGGCCAGCAGGATTTCCCGGGTAAACACCCGCCCGGGGCTGGACAGGAGCTCCCGCAGCAGCTCGAACTCCCGGGCGGTGAGCTGCTCCAGCACCCGGCCGTCCAGGCGTACCTCCACCGCGTCGGGGTGCAGGCAGCGTCCGGGCGCGTCGCCCCCCGCCCGCCGCAGCACCGCCGCCAGCTTCCGCAGCAGGATGGGCATGGAGAAGGGCTTGGTGATGTAGTCGTCGATCTCCAGATCAAAGCCCCGGAGCTGCTCGGCCTCTCCGTCCAGGGCGGTGAGCAGGACAATGGGCACCCGGGACTGGCGGCGGATAAGCTCGCACACCCCAAAGCCGTCCAGCTTGGGCAACATCACGTCCAGCAGGACCAGGTCGAACGCCTCCTGCTGAAAGCGGCTCACCGCCTCAATGCCGTCCCCCGCCGTTGCCGTCTCATAGCCCGCGTCGCCCAGGTAGGCCTCCAGCAGCTCCTGGATGTCCTGCTCGTCCTCCACAATCAAAATGCGTTTCACTGCGAATCACTCCCGAAACAGATGATAGCACATAATTGTGAATTTTGTATGGAGAAGGTCTCCCGTGCAGCCGCCAGAAAATACCGCTGTCCCCCTTTTCTTCTCAGGGGAATGATACGGCCCCCTTCCTGCTTTTCAAGCATAGCGCAGAAAGGCCCTGGTTCCGCACGTAGGCAGATGCCCCGCCGGCAGTCCAGGCTGCCGGCGGGGCCCTCTCCCCTATTGTTTGGAAATACTTACGGCCGTTGGCGTAGAGTCCTCCTTGCCCAGCTCTCCGGTATAGGTGACGGATACGCAGTCTCCCTCCTCCAGTGCGCCTGTGTCTACTCCCGCTCCGAATTCAAAGGTCTGGTACTCCCCCTCGTCCGTCAGAAGCACCAAAAAGTCGCCGTTCCGGTTCACCACTCCCTCCACCGTGCCGCCCGCAGCGCCCTCCCTGTCCGTGCCGCAGGCCGCCAGTACGGCCAGCAGGAGCAGCGCCGATATCAGTCTCAGGTATCTCTGTCTCATGTTCCTCCGCCTTTTTATTGGAATTTTTCGGGCAGCGTCTGTCCCGCCATGGCATAGCAGGCCGCGATCCGCTCCCAGTCCAGCCCCGCCTCATTCCCGTCCAGGAAGCCCGTCAGGCCCCGGAGCATGGTGTCCTGTACCTCGGCGGACGCGCCGGCCAGGTGTTCCTCCAGGAAAGCAAGGATAGGCTCCACCTCCACAGTAGTCTGAAGAAGCTCATTGTACCCGTCCAGCAGAACCGCACTCTGGTAAGCCTCCTCCGTCTCATAGCAGACCGGCACGTTGTTGCCGGTGCGCCGCTCCACGATCAGGCCCGCCGCCCCCCGGTCACCGGCGGCCCGCTCGGCCTTCTCCCGGGTGTCATACTGGCCCAGCTCCACAAAAAGCCGACCTGCGTTGTCCCGCAGCAGGCGCGCCCCCTCCTCCGGCGCGGCCATGGACCTGAGGGCCTCCGGGCTGTCCGCCGACAGGGTACGCAGTGAATAGATGGTGTCCAGCCGGTTCTCTGCGGGAGTCAGGCGGATCACAATACTGCCCGGCTCCTGGTACTCCCGGAGCTGCACATCTGCGTCGCTCTCCAGCTCCAGTTGGACCACGGCGGCGCGGTCCACCCACCCCTCGGCGGTGTAAACAGACTTGATGTACTGGCTGGTGTCCTGGGCGCGGGAGAGCTCCGACAGGATCTCCACCCGCTCCGTCCCGGGCAGGGTTAGCGTGACCGTCTTGGGAAAAGAGGCGAATTCGGCGTGGTAGCGCCCGGCGCTGGACTGCTCGTAGCGGAGGGTCAGCCATTCCGTATCGCCCTCCCGCTCCATGGTCAGGGCCGCCCGGCTGCCTGCGGCAGTCTGTCCGCCGTCCACGCTGGGCGCATTGACCCGGAACACCTGCACCAGTCTGCCCAGAATCGGCAGCTCCTCCATGGCGGCCGCGAAGGCCGGCGAGGCGTTCACCCCTCCGGCAAACAGGCCCAGCACCAGTGCCAGGCACAGGGCCGACCGGACGGCCCCCCGCCGCACCCGCGCCCGCCGGGCCACCGTGCGCCGCCCACGCTCCAGGCCGGTGCGAATGGCGGCATCCAGCCCCTGCGGCAGGTTTCCTTCGGATGTCTGTATCATATCTGTGTCGTCCTTTCCTTCAATTGATTCATCCCCCGGTAGTAATCGGATTTCACGGTACTCTCCGGCTTGCGGAGCACCTGGGCGATCTCCCGGAAGGTCATATCCTCGTAAAATTTCAGGAGAATGACGGTTCGGCTTCGGTCATCCAGCCGCCCCAGCTCCTCCCTCAGCCAGAGGGAGTCTGCCCACCGCTCCTCACCGTCCTCAGCCGGGAGCGCGTCCCACGCCTCCTGCACAGCCCCCTGCGGCGGCCGCCGGCGGAGGAAGGACAGCGGCGCCGTATTGGTCAGTATTCGGTAAAACCAGGGGTAAAAGCGTTCGGGGTCCCGAAGCCTCCACTTGGCGGTGTACGCCTTGCAGACGGCCTCCTGAACCACCTCCAGGGCGTCGTCCTCATTTCGTGTATACCCAAAGGCCACCCGGTAAAAGGATGCCTTTTTCTGCTCAATCCGTTCCACAAATTCCGAGTCGGAGATGGAAGGATGCGAGAATTGCAGCTGCACGTGTTTTGCTCACTCCTTTCTGCCTAATAAGACGCGGAAAGCCAGTCCTTAGTCGGCCCCACAGGAAATTTTCTCTAAAATTTTATCGTCCCTGGCCCCTCTATGTAAAGAGCCTGCCCCCTGTTTGAAAAGGGGGCAGGCTCTGTTTGATCACCGAACTATTGGGATGCTTCGTCCAGGAACTGGCCTAACTGCGTCACAGGCTCCTGACTGACCTTGCGGATGGATATGTGGGTAGCGTGGAGACATCGTTCCCCCGGATGGATGACACGCCGGAACTTCATGTTGAAACCGGCCGCCTGTTATAAAATTTGAGAAATAAAAACGGGAGGCCAGCCCCTGCGGGCCGGTCCCCCGTTCTGTTCTGCTCAGTATCCCTCGGCGTGCTCGCCCTTCACCAGCTTGACGATCCGGGACGTGCCCAGGCGATCCGCGCCCAGGGCCATGAAGTCCTCGGCGTCCTGGAGGCTGGAGATGCCGCCCGCGGCCTTGATCTTCACGCCGGGGCCGATGTGGGCCTTGAACAGGGCCACATCCTCCCGGGTGGCGCCGCCGGTAGAGAAGCCGGTGGAGGTCTTGATGTAGTCCGCGCCGGACTCGGTCACCAGCTCGCACAGCTTGATCTTCTCCGCCTCGGTGAGCAGGCAGGTTTCCACGATCACCTTGAGGATGCGGCCCTGGCAGGAGGCTTTGATGGCCTTGATCTCGGCCAGCACCTCATCCCACCGCTGATCCTTCACCCAGCCGATGTTGATGACCATGTCGATCTCGTCGGCGCCGTTGCGGATGGCGTCCTCGGTCTCAAAGACCTTGACGGCGGTGGTAGAGTAGCCGTTGGGGAAACCGATGACAGTGCAGATCTTCAGCTCGTTGCCCACGTAGTCCGCCGCCTGCTTCACAAAGGAGGCGGGAATGCACACGGAGGCGCAGCCGTACTTCAGCCCGTCGTCGCAGACCTCCTTGATCTGGGCCCAGGTGGACTCCTGTTTGAGCAGAGTGTGGTCGCAGTGGGCCAGGATGTTCTTCACGTCCATTAGATTACTCCCTTTCTACGCGTCGTGCAGTTATTTTACCTCTACCAGCTCGTAGGAGCGGGTGCCGATGCCGATTTTCTCACAGTGGTCCAGGCACACCCGCCAGTCGGTGTCCGGCATGCTGTTGATGAAGTGGTCGTGCTTGTCGCAGAAGCCCTCCCTGTGCATCTGCTCGTCCAGGTGGGAGCCGGGGATGGGGGACTGTTTCCCGCAGGCGTCGGCGCAGGCCTGGTCCAGAGCCACCGGGTCAAAGGAGGCGAACATGCCCACGTCGGGCACGATGGGCAGGTCGTTCTCCCCGTGACAGTCGCAGTAGGGGGACACGTCGATGACCAGGCTGATGTGGAACTGGGGACGGCCGTCCACCACCGCCTTGGCGTACTCCGCCATGCGGCAGCCCAGCTCCTCCATGGCCGCGTCGTTGCCGGGGCGGATGGCGTCGGTGTTGCACACCGCAATACAGCGGCCGCAGCCCACGCACTTGTCCCAGTCGATGGACGCCTTGCGGTCCTCCCCAAAGGTGATGGCGCCGTGGGCGCACTGGGTGGCGCACCGGCGGCAGCCCACACAGCGGCGGGGCGCCACCATCGGCTTGCCCTGGGCGTGCTGCTCCATCTTGCCCCGGCGGGAACCGCAGCCCATCCCCAAGTTCTTGATGGCGCCGCCAAAGCCGGTCTGCTCATGCCCCTTGAAGTGGGACAGGGAGATGATCACATCGGCCTCCATGATGGCCTTTCCGATCTTGGCGGTCTGGATGTACTCCGCCCCCTCCACGGGCACCTCCACGTCGTCGTTGCCCCGCAAGCCGTCGCCGATGATCACCTGGCAGCCGGTGGACAGCGGGGAGAAGCCGTTCTCATAGGCTGCGTCCAGGTGCTCCAGGGCGTTTTTCCGGCGGCCGGGATAGAGGGTGTTGCAGTCGGTGAGGAAGGGGACGCCCCCTAGGCTCTTCACCACATCGGCCACCACCTTGGCGTAATTGGGCCGCAGGAATGCCAGGTTTCCCGGCTCGCCGAAGTGCATCTTGATGGCCACCAGCTTACGCTCAAAGTTGATCTCCCCGATGCCCGCCGTGCGCATCAGCTTCTCCAGCTTGTTCAGCAGGCTGACCCCCGGCCTGCACCGGAGGTCCGTCATGTAAACCTTGGACCGCTCTCCCATATTTCTGTGTGCCTCCCATTTTGGTTCAAATTGTTAAGTGGTTCTTATTTTATACCCCTTTGCCCGTTCTCGCAAGGGGTTTGCGCTGAAACATAAGCAAAAAGGCCGCCAAAAGGAGCACGCAGGCCCCCAACACCGCCCTCTGCCCCCACCGGCCGCTGCACCAGGCCCCCAGCGCCGCTCCGACAATGAAAAACACGATAATGCCGTAGTACTGGGCCGCCCGGTGTCCGTGGTCCCGCTCGCCGGTCTTCCCCCATAGGTACAGCCGCTCCGTGCCGCTGCGCAGGTTTCCGGTGCACATAGTGGTGGCAAAGGCGTTGCCGTTGACCTTGCGGAAGCTCTCCACCTGGACCGCGCAGACAAAGGCCACCAGCACATTGGCCGCGTTGTCCAGCGCCGCGGGCAGGAAGGCCACCGCCGCCAGCAGGAGCAGCTCCGCCGCCACGGTGATCTGCCGCCAGTGGAGGGCCTGGGCCCCCCGGAACCGTCCGCGGATCAGCTCTGCCGCCAGTACCCCCGCGGCAAAGGCCAGAATGGGTACCAGATAGTGGCCTGCGCCGCCCCAGTCCCCCTCCATCAGCCGTACCCCCAGCAGCACGATATTTCCGGTCTGGGCGTTGGCGAACACTCCACCCCGGATAAGGTAGGTATACGCATCCAGAAAGCCTCCGGTCAGGGCCAGCACCGCCCCCAGCCGAAAGCTCTCCGACATCTGTCTGTGTGTCGTCTGTTCCACGCGCTGTCCCCCTTTCAGGACCAAAGGTCCGCTGCCAGCTTGTCGAAAAGGTGTTTCGACAAGCTGGCGGGCTTTCTAAAATTAACATAAAATAATAAAAAGTCGTTTGATCCAACGCGAAAGGGAACCCTGACGGTTCCCTTTCACACTATTCTTCCCTCCGAACACCTCGGCAGAAAGGCTTAATGGCAACCCCAGGCGGGCGCCGCAGCGCCCGCCCCTCTTCTGCATTCACACCGCCAGCGCCCAGTTAAGCATCAACAGGAGCCCAAAGCCGGGCACGCCCAGCACGCCGAGCACCAGAGCGTTGACCAGATTGACCCCCAGGTGGAGGCCCACCAGGCCGCCCACACCGCTCAACGCCCACAGGGCGGCCAGGCCCACGCCCGTCCGCGCGGCCAGACGCACCAGCCACTCCAGCGGCCGCCGCAGGGCCGCCAACAGCAAAATCAGGATCAACCCGCCCACAATCCAGGGCAGGGCATTGAGCAAGGTTTCCACCGCCATCCCCTCCCAGCTTTCCTCTGCCAGTCCCTTGGCGGCGGGTTCCCCCCGCAGTTATCCCGGCTGCGCCTGCGCCTCCCCGTCTAGCTCCTTGACCCGCCGCAGCAGGTAGGAGTACCGGGCCTGGAGGGCATTGATCTCAAAGACATAGGACTCGATCAGATCCGGGTCCTTGGCGGCGTTAAAGCCCGCATAGGCCTGGGCAATGAGGCTGCGGGTCTGTCCCAGCCCCTCCAACAGCGCCCGCCGCTCGGTATCCTCCGCCCGCTCCCGTCTTTTCCGCAGGAAAAACACTCTGGCCTCCTCCGCCATAACGGCGCCTCCTTTGTTTTTGGTTTCCCATCTCATGGTATGTCCAGTCTGGACAAATATGCCGGAGCCTAAACCAAAATTTTCCGCGTATGGCGCTCCGTCCTGTGCACATACTATGCCCGGACAGGAAAGAGGCCTGTTCCTCCTTGCATCTCCTTTTAAGCCGGTGCCGGGTGAGCTCACCCTCTGGCGAAAGGCGAAAGGAAGCGCAAGCTGTCCAAACAAAGCCGCCCGCCCCGCGACGAAGCGGGGTCAGGCGCAGAAAGGCCGCCGGACAATGTCCGGCGGCCTTTCGCGTTTTCTTGACACTTTGGGCCGGTTTGGAGTAATATAATAAGATGTAATTTTCTGATTTTGGAACGAGCGAGGAGAGGCCCATGGCGAAAAGCAATTCCCCCAAAAATTACGGAAACGACTCCATTTCCTCCCTGAAGGGGGCCGACCGGGTACGCAAGCGCCCGGCGGTGATCTTCGGCTCCGACGGGCTGGAGGGCTGTGAGCACGCGGTCTTTGAGATCCTGTCCAACGCCATCGACGAGGCCCGGGAGGGCCACGGCTCCCTGATCACCGTCACCCGGTATGAGGATCACTCCATCGAGGTGGAGGACTTCGGCCGGGGCTGCCCGGTGGACTGGAACGAGAAGGAGCAGAAGTTCAACTGGGAGCTGGTGTTCTGCGAGCTGTACGCCGGCGGCAAGTACAACAACAACGACGGCGACAACTACGAGTACTCCCTGGGCCTCAACGGCCTGGGCTCCTGCGCCACCCAGTACGCCAGCGCGTACTTTGATGCGGTGATCCACCGGGACGGCTTTGAGTACACCCTCCACTTCGAGAAGGGCGAGAACGTGGGCGGCCTGAAAAAGGAGCCCTACTCCGGCAAAAAGACCGGCTCCCGCTTCCGCTGGAAGCCGGATCTGGACGTGTTTACCGACATCAACATCCCCGTGGAGTACTACACCGACGTGCTCAAGCGCCAGGCGGTGGTCAACGCCGGGGTCACCTTCCGCTTCCGCAACCAGGTGGGGGGGAAGTTCGAGACCACCGACTTCCAGTACGAAAACGGCATTGAGGACTATGTGAAGGAGCTGGCGGGGGAGAACTCCCTCACCCTGCCCGTGTTCTGGCAGACCGAGCGGAGGGGCCGGGACCGGGCGGACAAGCCCGAGTACAAGGTGAAGCTCTCCGTCTCCTTTTGCTTCTCCAACACGGTGCAGATCATCGAGCACTACCACAACTCCTCCTGGCTGGAGCACGGCGGCTCCCCGGAGAAGGCGGTGAAGTCCGCCTTCGTGAATGGCATCGACGCCTACCTCAAGGCCCAGGGCAAATACCAGAAGAGCGAGAGCAAGATCACCTGGGCCGACGTGGAGGACTGCCTGGTGCTGGTGAGCAACAACTTCTCCACCCAGACCTCCTACGAGAACCAGACCAAGAAGGCCATCAACAACAAGTTTGTCCAGGAGGCCATGACCGAGTTTCTGCGGGCCCAGCTGGAGGTCTACTTCATTGAGAATCCCCTGGACGCGGGGAAGATCGCCGAGCAGGTGCTCATCAACAAGCGCAGCCGGGAGAACGCCGAGCGCACCCGGCTGAACATCAAGAAAAAGCTCTCCGGCAGTGTGGACATCGCCAACCGGGTACAGAAGTTTGTGGACTGCCGGACGAAGGACACCACCCGCCGGGAGCTCTACATCGTGGAGGGCGACTCGGCTCTGGGCAGCGTCAAGCTCTCCCGGGACGCGGAGTTCCAGGGCATCATGCCCGTCCGGGGTAAAATCCTCAACTGCCTCAAGGCCGACTACGCCAAGATCTTCAAGAGCGAGATCATCACCGACCTCCTGAAGGTGCTGGGCTGCGGCGTGGAGGTGCACGACAAGCACGCCAAGGACATGGCCGCCTTCGATCTGATGAACCTGCGGTGGAACAAGGTGGTCATCTGCACCGACGCCGACGTGGACGGCTTCCAGATCCGCACCCTCATTCTCACCATGCTCTACCGCCTCACCCCCACCCTCATCCAGCGGGGGTACGTGTATATCGCCGAGTCCCCCCTGTATGAGATCACCTACAAGGACAAGACCTGGTTCGCCTACTCCGACGCGGAGAAGAACGAGATCGTGAGCGGCGAGCTGGCGGGCAGGAAGTGCTCCATCAACCGCTCCAAGGGCCTGGGCGAGAACGAGCCGGACATGATGTGGCTCACCACCATGAACCCGGAGACCCGCCGCCTCATCAAGGTCATGCCCGAGGACGTGGAGCGCACCGCCGCCGTCTTCGACCTGCTGCTGGGGGACAACCTCCAGGGCAGAAAAGACCACATCGCGGAGAACGGCTACAAGTATCTGGAGCTGGCGGACATCTCCTGACCGGGCATACGGCCGCTATATAGGGCGGCTGACCGTTCCAAGCAGACCGTTTCCCGGGCCGTGCAGCAGTTCAAGGCCGCGGTCAGCCGTCGGAGCGCCCGGAAAGGCCTGTGGCAGTCCGGCTATTACGGCCCTATCATCCGAAAGGATGCCGATCCGGCCGAAACCCGCCAATCTATCGCCGACAATCCTCTGAACTGGATTCTGAATAAGGACTGATACCAATGCCCAAAAAGAAGGCCCCCGAGGAGGGGGCAAAGAAGGTAATCAACCCCAACGTCATGGGCCTGCGGCCCGAGGTGCTGGAACAGCCCATCACCGAGACGCTGGAGATCAACTACATGCCCTACGCCATGAGCGTCATCGTCTCCCGGGCCATCCCGGAGATCGACGGGTTCAAGCCCTCCCACCGCAAGCTGCTTTACACCATGTACCAGATGCACCTGCTGGGGGGCGCCCGCACCAAGAGCGCCAACGTGGTGGGCCAGACCATGAAGCTCAACCCCCACGGCGACGCGGCCATCTACGACACCATGGTGCGCCTCAGCCGGGGTTACGGGGCCCTGCTCCACCCCCTGGTGGACTCCAAGGGTAACTTCGGCAAGGTGTACTCCCGGGACATGGCCTGGGCGGCCAGCCGGTACACCGAGGTGCGGCTGGACCCCATCTGCGCCGAGCTGTTCCGCGACATCGACCAGGACACGGTGGACTTTGTAGACAACTACGACGGCTCCATGCAGGAGCCCACCCTGCTGCCCACCACCTTCCCCAACGTGCTGGTGAGCGCCAACCAGGGCATCGCCGTGGGCATGGCCTCCAACCTGTGCGGCTTCAATCTGGGCGAGGTGTGCGACGCCACGGTGGCCTTTCTGAAGAACCCCCAGGTGAACCTGCTGGACCACCTGAAGGCCCCCGACTTCCCCACCGGCGGCGAGCTGCTCTACGACGAGGGGGCCCTTCGGCAGATCTATGAGACGGGCCGCGGCTCCTTCCAGGTGCGGGCCAAGTGGCGCTACCTCAAGGGTGAAAACCTCATCGAGATCTACGAGATCCCCTACACCACCACGGTGGAGGCCATCATGGACAAGGTGGCCGAGCTGGTAAAGGGGGGCAAGATCCGGGAGATCGCCGACATGCGGGACGAGACCGACCTGAACGGCCTCAAGATCACCATCGACCTCAAGCGGGGGGCCGATCCGGACAAGCTGATGACCCGGCTCTTCCGCTCCACCACCCTCCAAGACTCCTTCTCCTGCAACTTCAACATCCTCATTGCGGGTATGCCCCGGGTGATGGGGGTGCGGGAGATTCTGGACGAGTGGACGGGCTGGCGCATGGAGGGGGTGCGGCGGCGCACCTACTTCGTGATGAAGAAGAAGCAGGACAAGCTGCACCTGCTCCGCGGCCTGAAAAAGATCCTGCTGGACATCGACCGGGCCATCAAAATCATCCGGGAGACCGACGAGGACGACCAGGTGGTGCCCAACCTGATGATCGGCTTCGGCATCGACGGCGTGCAGGCCGAGTACGTGGCCGACATCAAGCTGCGCAACATCAACAAGGAGTACATCCTCAAGCGCATTGAGGAGGTGGCCGGGCTGGAGGAGGAGATCGCCGACCTCCAGGACATCGTGAACAACCCCGGCCGCATCAAGAAGCTCATCGTGGCCGAGCTCCAGGCGGTGCAGAAGAAGTACGCCGTCCCCCGGCGGACGGAGATCGTCTACGAGTACCAGACCGCCGCCGCGGAGGACGCGGAGGACGAGACCCCGGACTACCCGGTGCACGTGTTCTGCTCCCGGGAGGGCTACTTCAAGAAGATCACCCCCCAGTCCCTGCGCATGAGCGGGGAGCAGAAGTACAAGGAGGGGGACGGCCCCTGGCTCCAGTGGGAGGCCTCCAACCGGGACGAGCTGCTGGTCTTTACCGACCGGCAGCAGTGCTACAAGGCCCGCCTGAGCGACTTCGACGACTCCAAGGCCAGCCTGCTGGGCGACTTTTTGCCCACCAAGCTGGGCATGGATCCCGGCGAGGGCTTCGTGTGGGCCTGTGTCACCGCCGACTACTCCGGCCACCTGCTGTT
>OHQA01000670.1_pt1 | contig 11493 bp, 9 predicted proteins | sample 1577921 | NCBI WGS metagenome assembly OHQA01 (sample SAMEA3879570, study PRJEB24766) | human gut metagenome | biome: human-associated habitat; feature: feces | place: USA | collected 1985/1987 | reverse complement strand
GCCATGGCCCGCGCTGGCCTCAATGGTGTACCGGGTCGTGCCGGTGCTGCCGCCGCCGTTATAGCTCCACTGCGCATAGAGGACGGCATCCTGGCCGGTGAGCTGGAAGGCGTCGCCGGCGGCATAATCCTCGCCGCTGCCGTCCGCCTGGGTGTTCCACCCGGCAAAGCTGTAACCGGAGCGGGTGAAGGTGTTTTCCGCCACGGTGACGGCGGTCCACTTTTTGGCGCTCTGGGGGGCAGGGGCCGAGCCCTCGCCGCTGTTGGCGTCATAGGTCAGGGTGACGGTGCCCTCGTTGGCGTCGGGGACGTTGTTATTGTTGGTATCCTCACCGAAGGTCACAGAAATGGTGTGATCTTCCCGGACATCGGCGAAGGTATAGGATTCCCACTTTTCCCAGGTGTCCATGCCGGGCAGCAGGTTGACCCCGTTGTTGACATAGGCCGTGCCGTCGATGGTGCCCCGGTCCACGGCATAGCCGGTGTCCGGAGTAAAATCAAACTTCTGGCTGTTCCCGGCCGGGACATAGACCTTGCCCTCCGGGGCGATGGAGCCGTTCTTACCCGCGGAGGAGGTGATGGAGGGATTCTGAGTGATGTCGGGCTTGCCGTCGTTGTCGGTGTCCCAGCCCCAGACGGCGTATACGGTGATACTGGAGTCGGTGAAGGTCACCTGCTCCACAACACCGGCGGGCATGGTGTCACCCTGCGAGAGAATGCGGTCAATCTGTGTCTTGGACCAGCCCACGAAACGGGCCGTTCCCTTGTCGCTGGTTGTAGTTCCGGTGAGGCTGAGGCCGCTTCCGTCGGCCAGGGCAACCGTATTGCCCTTGACATAAGTGCCGCTGTCGGTGGGCAGAACCCCCTGCAAGGTGCCGTTCTCCAGCTCGTTTTCGGCGTAGGTCAGCTTGTACTTGCCGGTCTCGTTCACGTCCGGCACGCCGTCGCCATTGGTATCCACGCCCCAGGCGGCGTAAACCGTCGTGTCGCCGTTGATGTCTACGGTGGCAACAGTGGTGGGCGCTGTATCGCTGGCGGTGTAGATCTTGTCTCCGGTGGTGTTCGCTGTCCATCCAATAAACAGCACATCCACGCCGTCCTGCTGGTCGTGAGTGGGGACGGGGGACTGCTTCAAGGTGTAGCCGGTCTGGGTGTCCAGCAGCTCCGTTCCGGGGCCGCCGCTGCCGCCGTTGGGATCATAGGTCAGGATATGGAGATTTTTGCTGCTGACCGTGATGGTGCCGGTGAAGTCGGTGTAGTTTTGGCTGCGGATCACAATGGGGATCTCGGCCACCTTTCCGGTATCCTGTGTGTCCACAGCGTTGGCTTTCAAGGTCAGAAGATTGCCTGTGATCGTTACATCGTTTGAGGTAAAATAGGACTCCTTGCCGGACTCGAACTTTATGTCGCCCTTCGTATACGAGGTAATGCCGAGAGTGGCGTTATCCGGATTCAAAGTGCGAAGATCAAAGGAATAACTTCTGGCGGCCCGGTTGGCGATGGTCAAGGTGCCGGGGTTGGCGGCAATACCGGCCTGGGTGGGGTCAGCTTTGGTAATGACTACTGGTTTGGTGTCTTGGGCTGGACTCAGGATATAGTGTGCCGCCCTGGTGCCGGTCAGCGCGTAAGCAATGGTGACCGACCGATTGCCGGCGTTTGCATTGCTCAGTGTTCCGGTGGCGGTCACATCCACATCATCGCTGCCCACAATGTCAGCTTGGGTCAGTTCGGCCTCGACTGTAACCGACGCCTGTCCATCATAGGGCCACGTATACGGACTGGAGTGACCGTTCAGCTTCACGGTGCTGTCATCCACGGAAATCGGCTTTTGAGCCACAGATACGGTGACGGTACCGCTGGCGGCGGCATAGCCATCGTCTCCGCCTTTTTCCGCCACGCTGGCGGTAATGACAGCGGTTCCGCTGCCGGTGATGGTAACCTCACCACTCGGGGCTACTGTTACCACATCTTCATTATTGCTAGCAAAGGTAACGAGACTATCAGGAGAAATAAGGCTATCATCCTTTTGAAGTTCGACAGTTAGAGTGAAGTTTTCATCCCCATAGGTCTTGTTGATGGTACCATTTGTAACAACCTCATCTCCCTGCCGGATCACAACCGGATAAATGGGCAGATTGGTAATCGTGATGGTCAGTGTCCCGGACTTGGACTCTGGCGCAAAATTGGAATCACTGTGGCTGAAAACCCAATAGAGGGGTACCTCTTCGCCGGCGGATGTATTCTGAAGGGAGGTATCGGTCACCGCTTGCGAATGTTGCTCATCCATATACCAAGTCAGGTTCCCAGCCCTCAGGCCGGTCAGGTCATCTTGAATCGACGGGTCAATGGAAATGGTGGCAGGGGGCAGCTTGGACAGGAGCTGCGTTTCACCATGCGCCACTGTCCACTTCCCGTCGGACACGTTAATGCTATAAGCGGCCGGTTGAATGACAAAGGTCTTGGAGGCGCTGCCCGCCAGCAGGTCGCCGGCACCAGTGGAGGTAATAACGGCCTTGGCGGTCTCTCCGGCGTTTGTGGCATCTGTGTAAGTTACGGTATAGTCCGCCGGATTCCCATAGGTATGGGAATAGCCCCACAGATTTAATGTAACGCTTACCTCGGGGCTCTGCTCCGTGCCGTTGTAGGTCAGGTCCTCCGCGCCGGACAGGGCAATCAGCTTATCCTCCGGGGGCAGTTTGACGGTGCCGGTGCATTCCAGTGTACCGCTGCCATCTGTCTGGTCAAGACCTTCCCGCAGAATCAGGGTGCTTCCCTCGTCTACGGTGACGGTGCCGTTATTGGTCAGTTTGCCGTCCTGGCCGATTTCCAGAGTGGCGTAGGCGTAGTTTCGGTCATTCTGGACGACCCGCAGCTCGGTGCCGCTTTCCACCACAAGCGGATAGTCAATCACCGGTTCACCCCAGACCTGGATATTGGCCTCTGTGTCATTCAGGTGAACCGTACCGTCCTCACCCACCGTCGCGCTCGTATTATTGCCCTCATAGCTGATAAAAATACCGTCCCAGTCAGCGAAGCCGGAGGGGTCCCCAATGCCGTCCGGGGCCACGATGACGGCGTTTCCGCCCGTGCCGGTGGTGAAGGCTCCGTTGTCGCTTGTACCGATAGCACGGTTGCCGCGGCCGATGCTGGTGGAGTCCGCACCGCCCTCGGCGTATACCACACCGCCGTTGATGGTGACGGTTCCGCTATAGTTTGCGTTCTCACCGGAGCCGATGCCCGCGCCGCCGGTACTGCCGCTTGACCCACCGATGGCCGTGACGTATCCGCCGTTGATGGTAACATTGCCGGTTACAGTCCCGCTGCCGACCTCGTAGCCGCCGCCGATGCCCGCGCCGCCTCCGGAGCCTCGGGCAATGATGGTACCACCGTTGATGGTGATATTGCCAAAATTACTGCTGGCGCCATATCCACCGCCGATTCCGGCCGCCCCTAAACCGATGGATGCCCCGCCGGCGGAGGCCTCGAGTAATCCGTTTCCTTCAAAGGTAACGGAGGAACCGGACTCCACCCAGATGGCAGGATGATTCCGGTAACCTCTGAGAGTGTTGTTGCCCTCCAGTATAAAGGTGACATCTGCGTTACCAGTTATATCAATAGCAGATTTCTCAACGCCCGGTGAGTCAATAGTAAGATTACTAAGCGTAATTGTATGGGTTCCGCCATCAATGGTCTGCTTCCTCCTGTTCCCACTCCAGGTCTCTTCGCTTTCACTAAAAGCTATAGAAGTTGAAGGAAGAATAGATAGTAACATACATAAGGATAATAATGCGGCAAACCACCGTTTTTTTTTGATGTCTCATGGTGTATCCTCCTTTTTGTAAATGTCTACCTTTTTAAACGAGGATACAACATTTTGCGATAGGAAGATTTAGGAAATAAATTTGTAAAATATATTAATAGCCTGTTGCAATTTTCCTGCAAAAATGATATATTTACTAAACATCCACATGTTTGATAATGTAGACATTTAAAAACACGATGTCCGCTTCTGCGGACATTTTTTATGCGCGGCCGGTCGGGGCGGGGACGGCTGGAGCAAAATGAAGCCAGTTGGCACTTCCGTGCGCCCAAAGTGGCGAAAATTGAGCAAAAGAGAAAGAAAACCGACGGGTATCTCTTGCAATCTTTTGGCAAAATGGTATAATGTCTCCGGTTACTGTATTTGAGTATAGTAGTGCAACGTAAATCTAGGAGGAATGACAAATGGCCAACACGCATAAGTATGTCTATTTGTTCTCAGAGGGCAACGGCTCCATGCGGGAGCTGCTGGGCGGCAAGGGCGCCAACCTGGCTGAGATGACCAATCTGGGTATGCCCGTGCCCCAGGGCTTCACCGTCACCACCGAGGCCTGCACCCAGTATTATAACGACGGCCGCCAGATCAACGCGGACATCCAGGCCCAGATCTACGAGTACCTGGGCAAGATGGAGGCCATCTGTGGCAAGAAGTTCGCCGATCCCGAGAACCCCCTGCTGGTTTCCGTGCGCTCCGGCGCCCGCGCCTCCATGCCCGGCATGATGGACACCATCCTCAACTTGGGCCTCAACGACACCGTGGTGGAGGGCCTGGCCAAGTTCACCAACAATCCCCGCTTTGCCTACGACTCCTACCGCCGGTTCATCCAGATGTTCTCCGACGTGGTGATGGAGCTGAGCAAGAAGCGCTTTGAGGAGATTATCGACGACGTCAAGGCCAAGAAGGGCGTCAAGCAGGACGTGGAGCTGGATACCGAGGACATGAAGAACCTGGTGGTTCTGTTCAAGGAGTTCTACAAGAAGGAGAAGGGCGAGGACTTCCCCCAGGATCCCAAGGTCCAGCTCATGGAGGCCGTCAAGGCCGTGTTCCGCTCCTGGGACAACCCCCGCGCCAACGTCTACCGCCGCATGAACGAGATCCCCTACGACTGGGGCACCGCCGTCAACGTCCAGTCCATGGTGTTCGGCAACTCCGGCGACAACTCCGGCACCGGCGTGGCCTTCACCCGCAACCCCGCCACCGGCGAGAAGGCCCTGTTCGGCGAGTACCTGATCAACGCCCAGGGCGAGGACGTGGTGGCCGGCGTGCGCACCCCTTCCCCCATCTCCAAGCTGCATGAGGAGATGCCCGCGGTGTACGAGCAGTTCGCCGCCATCGCCGACCGCCTGGAGAAGCACTACAAGGACATGCAGGACATGGAGTTCACCATCGAGAATGGCAAGCTCTATATGCTGCAGACCCGCAACGGCAAGCGCACCGCCGCCGCCGCCCTGAAGGTGGCCGTGGATCTGGTGGACGAGGGTATGATCGACGAGAAGGAGGCTGTGTGCCGCGTCGATCCCAAGCAGCTCGACGCCCTGCTGCACCCCACCTTTGACGCCGAGGCCCTGAAGAAGGCCCAGGTCGTTGGCAAGGGCCTGGCCGCCTCCCCCGGTGCCGCCTGCGGCCGCGTGGTGTTCACCGCCGAGGAGGCCAAGGAGTGGCACGAGCGGGGCGAGAAGGTCATCCTGGTCCGCCTGGAGACCTCTCCCGAGGACATCGAGGGCATGCAGGTCTCCCAGGGCATCCTGACCGTCCGCGGCGGCATGACCTCTCACGCCGCCGTGGTGGCCCGCGGCATGGGCACCTGCTGCGTGTCCGGCTGCGGCGACATCGTGGTGGACTATGAGAACAAGAAGTTCACCCTGGCCGGCAAGGAGTACCACGAGGGCGACTGGATCTCCCTGGACGGCTCCACCGGCAACATCTACGGCGAGGCCGTGGCCACCGTGCCCGCCGACCCCGGCTCCGGCTACTTCGGCCGCCTGATGGGCTGGGCGGACAAGTACCGTCAGCTCATGGTCTACACCAACGCCGACACCCCCCGCGACGCCGCCCAGGGCCGCGCTTTCGGCGCCCAGGGCATTGGCCTGTGCCGCACCGAGCATATGTTCTTTGAGGGCGAGCGCATCAAGGCCATGCGCGAGATGATCGTCGCCGACAACACCGAGGACCGCAAGAAGGCCCTGGCCAAGATCATGCCCTACCAGCAGGGCGACTTCGAGGGCCTGTACGAGGCCATGGAGGGCTGCCCGGTTGTCATTCGCTTCCTGGATCCCCCGCTGCACGAGTTCCTGCCCACCAAGGAGGAGGACATCAAGGAGATCGCCGGCGAGATCGGCGTCACCGTAGAGCGCCTGCACGAGGTTATCGCCTCCCTGCACGAGTTTAACCCCATGATGGGCCACCGCGGCTGCCGTCTGGCCGTCTCCTACCCGGAGATCGCCGAGATGCAGACCACCGCCGTCATCAACGCCGCCATCAACGTCCAGAAGAAGCACCCCGACTGGAAGATGGTGCCCGAGATCATGATCCCCCTGGTGGGCGAGGTCAAGGAGCTCAAGTACGTCAAGGACGTGGTGGTCGCCACCGCCGACAAGATCATCAAGGACGCCGGTATCGACATGAAGTATGAGGTCGGCACCATGATCGAGATCCCCCGCGCCGCCCTGACTGCCGACGAGATCGCCAAGGAGGCCGAGTTCTTCTCCTTCGGCACCAACGACCTGACCCAGATGACCTTCGGCTTCTCCCGCGACGACGCCGGCAAGTTCCTGAGCTACTACTACGACAAGAAGATCTATGAGTCCGATCCCTTCGCCCACCTGGATCAGAACGGCGTGGGCAAGCTGGTCGCCATGGCCGCCAAGCTGGGCAAGGAGACCCGCCCCGACATCCACCTGGGTATCTGCGGCGAGCACGGCGGCGATCCCACCTCCGTGGAGTTCTGCCACAAGGTTGGCCTGAACTACGTGTCCTGCTCCCCCTACCGCGTGCCTATCGCCCGTCTGGCTGCCGCCCAGGCCGCTATCAAACATCCCAGAGCGAACTAAAATATTCGTATTTTCACTGAAAATAGGCTTTGAAGAGGCGAAACGCTTCCGAAAAGTGAACGGATTTTCCTTAACCCGTCAAAGTCAGTGGACTGGCGATTTGTTCGTAGACGTTTATATCTAAAATCACAAAGAGGGACTTGCATTGCAAGTCCCTCTTTATATTTGAACCAGAGAGCACTTCCGTTCATTTGGAAGTGCTCTTTTTTATTGGAAAGAAGGTGGCCTAGTTGACCGATGACGCTGCACCAGATAGACGTGCTGAGGAAAAAATTATCCGAGTGAGATTAAACGAGCTGCACCCATTCAAGGGCTATCCCGCCCTGAAAAACATTATGCCGCGCAAACAGCCGTACTTTGTACGGGAGGAGAACCCATCTATGATCCGGCTTATTGCCCGTGTAAAGGCGCGTGGTGTACGTCAGCCCGTACTTGTTCGCCCGGATCCGGAGGGGGGGTATGAAATTATAGACGGCCATCGGCGGTATCGGGCCAGCGAACTGGCAGAATACTCAGAGATACCAGTCATTATCCGGGATCTGAGTGACGAGGAGGCTGTGTCCGAGATGGTAGATGGCAATGTATACCGCGAGAACGTCCTGCCCAGCGAACGTGCCTGGGCCTATCGTATGTATTTGGAGGCGGAAAAAAAGCAGGCGGGACGACCTGCCAAAAATTTGCCGAAAATTTCGGCAAATTTCCGTAGCGACGATGAGATTGGGAAATCCCTAGGAATCAGTGGGGACACCCTGCGCAATTATATCCAGCTTACAGAACTGCGGCAGGAACTCATGGACAAGGTAGATACTCAAGAAATTGGCTTATCTGTCGCTTATCAGCTTGCCGCCCTCGCCAAAGACGAGCAGGCACTTTTGCTGGATGCAATGGCATATTCGCAGAATACACCGTCACTCTCTCAGGCCCAGCGGCTGAGAAAAGCCAGCAAGGAAGGGACACTTACGCGGGAGACAATGCGGGAGATGCTTTCCGAGGAGAAAAAAACGGAGGCGGAAAAGCTGACGTTTTCCACGGACACGATCCGCAAATACTTTCCCCGCTCCTACACGCCCAAACGGATGCAGGAGACCATCATCAAGCTGCTGGAGGCATGGCAGAAAAAGCGCCAACGCAGCCAAGATCGCTAATTACATACGACAAGTTACCGGACGCACCTTGCGATCCGGTTTTTTTGTGCCCAAAATCAGGAGGTCATTATGTTTGTCTGCACATTTCGCTATAGACCAAAGCACGTTGCCTGCTACCTTTGCACAGAATACAAGCAGAAACAGGGGTGTACGCTTCCTGTCTGTCCCTGGTTGGCTGAGCGGATTGAGGCCGGAGTGGTGGGGTATCAGGAGGCGGTGATGGCTACCATTCCCCGGAACCGACTGCTTGCACCGCGTCTGCGTGCCCTGGTCGCCAGCTTTCCTGGGAGTCTGTGGAAGGACGGGACACACAAGGAGCGCATGGAATATGCCAAGACCCGGCTGCACTACTACCGACGCAGGGATACTCCGGCCTTTTATGCCGCCCTGTTCCTGCTGACCTCCAGCGCAGAGCTGTGGAAACGTAGTGCCAACTGTTTTTACCGGAAGGGCTTCGAACCTGCCTATGCGGTACTAGGCGGTATCTCCCCCCATGACTACGCGCTAATCTCGGCGGCAAAGGGCCTGTATCGCGGTGTCGGAGGCCCCGCGACGATGGAGCTTGCAGACCCAGATATTGTGGACGCGGAAGTGTTCCGTATGATCGTCAATGCCACCCTTATCGCCCGGTATGGCCTGCCTGTGTTGGACATTCGGGCACGGAGGGCGCGTGTATGACGCGGTTCACTATCCGGGGACATGACCTGCTGGCCGTAGAACGTTTTCGGGACGATACCCGCTATATGGTCGAGTTTGAAGTCCTAGAGGACGATAATCTCATCGCTTTGCGCGGAGAGACGGCCCGCCTGTTCCTGAGTGAACAAGGGTATCAGAAAGTGCTCCATAGTCAGGAGCTGGGGAAAATCCATATTACCGACCATGCCCTTGTTGTGGAGGGGCATATCATCCGACCCAAGAGGAAGAAACATCATTAACAGAAATTGGAGGGAATTATCGTGTATAAGGTAAAGTATTTGCAGGAAGAACTTACCAGTCTGTTCCGTACCCGGATATTAGAGGACGGGAACCCTGCGGAGGACGCCATGGACTACCTGGGTAATATTGACTTCCATGCACTGACCCAGGCTGTGCAGGACAAAGCCCGAACGGCGTACACCTATATCACCCAAGGGATGCAGGAGAAGTCCTTCAACTATCGCGGCCCGGAGCTGTTTGGACAAAAGGCCACCCTTCTGTATGTGGAGGACGACCAGAGCACGATGGAGATTGCCGTCACCACCCGGACGCTGGAGCTGTGGCTGCTGGAGGACATGAGCCTTGTCTGCGTGGCCTGTGTGCGTGTGGAATATGAGGGCGGCGAATACGTCACCGAGTACCGCACCATCAAGGGGGATGCGGCGCAGAGCGAGATGTGTCTGGATCTGGAGGATCTGTCAGATACCCTGGACGAGCTGTGCGGCCCCTGCTTCGAGTGTGAGCAACCGGTCTACGAGCTGTAAAAAGAGAAGGAGGTCAGCAAGAAGGACGTGCCCTAGATGGGCGCTCTTATTACCGCCAAAGAGAATTTTCACGCGGTCAGTTTGAGCGGGGGCAAGGATTCCACCTGTCTCCTGCTGCTGATGATCGAGCGCGGCCTGCCCATTGACGCAGTGATTTGGGCGGATACCGGCATGGAGTTCCCGGAGATGTACGGCCATATCTCCAAGGTGGACGAGCATCTGTACCGAGAGCGGGGGCTACACATCACCACCCTGCGCTCTCCCAAGAGCTTCGAGTACATGATGTTTGACGAGCCCAAACAGAAGCCCTCCACCCTGGAGAACCGGGCGCGGTTAGGCGTTCCGCCCTATGGCAACGGCTGGCCGGGCATCAAGGTTCGCTGGTGCACCGGCCAGCTCAAGACCCACCAGATCAACAAGGAGTTGACCCGTCTCAAGGGCCAGCACCGCCTTCAGCAGTATGTGGGTATCGCGGCGGACGAGGCCCATCGCTGCAAGGATCTCCACTATCCTCTGGTGGACTGGGGCATCACCGAGGCCCAGGCCCTACAACTGTGCTATGACCGGGGCTTTGACTTCGGCGGCCTGTACCGGATCTACCACCGCGCCTCCTGCTGGTGCTGCCCCTTTCAGCGGATTGGGGAGTTGCGAAATCTACGCCATCATCACCCGGAGCTGTGGGCGCGCCTGCTGGATTTGGATAACCGTGCGCGGACACAGTTCGGCCCCGGCCCGCTGGGACAATTCAAACAAAGCTGGAGTGTGGCGCGTTTGGCGGAACGGTTTGCGCGTGAGGACGGGCAGACCGCCTCCATTCAGCCCAATGCTCCTAACGACGCTACATAGGAAGTGACAAAACATGGCAGTTTTCCGCATAGAACGGACGCTGGACTATACCGTAATGAGCAACCACCACCTGAAGGACACAGCCCTGAGTTTGAAAGCCAAGGGGCTGCTGTCCATGATGCTCTCCCTGCCGGACGAGTGGAATTACACCACACGGGGCCTTGCGGCCATCTGCAAGGAGGGCGTGGACGCCATCGGCGGGGCGCTGCGTGAGCTGGAAAAGGCGGGCTACATCGTCCGCCGCCAGCTTCGCGGTCCTGGAGGACGCATTAGCGACACGGAGTACACCATCTACGAAAAGCCCTGCCCCGGTGCGGAGGAACCGCCAGAGGAACCAGGACCAGATACGACCCCGCCAGATACGGGCGCACCAGATACGGCTTTCCCGTATCTGGTGGAACCGGATATGGTGGAGCCATCTACGGAAAAGCCCGCAGAATTAAATACTAAGAGATCAAATATTCAAAAATCAAATACGCATCTATCAAATACTCATTCATTCGTTCTTTCCACACCTGAGCTGGAAGGAATGAAGGACGTGTATGAGAAGCGAGAGGAAATTCGGGAACAGATCGAGTATGACCTGATTTGCACTCCGGTCAACCGGACCCAGGTGGACGAGTTTGTGGAGCTGATGCTGGAGGTGGCTATGACCCGCAGCCCTACCATCAAGATCGGACGGGACGCGGAATACCCCACCGCCTTTGTGCAGCAGCGGTTTGAGCAGATCACCTCCAGCCATATCGAGAAGGTTCTGGACGGCATCAGCGAGAACAACACCCGCGTCTGGAACGCCAAGGCTTATCTGCTGGCCGCCCTGTTCAATGCCCCCAGTTCCACGGATAACCACTACACCATGCTGGTCAACCACGATTTCCACCACGACTACGGCGGCTGAACAGGCCGCCTTATTTTATGCCCGGAATAGCTGGGAGAAAGGATTTGCCATGAAACGACCTCTGGCCTATATCACCGCCCCCTGGGGCGAGAACGAGTATGAGAACACCGAGAACGCGGCCCGCTGGTGCCGTCAGGTGTACGACGCGGGTTTTTCCCCGGTCTGCCCCCTGCTGTTCCTGCCGCTGTTCCTGGAGGACGGCATCCCCCAGGAGCACAAGGACAGCATCGACATGGCCCGCGACTACCTCCGGCGCGCCCGTGTGCTGGTGGTCT
>OHQA01000668.1_pt1 | contig 11517 bp, 7 predicted proteins | sample 1577921 | NCBI WGS metagenome assembly OHQA01 (sample SAMEA3879570, study PRJEB24766) | human gut metagenome | biome: human-associated habitat; feature: feces | place: USA | collected 1985/1987 | reverse complement strand
CAGCACTGCGTGGGCGCCCACAGAGCAAATGCCTGCCACCAACGCCGCTTCCAGCATATCTCCGCTGATGCGGGTATCCATCCCCACCAAAATACGAGGTGCGTGTTTTGTTTCTTTTGTCAGTACATAAGCGCCTGCACGTCCCAGCTGGAACGCCATTTCCCCCGTCAGTTCCGTATTCGCTACACCGCGGACACCGTCCGTACCAAATAATCTACCCATATTCTGTTCAAACTCCTTATTCTTATTTTCTCATATTGTTTATGATTCTGTATCTGATTCATCGCTGCCGGCAGCCGTCACTTCTATGGTAACGGTGCTGCTGTCTGCCGTAATGCCGCTTGGCAGGTTCCAATCAATGGAAACGGTATGCTCGCCTTCTGTGAGAGCGGAAACATCCACCTGACCTGACAGGTCACTGCCTTCCACTGCTGCCAGCTGGCTTGCTTCGCCGTTGATGGAAACGGAAATGCTGTCCGGCAGATGATACTGATATCCATCCTGCCCATTGGTCAGGTGAATCTGGTCAGAAGAAACCGTTACGGTCTTTTCTTCCCCTCTGTCCACATGGACAAAGACCTGAACCACAGCACTGCTGCCTTCTTCCAGTTTTACCCCTTCTGGCAGATAATCAGAAAGCTGGAAGGTATGGCTGATGGAGCTGGTTGCTCCACTAACGTCAATCTGATCCAGAGAAATCACATTCAGTTTATCCAGATCTTCTTTTGCCCCAATGACAGAAACGGTTTTGGGAGTGCATGTGATTTCCCCTAAATGATAGCCGTCTGCCAGGCTGCCTGTTACGGAAACCTGAACAGGCACCTGTTTTGCCTCATTCAGACTATAAGAAACGGTGACCGTATCCACGGAGAATGTCACGCCGTTTACGGTATTGCCGTCTTTGTCATAAGCGACGGGTTTCACCTGCAAATCCATCTGCTGCACCGCATCTGCCGCATTGACAGACAGGCGCACTGCCACAACGCTGTCCACAGCGGATTTCGCCCCTTTGACCATAATGGTTTCTGGAATCAACTTGGGCGTTGACAGGTGGGTGCCTTCTGTGACTTCCCCGTTCAGGGAAACTTCCAGGGGGAATTCCTTGGCTGCCAGAGTTTCCACCTGAATTTCCACGCTGCCGGGGACTTTGCTCTCAACGGTATATCCCGTAGCGCCGCCGCCAACGGAAGTATCTACAGGCAGTGTGATGGTGTCACCATCCTGGGCATACGTCAAATCTGACAGATCCACACTGGCAGAAATCAAATCCGCCTGCCGCTGACTGAGCCGGTCCAGGGCCGTTCGCTGGGCTTTGACTTTGATGCTGACCTTTGTATTGGTCAAATCTTCCCGATTGGCTACCGTAAGGCCACGGGCAGTCAATGTTTCCTCCCCTACCAATTGGAGGGTGGTGCTGTATGATCTTGTATCAATGGGCTGATTGATGCTGATGACCATAAACCACATGGTGGTAGCAATGGCCACGGAAAGCAGTTTCCAGCCCAGGTCTTTCATGAGCAATTCCTGAAATCGTTTCATTTATCCTGCCTTCCTTTCCAAATCGCCAATTTCTTTTTGGCGGATTGATGATCCTGTTCGGAGATCATGTTTTTCAATTGTTCCGGCGTCAAGTCCCGATACAAAACGCCGCCTCTTGCAACGGAAATCTTCCCTGTTTCTTCAGAAACGACGATCACATGGGCGTCAGAAACCTCGCTGGCACCGATGGCTGCCCGGTGTCTGGTACCCAGTTCCATGCTGACTTCGTTGCTGTCTGTCAATGGCAGGAAACAGGTGGCAGCTGCCACACGGTTCCGCCGGATGATCACCGCCCCGTCATGGAGGGGGGTGTTGTGTTCAAAAATATTGATGAGGAGCTGACTGGACACGATGGCATCGATGGGGATGCCTGTTCTTTCCAGATCGCCCAGAGGCACTTCCTGTTCCATGAGGATCAGGGCGCCTGTTTTTGCCGCGCCCATTTTGTCCGCCGCTTTGACGATTTCGTTTACAGTGCGGGCTGCGGCTTTTTCATCCCCGGCATCTTCGCCGCGGGTGAAGTAAGAAAATATCTTTCCTTTGCCCAGCTGTTCCAAAGCCTTTCGCATTTCCGGCTGGAAAACGATGAGCAGTGCAATGATGCCCATATTGATGGTGTTGGAAAGAACGAAAATGATGGTATGTAATTTCAAAAGGGCTGCCACTGCCGCAAAGGCAAAGATCACCAGTATCCCTTTGAAAAGGACCCAGGCACGGGTTTCTTTGATCCAGAAAATGACTTTATAGATGATATATGCCACAATCAGGATATCCAGCACATCCGTTATGCCAATGGACGGACGTACAAATTCTGTGATGCCCAGACCACTGAAAAAGCTGTTCAAAAAATCCATTGTATCACACCCGATTCTTCTGATTCTAATAAAAATTGGTTCCAAAAAGCCGATACAGTATCAGTATATCATAAAGTAGAACAAAAGTGTGGTTCTCTTGTAAAATTCAAAAAAAATTATGATATTTTTTATCAGAGAAAACAGGAGGGAAAGCTCCTCCCTTTCCAAATGCCTGCTCTTTGGACATGAAAACACCCCGCAGGACATTCTGTCCAACAAACGGGGTGTGATTTCTTATTTTGATCTATGACAGCAAAGTGTCATTTTTCGTCTTTTTTCATATAACGCTGACTGAATTCCTTGGCGCTCATGGGTTTATCATAGAAATAGCCCTGTCCGAAATTACATTTGAGCGCCTGTATCAGTTCCTCATCCTCCTGGGTTTCAATGCCCTCCGCAACGGTGGCAATGCCCAGTTTCCGGGCAAAGCTGACGATCTGCTCCAATATGATATAGCGCCGTTCTTCGTCCTCTTTGGAAACCTGCCGCAAGAAGCCCCGATCCAGCTTCAATTCGTCGATGTTCAGCTGATACAGCATATTCAAAGAAGAATATCCATTGCCAAAGTCATCCATGGAAATGCGGAAGCCCAGGGCATGGAGCGCCTCAATCTGATGGTTCAGCAGTTCCAGATTATCCGTAGCAACCCCTTCCAGTATCTCCAGCGTGATCAAAGAAGGAGAAACATCATACCGATTCAGTATCTGCATCAGGTTGTCTGGATAATGCAGGTCAGAAAACAGCATCTTAGACTGGTTTACGGAAATGGGCACAGGGGTCAAACCCGCGTCCTTCCATGCTTTGATCTGCTCACAGGCTCGTTCCACCATATAAAGATCCAGTTTCAGACAAAATCCATTTTCCTCAAAGAGCGGGATAAATTCATTTGGATAGCGGTAAGAGCCGTCTGGATTCTGCCAGCGCACCAAAGCTTCTGCCCCCACCAGACCTTCATTTTTCATGCCAAACTTCGGCTGTAAAAACAGTTTGAATTCTTTATTCTGCAAAGCCGGGTACATCTGGCTTTCGATGCTGTTTTTCTTCCGCACGGCATTGTGCATGTCGTGATTGTAAAAGGCAATATCCGTATGGTGGGTATGTTCGATGCTCTGCATAGCCAGCAAAGCTTTCTCCCTGTCTTCCCCTATGGCAACGCCGGCATAGAGGGAAAGGTCATAACTAAACTCGCCGTATTCCAAAGAAGATGCTCTGATCTGCTCAATGATGACAGCCAAACGTTTTTTGATAGATTCCTGGTCTGTATCCAACAGCAGCAGGTAAAACAGGTCTGCTGTGTCACGGCAGAAAAACTCGCCTTCTTTCAGGTTATGATCCAGCACATTTTCCATATAACACAGCACGCGATCCCCGCGCATTCTGCCAAACAGGTCGTTGATACCTTTGAAATTATGGACGTTCAAAGCCGCTGTGCTGAAAGGCTGTTTTGTTTCCAATATCCGCTGGAAATTTTCGTCAAAGTAGGCTGTATTTTTTGCCCCAGTGATGGGGTCTTCATAAGCCAGACGGATCAGGCTTTTGATATTTTGGCTAAAGACACGGCGTCCACTGTAAAGCAATATATTCATGAGAATCAGCATCAGCACCATCAGTACGCCAAAGATGGTCAAAGCATCGCCCAATGAGGAGGAAGAACCCCACACCTTATTGGCGCAGTACAAATACCATCCATTGATATCCAAAGGCACCATATAAAAATGCATACGATTGCCTTCGTAGCTAAATTCCTCGCAGACATCTTCGCCTTTTTCCAGTGCAGCCTGCACCTTCGCCTTGGTCTGTTCTGAAAGGATATCCCCTTCATAAAGGTATTTCATTTCCTCATCTACCAACGTATTTTCCGACCGTACCAAAAACCTCCCGTTATCGGCAATCAGGTGCAGATACCCTGCCCCGCCCATGACCGTTTTGCCGCCAGTAGCCTCTGTAAAAATATCAAGGGTATCACCAGCTGCCAGCGCACCAACGACTTCCCCGTTTTCATATACAGGAACAGCGTATACAAACAGCTTCTCATCCAGCACATCGCTCCTGAAGATCTTGGAAACGGCATTTTTCCCTTGCAGTGCGGACTCCACCACCTCAACGGCATAAGGATGCAGGTCATCCATGGTGATTGCCGCTACCTCGCCAGAAATTGTCGTATGTATAAGACCTGTACCATCTTGGCGCATATATACCATACTGAGAAAGCCGTCGGCAGTATTGGTTTCCATCAAACTCTTTCCAAGACATTCAGGTTCATCGGTAATGGTACTGACTTCATATGCCTTGGACAGCGTTGTCAGAATCTGCAAATTTTTATCCATCTGTCTGACCAAACGTCCACGATATTCTTCTGTTTCCGCCTTGAGCTGTTCATGTTCCGCTTCATGGGCAGATTTCATGATATAGGTAAAAATACCAAAACCAATGGCACTGAGCAGCAAGCTGCCGATGATGGTAATGATGGTAATGCGGCGCAATTGTTTTGTCAATTTCTTCTCGTCCATACTTGCCTCCTACCCTGTAAACCTTCTGTTGTGTCTTTGTCTTTTTTTCCAGAAAGGCAATTAGGCACAGCTTGTCTTTTTCTTATGTTCGTCTGTTCTGAATGATCTGCTCTGTTGCCTCCCATCGAGGCAGCGGATGACTGAAACGGAAGCCCTGAATCACATCACAATGGATTTCCTGCAGGGCACGCACTTGTTCATCTGTTTCTACCCCTTCGGCAAGGATGGTCATATTCAGCTCATGCCCTACCTGAATCATGGCTTTCAAAATGGATGCGCCGCTAGGTGTCATGATATGGTCCACCAGACCTTTATCCAGTTTAATGCCGTCAATGGGGTATTTTTGCAGATCATAAAAAGAGGTAAAGCCTTCGCCAAAGTCGTCCAATGCCACTCTGACGCCGTACTTTTTCAATGCAATGACATTCTGTCGTATCTGGGCGGCGTTTCTGACAGAAACGCTTTCGGTGATCTCCAGAATCAGCAGTTCTCTTGGAAATGTGAATCCATTCAAAATCTCCTGTACCTTTTGGGCAAAGTCCGCTGCCGCAAAGGTTTCACGGGAGAAATTGCAGGATACGAAAAAGGTATCCACGCCTGCCTTCAAAAGGCTCTCTAAGAAGAAGCATACCTCTTTTAGGCAGTAATAGTCAAGTCGGCTGATCATTTTTTCCCGTTCCAGCAGCGGAATAAATACGCTTGGCAGCAAGATCCCCTTTTGCGGATGTTTCCAGCGGGACAAGGCTTCCCCGCCGACCACTTTAAGGGTCTGGGCATCCACATAAAACTGGATATACAATTGGAATTCTTTTTGTGCAAAAGCCTGATCGATGCTCGCCTGAAGCTGCCGCTCCTGGAGGGATTTCTGAATCATTGCCTGAGAGCAGAACAGATACGGCACTTCTTCTTTTTCCGCCTGATAAGCTCCCTGAGACGCCTGAAAAACGATTTCATTCAAATCTCTGTCCTGACTTTTCAGCGGATAAATGCCCGCATAAAGATTGGTATCATAAGGCTTGCCGTAGCGCTTCGCATAGTCGCGGACTCTCTCCAGCAAGGTGCAAAGCCATGTATCCGTTTGTTCTGCGCTGCCCCCAAGGCGCAGCATCAAAAAGCCTTGTTCTGATACCCTTGCCAGAATATCACTGTCTTCCGTATATTCTCCCAAAATCACAGCGCAGTAACGAAGAAATTCATCTGTTTCCTGTCCGCTGCCAAGTCTGCGCAGGCGGTCTGTATCCACATAGAAATACACAGCCTGATACAGTATCCGATTTTTATCATTGATATATTGTTTATAATACCGTTCCAGATATTCCATATTCCCCAGACCTGTGGTTTCGTCCGTTTCCACATTCTGCTGGCTTTCTTTCAATTTCCTGCGGTATCGGCGCACCGTCAGAAGCAGCACCACTGCCATGACCAAAAGGGCAGCGCCCATGGCTCCCATTGTCCAGTACAATCCCTGAGAGCTGGGCGGCGTTTCCACGGAAGCCATCAAAAGCCCTGTCATCTCTGCCGGGGATACTTCCGCCAGATAAGCCTGCAAATCCGACCGAAAGGCGGCAGGAGCAGCCTCTGTAAAATAGAGCATATAGGCATTTTCTCCAGAAAAAAGGGGGAGTTCATGGGCATGATCCAGCTGTTCCTCCTCTGCTTCATAGCCAGAAAACAGGTCTACCTGCTTCTGCTGGGCTAACGCCTCCCGATGGTCTGTGCCGTCTGCCTCATAATATACGATTTCATATGTACTTTGGTCAGAAAATTCTGCCAGCAGCTCAGGGATGACCCCTGCATAAGTCTGGGTATCTTTATCAAAATACTCCAAAGGATAGGCGTCAGGATTTCCCGCAACATAAATCAAAGTCTTTTCTTCCACAGTCAGCACCTCAGTCTTTACGCTTCTTCCGTCTGGTTCCTTTCAAACAAAGTCATATTATGACGGGGGCAGGCAGCCTTCACTGTCTGAATCTGCATTTCCACTTCCTCAGACTTGGCATCCATGGACTGGAGCAGACCTTGGATCATTTCACGGACTTTCGCAATCTGTTTCTGGTACCCATTCAACTCTTTTTCCCCTTCTTCCAGTTTTTTCTCCCATGCCGCACGCTCTTCCTGCATTTTTTCCCGGGCTTCCTGCTGGAGTTCGTCCTTATACCGCACAGCCTCCATGAGGGCAGCGGCAACAGTCATCTGTTCTTTCTTCTGCTCCTCCAGTTCTTTCTCCAGAGAGGTGATCTGTGTGCGGTATTCTTCCTCCTGCTTCTTCTGTTCCGTGACTTTTTCCGCCAGTTTTTCAGAAAATTCTTCTTCCATCATGGTGATATATTCGTAAACGCTGGCTTTTTTGTAGCCCCAAAAACCTTTTTTCAGTTGATCCAATTTCATATGAAAACCTCCTTTTTATTTGAACCGTATCTTTTTCCGTTCGATTCTGCCCCAAGCGTGTTTTCTTCTGCGGTATCCAATCAGTGCCGTTGCCCGCACCCATGCCAGCACCAGACGCAGACAGGAAACCTCCACCACGCAAAGCCCAATGGCTTTGAGCACATCGGAAAAGGACAGCTTCAAGTCCACCGTATAAATGCGGGCAAAAAATGCCGTCAACGACAGGATCGCAGAGTACACCACATAAATACCGAAAAACAGTATCATAAATGGCACATTGATCAGGTCTACGGCAAATGCCAGTACAATGGTGAGAATCCCAAAGACCTCGATATAAGGCGAAAGCAGCTCATAGACCAGAAAATACAGATAGGAAATCAATCCCACAAGACCATATTTCGGATTCAGGAAAATCCGTCTGTGGCGCATCATGCTCTGGAACAGCCCAATATGCCAACGTCTGCGCTGTTTGCACAAATCCCCCAGTTTCTCCGGCGCCTGTGTCCAGCAGACAGCGTCTGTGGCATAGCGGATACGATAAGGGATGCTATTTTCCCTGCAATACACATGAAGCTTTACCACCAATTCCATATCTTCGCCAATGGTGCCGGGGTCATATCCCCCTGCTTCCACAACGGTATTTTTATGAAACAGCCCAAAGGCGCCGGAAATGATGATGCTGCCATTGAACCGGTCAAAAAGTATCCTTGCCGCCAGAAAAGAACGGTCATATTCCAACACCTGCATACAAGGGACAATCTGGTCAGGCATACGGTAAGACACCACATGTCCATCATGGATTTCCGTACCATTGCAGGGACGAACAACGCCGCCCACTGCCACCACGCTGCTGTCCTCCAGCACAGGGCGGACGATTTTTTCCAGAGAATCATACTGGAGCACAGAATCGGCATCCATACAGATAAAATAAGGATATTTTGCCGCATTGATGCCCATATTCAAAGCATCTGCCTTACCGCCGTTTTTCTTGCGGATGAGGGTGATGGGCACCTTCCATTCGTAGCTTTCATAAATGACTTCTTCTGCCTGGCAGGGAATCTTCCGCTGTATGGGGCGGCTGATCTGCTGCATATGAAAGGCATCCCGCACCACTTTGGAAGTATCGTCGCTGGAACCGTCATCCACAACGACAATCTCATACAGTTTATAGTCCAAAGCAAGCAAAGAACGGATGTTTGCCTCAATGGTCACTTCCTCGTTATAGGCAGGCACCACAATGGTGACGGGAACATAGTATTCCCCCAGCAATTCGTTTTTCAGCTGGTTCCGCCGCTTCATTTGATACAGTTCGGAAGTGCCCACAGTCACTGCCAGAAACAGAAAACTGGCATAACCAATCATATAGAGGACGAAAAAGACACCCACAATATCAAAAAATTCTTTAAACGCATCCATCATGGCTCTTTACACCTCCAGACTTTGCAGTTTGCGGGATTCCAGCCGATACATGAGCATTTCTCTGGCATAGCGGTCACTGCCTGCGGTAATATCCACCACATCACCGTAATTCACATGGAGATGCTCCAGACTTTGGGCAGCAGCATAGCGCACATACCAATTGCTGCTGTGAAGGGCTTCCTTCAGTGCATCTATCACTGCTGCCCCTTCATAAGATGCCAGGGAGGACGCTGCCACTGTGGCAAACTCCCATTTCGTATCGTCTTTATCCTCCACAAACGCCAGCAAAGGTCCATAAGCCGGTTCATAGGGATATTTGCCGCAGTACCGGATTGCCGCCAGACGCAGCTCTTTATCCGCTTTTTTATCCATCATGATTTCGTACATTTCCCGCTGATACTCGCCGGAGCGGAACCGGATATAATTCAGTATGGCAAGCTGGGTATGAGGAGAATACCGCATAATATTCTTCCACAGCTCCTCAATAAGTGTGTGATAATCTCCTGTATAGGAAAGAAGCCCTTCGGTAATGAGTTTTTCATGGAGGAACACGCTGCCGTCATCGGCAATGCGAAGGGCTTTGGCTATGGTTTCCGGCGTTCCGAAATGGTACAGGGCTTGCAGAGCATTGAAACGGCAGTAGAGATTGCTTTTCTGCACATAATCCAGCAAAATGTCCTGCAAAGAGTCCATTGCCATCTGTTTATCCGCCGTATAACAGGAAAGGAAGTAAGCAAAATACCCTGCCTGCATATTCTCCTTATCCCGATAAACTGCCGCCATATAAATGACCACCGGTCGCATCTGATGGCGATACTCCCGATACAAATCGGGTTTTTTCTCCATATCCTCCTGCAAAACCTGATGGAATGCCATCAAATGATTGATATGGGAAAGTTTCCGCCGCAGTTCCTGCAAATGGGCTTCCTCCACATTTTTGCCTGCTGCCAAACGGGAGATCTGAGCATTGATTTTGCTCCGCATCTTCTGACACCGATTCTGCATACGAGATTCGCTGCCTTTCAGGAGCAAATTATAAATGATGTTAAAGACGATCATGCTGGCACAGACTGCGCCGTAGATATAGATCATAAATTCAACTTTCATATATCTGCTCCTTTCTTTTGGTATATATCAGCGACCACTCCAAGCCGCCTGCAAAACATCGTAAGATTTTTTCAGACGTTCCTGATATTCCTCGTATTCTCCCCAGCCTTCCAGAGGGAAAGACGCCATGGGGATACGTCCTTTGATATCACTTTCCACAGCCGCGCCTACGAACATTTCGTCAATCTGTATGTATTCCACACCATAATGTTCATAGTAATCATCGTGTATCATTCTTTCAGCAGGATTGGAGAAATTCAGCAGCCCCCAAGGAATCCTTATTTCTACACCATCTGCCGCAAAACAGAAATCCGCCAGAGAATCAAAGGCAGGAGAATCGGGGTCCGCATTGCCGTAGCGCAGTTTTCCCGTTTCGTAAGTGGGCATGGCAACCCAACGGTTCCCCGCATTGATGCCCTCCCGTTCCATAATGGAACGGATGGGACGGAACACAGGGGAATCCTTTTCCCGCCAATATTCCTTCGCATAAGGATTTTTATAATCCGTTTCATAAGCGTACATGACCCAAAGGCTCTCGTAACGCTCCTGCACCAGCACACGGCTGTTATCCTTGCCGTCGATGGTCACCACAAAGTCGCAGCCTCTTTCAAAGGAAATCTTCTTTTCCTCCCAGTAAGTACTGCCTGTTTTGGGTGTCGTATCAATGGGGAGATACAAAACGTCTGTTTCCGGCGAAAATCCATCCACATAGAAATACAGATACCTTTCGTCATAATCCATATACACATCCATGGCGTCAGATGACCAGACAGGCTCTTTGTCCTGCCATTCGGCTGCGTTGCCGTCCACGGTGCAGACCCTTTCGCCGCTGCCCAGCCAAAACTCCATCAAGCCATAATTCTGCCCGTCTGTCTGTACATCCTGCCAGTTATCCACGCCAAAGCTGTAATTGGCATAGACCGTATTACAAGTGTTTCTGTCCCACACATCCTGCCATGTGGACACAAAGCCTCCTGTCCAGCCAGCACTTCGCATTTTCTGCCACAGCTCCACAAGGGCTTCTCCCTGCTGCTGTTCATTCAAAGGGGAATGATTTTCCACCACAGGCATTCTGGCAGTGGAGAAACCAAAGCCTGTTGCCATTATGGGCACCGTATAATACCGATTGAGTAAAGTCAGATAGCCGCTGTATAAATCCCCCGTTTCCAGTCCCGTGAGCAGTTCTCCCAGCTTCGCCTTCTGTTCGCGGGTGAAATATTTCTGATAGTCCGGGCAAAGGGTTTCCAGACGATAAGACACGAAATACCCGGACAGCAATTCCGCCGTCACGCCGATATGCTCCATATCCACCTGATTGTATGTATCAAAGCGGGCGTTATACAGTGTGTCATAAGCAAAGGGATCATCCCAAGGGGAATTGACAAAGGAAATGAGCCGCTGTTCTTTGTATTTATCGCTTTCGTAAGCGGTCACCCGATCCATGAGCTTTGCCATGGCTGTTTCAAAACGTGAAGCTTCCGGTTTGGTGTAGAAATAAGTGCCCTGATAGGAAGTTTCTCCTAAGGTGCTGTGATTGGTATAGGCGATGATGCCGCTGTCCCATTCATGCCCCAGCAGATAGCCCAGTGTCCAAGGGGAAACATCCCACTGATACCAGCCAGTGCCTGTAAAATTCCCCAGTTCGATGGCTCTGTTGCCATGGATGACATCCACGGCTTTGGTGGCATTTTCCAGCAGGA
>OHQA01000663.1_pt1 | contig 11595 bp, 10 predicted proteins | sample 1577921 | NCBI WGS metagenome assembly OHQA01 (sample SAMEA3879570, study PRJEB24766) | human gut metagenome | biome: human-associated habitat; feature: feces | place: USA | collected 1985/1987 | reverse complement strand
TCGCACTTTCCTTATACGTAGGCCTGATCCTGATCCTGCTTTCCGCGTTCAGTGTGACCCTGACACTTCCGGGTGTGGCCGGTATCATCCTTTCCATTGGTATGGCGGTTGATGCCAACGTTATTATCTTTACACGTATCAAAGAGGAGATCGGCCTTGGAAAGACGGTTCAGTCCGCCATCAAGTCCGGCTTCAACAAAGCGCTGTCCGCCATCATCGACGGCAACGTGACCACCTTAATCGCAGCCGGCGTACTGTTCTGGAGAGGTTCCGGTACCGTAAAGGGCTTCGCTTCCACGCTGGCCATCGGTATCGTGTTATCCATGATCACCGCGCTGTTCATCACCAAGTTCATTCTGAATGCCCTGTTTAACTTGGGATTTCAGGACCCGAAGTTCTACGGAACGAAGACGGACAAGAAGACCATCGATTTCCTTGGAAAGAGGAAGATCTGGTTTGCAGTCTCTTTACTGGTAATCGTAATCGGCCTTGGCGGACTTGTGGTCAACAAGACACAGACCGGCGATGTCTTAAACTACAGCATGGAGTTTAAGGGCGGTACCTCTACAAATGTAACATTTAACGAGGATATGTCACTGGAGGACATCTCTTCCAAGGTGGTTCCGGTGGTTGAAAATGTGACCGGCGACGCACAGGTTCAGACGCAGAAGGTTGCGGGAACCAACGAAGTAATCATTAAGACAAAGACGTTATCCGTTGAGGAGAGACAGAACTTAGACCAGGCAATGGTCGATAATTTCGGCGTAGAAGCCGAGAAGATCACGGCGGAGAGCATCTCCGGTGCGATCAGCAAGGAGATGAAGCAGGATGCATTTATCGCTGTTATCATCGCCACCATCTGCATGCTGCTGTATATCTGGTTCCGTTTCAAAGATATCAAGTTTGCAGGAAGTGCCGTACTGGCGCTGCTTCATGACGTGCTCGTTGTGCTGACCTTCTATTCTCTGTTAAAATGGTCTGTCGGCTCCACCTTTATCGCATGTATGCTGACGATTGTCGGTTATTCCATCAACGCCACCATCGTTATCTTCGACCGTATCCGTGAGAATTTAAAGGTGAACAGCAAGATGGAGCTTTCCGAGATTGTAAACTTAAGTATCACACAGACATTTACAAGAAGTATCAATACTTCTTTGACCACGTTCATCATGGTATTCGTGCTGTTTATTCTCGGTGTGTCCTCGATTCGTGAGTTCGCACTTCCTCTGATGGTTGGTATCGTATGCGGTACGTATTCTTCCGTCTGCATCACAGGTTCCTTATGGTATGTGATGACGATCTACAAGAATAAGCATATGGAAGAGAAAAAGGCTGCTGAAAAAGCGGCTAAGGCAGCGGCGAAGAGCTCAAAAAAATCAAAGTAAGGAATCAGAATGAATTATAAAATTATTGCTAAGGATGGCCGTGCAAAACGGGCGGAGGTTTCCACCGTGCACGGAACCATCCAGACTCCGGTATTCATGAATGTCGGTACGGTTGGCGCCATCAAGGGAGCGGTCTCCACAGATGATTTAAAGGAGATCAGAACCCAGGTAGAGCTGTCCAACACGTATCACCTTCATGTGAGAACCGGTGATAAGTTAATCCGGGAATTCGGCGGACTCCATAAGTTCATGAACTGGGACCGTCCGATTCTCACGGATTCCGGCGGATTTCAGGTCTTTTCCTTAACCGGGTTAAGGAAGATCAAAGAGGAAGGCGTCTACTTCCAGTCTCATATCGACGGCCACCGTATTTTTATGGGGCCGGAGGAGAGCATGCAGATCCAGTCGAATCTGGGTTCCACCATCGCTATGGCGCTGGACGAGTGTCCGCCCCACCCGGCGACCAGGGAATATATGCAGAACAGCGTTGACCGGACCACCAGATGGCTGGAGCGCTGCAAGGTGGAGATGGCCAGACTTAACAGTCTGCCGGAGACCATCAATCAGGAACAGCTGTTGTTCGGCATAAACCAGGGCGGAACGTATGAAGATATCCGCATCGAACACGCGAAGACCATTTCCGCCATGGATTTGGACGGATACGCGCTGGGCGGCCTGGCGGTCGGCGAGAGCCACGAGGAGATGTACCGTATTTTAGATGAAACCGTGCCGTACCTTCCGGAACACAAGCCAACCTATTTAATGGGCGTCGGAACGCCGGCCAATATCCTGGAGGCGGTGGACCGGGGCGTGGATTTCTTCGACTGTGTCTATCCGTCCAGAAACGGCCGCCATGGCCATGTCTATACCAATCAGGGCAAACGGAACTTATTTAATTCCAAGTATGAGCTGGATCACCTCCCCATCGAAGAGGGCTGCGGGTGTCCGGCCTGCCGTTCCTACAGCAGAGCTTATATCCGGCATTTGTTAAAAGCAAAAGAAATGCTCGGGATGAGATTATGTGTCTTGCATAATTTGTACTTTTATAATACAATGATGGAAGAGATTCGCGACGCAATCGAACAGCACCGTTATGCAGAGTACAAAGCGGAAAAGCTTGCCGGCATGACGGCGGTACAAGCAGAGAAGTAAGGACAATGATACCGTAGCGAGGCGGCGGATCGTTATATAAGGAGGAAATGATTTATGGCATTAGCAACCAGCGGCGGCATGGGCATGGGATTCTGGATTATTTATATCGCGGTAATCTTCGGCTTTATGTATTTTATTGCAATCAGACCGCAGAAGAAGGAAAAGAAGAAACAGCAGGAACTGCTTTCAAGCATTGCTATTGGTGACAGCGTTTTGACTACCAGTGGTTTCTATGGCGTTATTATCGATATGACTGATGATACCGTGATCGTAGAGTTCGGCAATAACAAGAACTGCAGAATTCCGATGCAGAAGGCTGCCATCGTTCAGGTGGAGAAGCCGGAGGTTTAAGAGGCAGCCGCACTCGATGGAATGACCGGGCGCGAATGAAAGCAAGATATAAAATTGAAAAAGTAGAATCAGTGTAAAGAGCTGACTGTTGAGAATCAAAGAATTGATTCTTGGCAGCCAGCTTTTTTCGCGTTAAGAGAACGGGATCTCTGGCCTGATGTCTCTTCGCACATGAATGTTAAAAAATAACAACCAAATCCTGCCAATTTGAGGTAATCAAACAAAAAAACTTGACATTTCTGTAGAAACAGGGTAAAATATCCCAATAGGCCATCCCCCTATAACAAAAATATGTTTAAAAACAACAAAATATATGTTGACTTCAAACATTTAATATGATACTATCTCGGTATAGATGTTAGAAACAAACAAAAAGGGAAAGGAATTGAGAAATAACATGAGAGAAATTATCACATTAAAATGGGAGAAGGGGAATTTGCTTCTGTTAGATCAGACACTCCTGCCAAATACGGTTACATATGCAACATGTAAAACCCTGGAGGATGTCTATCAGGCGATTCAGACCATGATTGTCAGAGGCGCACCGGCTATCGGCGTATCGGCCGGATACGGTATGGTGCTGGCTGCCAATGCCTTTGATGGAACGGACACGGCTGCGTTTATGGATTTTTACAGGGAGCAGGGAGAATACTTAAAGTCTTCCCGTCCTACCGCGGTGAACTTAATGTGGGCCGTAGACAGAATGGTAGAGAGAGCAGAAGCGCTTGCCGGTGAAGGACAGCCTCTTGAGGCTGTAAGGAAGGGACTGGAAGCGGAAGCTGTGGCGATTCATGAAGAGGACAAGCAGACAAACCGGAACATTGGAACGAATCTGCTCAGCCTTTTAAAGGAAGGGGACACTGTTCTCACCCACTGCAACGCGGGAAGTCTGGCAACATCGGAATATGGAACCGCATTGTCTGTATTCTATATGGCTCAGGAGAAGGGAATGAATATCAAAGCCTTTGCAGATGAGACGAGACCAAGGCTCCAGGGAGCCAATTTAACCGCTTTTGAACTGGTAGAACACGGGGTGGATGTGACGCTGATCTGTGACAATATGGCTGCAGTAGTTTTATCACAGGGGAAAATCAATGCTCTTATCGTAGGCTGCGACCGTGTAGCTGCTAATGGAGATACGGCGAACAAGATAGGAACCTTCAGTGTCAGCGTTCTGGCCAATCAGTTTCATGTACCGGTCTATATCGCGGCGCCGACAACCACGATTGATATGGAGTGTCCAACCGGAAAAGAGATCCCGATCGAAGAGCGAAGCAGGGAGGAGGTCCTTCGCATTAACGGGGAATACATTGCCCCGAAGGAAGTGAAGACATACAATCTGGCATTTGATGTAACACCGGCCGAGTATATTACGGCCATTGTAACCGAGAAAGGAATCGTGTATCCTCCTTTCCGTGACAATTTAGAGATACTAATGAAAAAATAGGGAAGAGGTGAAAGGAAGCTGCCTTTCATTTCTACCGGAAACGCCAAAATGCAGGCGTTTACATGAATGGAGGCAGGTATGAAGACATTTACCGCAGAAGAAAGAAAAAAGTTTATTCTGGATTACGTGAAGGAAAATGAGTTCGTGGACATCACTTATCTAAAGGATACGCTGCTGGTATCTGAGATGACGATCCGGAGAGATTTAAAGAAGCTGGAAGAGGACAACAGCCTGGTGAGAGTGCTGGGAGGTGCGAGAAGCATACCGGGAGGCACGTATGAAGATCCGGTGGACAAGCGGGTGAAGTTTCATGCTGAGGAGAAGGACAGGATCGCCAGATATGCGGCATCTCTGGTGGGTGAAGGAGAATCCATCTTCATGGATGCCAGCAGCACGGTGTATGCCATGGCGGATTACTTAGAGGTGCACGCCACGGTGATCACCAATAACATCAGTATATGCATGAAGCTGAAGGACAAAGAGAAGATTGACGTGATCCTGATCGGAGGAAGTTTGAGAAAGAGCGCCATGTCGCTGGTAGGGACCGAAGCGGTCCGTATGCTGGATAATTATTACGTGGACAAGGCATTTCTTTCCTCCAAATCGGTGGATGAGAAGCATGGTATTTCCGATGCCACGAGAGATGAGGCAGAGGTTAAGAAGGCGATGATTAAGGCCAGCGAGGAAGTGTATTTCCTGATGGATCATCACAAGCTGGCGAGCAGAGCTTTTTACAAGGTCTGTGACCTGGAAGAGATTACGGAGCTGATTGTAGATGCTTCGGAAGAAGAGTATGTAACAGAATTTACGGAAGAATGCAGAAAGAACAATAAACATATTCACTGTGTCTGATAAGATACAGCAAAAGGAGAAGGAGAGAACAATCATGAAGAAAGTATGGGCAATCTGTTTAACGGCAGCTTTAACGGCAGGACTGCTTGCAGGATGCGGCGGCGCAAAGACATCAGATACGGCTGGGGAGAGCGTATCGACAGAGACACCTGCCGGAGAGGAAAAGAAGGACGGGGATTTAAGCGTGCTTCTGCTTGTTCCGGGTACTCTGGGAGACAAGTCTTTCTTTGATTCCGCCAATGCAGGTCTGGCACTGATCGAAGAGAACTACAGTGCCAGCACAAAGGTTGTGGAGATGGGAACGGATATCACCAAGTATTCCGCCACACTGGAAGACGTTATTAATGAAGGCTGGGACATCATTATCACGGGCGGCGTCAATATATCCCAGCCGCTTCAGGAAGCGGCAGAGGAGTATCCGGATCAGAAGTTTATCTTATACGATGAGAGTGTGGATTTCTCCGACGGAGCTAATTCCAATATTTACTGCATGACATATAAGTGCTATGAAGGCGGTTATCTGGCGGGTGTGCTGGGCACCTCTGCTTCTAAGACAGGACAGCTGGGATTTGCCGGCGGATTTGACATTCCCCTCATTAATGACTGGCTGGTAGGCTACATAGAAGGTGCGAAGGTGGTAAACCCGGATATCAAGATTAACACAGGCTATATGAACAGCTTTACGGACGCGGCCAAGGGAAAAGAGATCGGAATCGCATTATATAACGCAGGAGCCGACATCGTATTTCAGGCGGCAGGCGGCGCAGGTCTGGGCGTTCTGGACGCGGCCAAGGAGACCGGCAATCATGCAATTGGAACAGATTCAGATCAGTCAGAACTGTTCTCCAGTGACGAAAAGAAGGCGGATGCCATCTACGCATCTATCTTAAAACGGGTGGATATCTCCATCGACAAGGCAGTTGGCGATTATCTGGACGGAAAACTGGAATTCGGCACAGTAAAGACGTATGGACTGTCCGACGGTTGTATTGAAATCACGGACAACAGCTGGTATCAGAAGAACGTACCTGCAGAAGCGAGAGAAAAGGTAGCGGAAGCGAAGCAGAATATCATTGACGGAAAAATTGAAATCAGAAGTGCATTTGATATGACAGATGAGGAAATCGCATCATTAAAGGGCGAAGTTCAGCCATAAGCGCAGAGGGGTGATACGGATGGAGCAGGCCAGAGAAATATTAAGCATGAAGAACATCACAAAAGTATACGGCAACGGAGTTTTGGCCAACTCTCATGTGGATTTTTCTGTAAACAGAGGAGAGATTCACGCCCTGATGGGGGAAAACGGAGCCGGAAAATCGACGCTCATGAAGATCCTGTTCGGAATAGAACAACCGGATGAAGGTACGATAGAGCTGGATGGAAAAACGGTGAAGATCGCTTCCTCTGATGATGCCCTGCGTCTCGGTATCGGGATGGTACACCAGCATTTTAAGCTGGTGTCTTCCCTTACCGTGGCAGAGAACATTGTGCTGGGAAAGGAACCGAAAAAGAACGGTTTTCTGGATCGGAAAAAGGCGGTTGAAATTACCAGAGCGCTTTCGGAGCGTTTCCGGTTTGATGTGGATCCGACGGCAGCCGTCAGTGATTTATCGGTTGGAAAGAAGCAGAAGGTCGAAATTTTAAAGGCGCTGTACCGTGAAGTTAAGCTGCTTATTTTAGATGAGCCGACGGCGGTGCTGACACCTCAGGAGACGGAGGAGCTGTTTGAGCAGCTAAACAAGCTGAAGGAATCGGGCCTTACCATTATCTTTATCTCTCATAAGCTGAATGAAATAAAAGAGATCTGTCAGAGGATCACCATCATGCGCCATGGAAAAGGCGTGGGTACTTATGATGTTACAGGTCTGACAGTGGAGGACATCTCGAAGTTGATGGTGGGCCGTGACATTATCTTAAAGGTGGAAAAAGGGCCGGCGAAACCGAAGGAAACGAGACTCTCTGTCCGGAATTTAAGCTGTAAAAATGAGGTGGGCAGACAGGTACTTAACCGTGTCTCTTTCTCCGTGCGCTCAGGAGAAATTCTGGGAATTGCCGGAGTGGAGGGCAGCGGCCAGGAAGAACTGGTGGAACTGATTACCGGTATGAGGCATCTGGACAAAAGAAACGGAGAAGTGATGATCGGTACGGACCAGACGGCGGGCTGTTCCGTCAAGGAGATCAGGCGAAAGGGGATGTCCTATATTCCGGAGGACCGCATGGTCTATGGGGCCGCGGGACACGTGACTATCCGGGAAAATATGATTTCCAGTATCTGTGATTCCGAGGAAGTGAATTCCGGGCTGTTTCTGAATAAAAAGAAGATCGACCGCTGGGTGGAGGCAGGGATTCGTGATTACGATATTCGCTGCGGAAGTCCTCTTGATGAGATTGGCATGCTGTCGGGCGGAAATATGCAGAAAGTGATCGTAGCGCGGGAGTTTTCTGCAGAACCGTCGATTCTGATTGCAGATCAGCCGACGCGCGGCGTCGATGTGGGCGCGATTGAGTTTATTCACAAAAAAATTGTGGAAATCCGTGACAGAGGCTGCGCGGTCCTTCTGGTTTCCGCGGATTTGAATGAAATTCTGGAACTTTCGGACAGCATTATTGTCATGTGCCAGGGGAAAATATCAGGATACTTCCCCCAGGCCAAGGAAATGACTGAAGAAGAGCTGGGATATTATATGCTCGGCGTGAAGCACCAGTCGGAGGAAGACTTAAGGAGGGCCTGCTGTGAAGAATAAGAATAAAATCATGTCCCGGTTTGAACTGTTAAGAACCCTTCTGGCTGTCGGAATTGCCGTTGTATTCGCGGTGGTAATTATCTTTTTGGTGAGCAGTCAGCCTTTGGAGGCCATCTATAAGTTCTTTGTGGCTCCGCTTACTTCATTTCGTTATATTGCCAATATTATTGAGCTTATGACTCCGCTGCTGTTCACGGGACTGGCGGTTACATTCATTCTCCAGACGAAGGTTTACAACCTTGCAGTGGAAGGAATGTTCTATGCGGGAGGTCTTGCGGCTGCCCTGGCGGCGACCCTGCTTAAGATGGGACCTGGAATTCATGCTTTTACAGCCCTGTTTGCAGGACTTGCCGCCGGAGCACTGATCGCATTTCTGCCAGCGATTTTAAAACTGAAGTTTGAGGCAAACGAAATTGTTTCCTCTCTGATGTTAAACTACATTACCTTCTATATTGGTGATTTCCTCTTAAAGACTTATATGAAGGACCCAAAGAGCACACACGTAGCTTCCCTGAAATTTGCGAAGACGGCAAGGCTGTTTGAATTTACCAGAGGTATCCATTTCGGACTTGTGATCGCGGTGGTCCTTGTGATTGCTGCATGGCTGTTCCTGTACCATACAAAATGGGGATATGCCATCCGCATGTGTGGGGAGAACAAAAACTTTGCGAAGTATTCTGGCATCGGAGTGACGGGGACGATACTCCTGTCCCAGATTATTGGAGGAGCCATTGCCGGTCTGGGCGGAGCAGCCTATATGATGGGATCACAGCAGCGTTTTAACTGGGAGTGGCGGTCAGGATATGGCTGGGATGGCTATCATTGCGAGAAATAACCCGAAGTTTGTTCCGGTTGGAGCGTTTCTTCTTGCTTATTTAAGAATCGGATCCGATATCATGAGCCGTGGAACCGATGTGCAGAATGAAGTGGTGTCCATCATACAGGGCGTGATCATTATCCTGATTGCAGCTACCGGTTTCCTTGCCGGATATAAGAAGAAACTGACTGTGAAAATGACGAGAGAAGCGGCTGACGCATAGAGGAGGAGCAAAATGAAAATATTGGAGATTGTTACATCGGTCAGCTTCCTGTTTTCGATCATCCGCATGACGACACCGATTCTGTATGCGTCCATGTCTTATCTGGTAGCGGATTTAGCAGGTGTTACAAACATTGGAATTGAGGGAATGATGCTGACCTGCGCCCTGATTGGCGTAGTAGCCAGCGCTGCGTTTGGAGGCAATGCATTTCTCGGCTTTACGGCGGCCGTTGTCGTAGGCGCATTGCTGGGAATTTTAATGTGCTTTATTGTTACTAAGCTAAAAACAGATCCGACCATCACAGGCATTGCCTATAACCTGACGGCCGCTGGAGGAACCGTATTTCTTTTGTATCTGGCGGTAGGGGAGAAAGGGATATCTTCGTCTTTAAAGAGCGGTGTGCTTCCTCAGGTGAATATTCCTGTGATTAAGGATATTCCGGTCCTGGGAACTGTGGTGTCCGGGCACAATGTACTGACATATGTGGCTGTCTTGCTGATCATTGTACTCAGTATATTCTTATATAAGACCTCTCTGGGGCTTCATATCAGAAGCTGCGGCGAGAATCCGGAAGCGCTGGAGTCTGTGGGCGTGCATGTGCTGCAGGTGAAATATATTGCTCTGGCAATCAGCGGCATGCTGGCAGCTATGGGGGGCGCTTACATGTCTATGGGTTACGTATCGTACTTTGTAAAAGATATGACGGCAGGCAGAGGCTTCATTGCGATTGCCGCCGCCTCGCTGGGAGGCAACAAACCGGTGCCGACACTGCTTGTCTGCCTGCTGTTCGGAGTTGCAGATGCCTTCGCGGTCAATCCGGGAACGCAGAATATGGGAATTCCGACGGAGCTGGTCAGCACCATTCCGTATATAGTAACAGTAATTGTACTTGTAATTTACTCTTATAAAAAAATGAATGATAAGAGAAGAGCAGCAGTGGCCTGATGAGAAAGGAAGATAAAAAATGGAGAAGATTGTACCAATTATAGATATTCCCTATAACAAAATTGCAGAGAGAGTCATCGCCTGCGGTGATCCCGCCCGGGCGGAAAAGATATCAAAACGGCTGGAAAACGTGGAAGTAGTGGCAAAGAGCCGGGAATACTGGACCTTTAACGGAACCTACAAGGGAGTGCCTGTGACTGTATCATCCCATGGCGTGGGGGGAAACGGAGCCTCTGTAAGCTTTGAAGGACTGATTCTGGGCGGAGCAAAAGTTATTATCCGTGTTGGAACCTGTGGGACTTTACAGAAAGATATGCCCCAGGGAGCACTGATTATCGCCACGGCCGCGTGCCGGGACGACGGAATCACGCCTCAGTTTATTCCGATTTCCTATCCGGCGATAGCGTCCATGGATGTGGTAGCGGCCATGCAGGAAGCGGCAAAGGAAATTAATCCGGAAGCGAGAACCGGAATCATCACGACATCGGGTCTGTTCTATACCGGTCTGATGCCTACAAATAACCGGCTGTTTTCGGAAGCCGGAGTTCTGGCTATGGAAAATGAAGCATCGGTCCTCTTTGTTATCGCATCGGTGAGAGGCATAAAATCCGGCTGTATTGTAGCGGCAGATGGCCCATGCTTCGAATTCGTAGGCTCCGAGGAGTTTGATCACTATCCGGAGAAGATGGCGAAGGCCGTGGAAGATGAGATTACAATTGCGCTGGAAAGTATTATTAAGGTGGAAGTATAAGGAGGCAGAATCATATGAAGACAGGAATCTGGGGAGCCGGCAACATTGCCCATACCCATGCGGAAGCGCTGAAGGCCAGCGGAATTTTAATAGGAGCTATCGTCGATGTCAGTGAGGAGAAGGCAAAGGCATTTGCCGAAGAATTCTCCATTGAAAAGTGGGGAACGGATTCTTCCATTCTTTTCGATGATGAGATTACAACCGTCCATGTGTTACGATATGGTTATGGAGCTACTGGACCATAAGAAGAACGTGCTGTGCGAAAAACCTCTGTGCTTTGAGGACAGCCAGGCGGAGGAACTGGCCAGGCGTGCGAAAGAGTGCGGAGTGGTCTGCGCAATTAATTTTAACGTAAGATTCCATATGGCATGTCAGAAGGCAAGAAAACTGGTGGAATCGGAAGAATTCGGCCGTGTGAATGTGATCCACGGTAACTATTTGCAGGAGTTCAATGCATTTCCTGCGCCTGTGGACTGGCGATACAACACGGTTCTGGCGGGCCGGATGCGCGCAGTGACGGAGATCGGGACGCACTGGCTGGATATTGCCCAGTATATCTCCGGCCGGAAGGTGAAGGCGCTTTCCGCCAACTTCGGGCGTTTTTACCCGAACCGGTATGTGGAAGACCGTATCATGTATCCGGATTCCGGAGATGGAAAACGGACGGAGACGATGGAGGTCTGCTCCGAAGATGCGGCAGCCATTAATTTAAAATTTGACAACGGAGCGATCGGAACGGTGCTCTTATCAGAAGTGTCCCAGGGCAGAATCAACCGGATCACCCTGGAGGTGACAGGAGAAAAGAAGAATCTGTGGTGGAATTCAGAGGACAACAATATCCTGAACACGGCTGTCAAGGGAAGCGGTGTGAACTCGGAGATCTTCGGTTTTGGCAACGGTTTTATGGATACCTTCCGAAGTCTTGTGG
>OHQA01000630.1_pt1 | contig 12255 bp, 9 predicted proteins | sample 1577921 | NCBI WGS metagenome assembly OHQA01 (sample SAMEA3879570, study PRJEB24766) | human gut metagenome | biome: human-associated habitat; feature: feces | place: USA | collected 1985/1987 | reverse complement strand
GCGGGTGGAGTGCTACGGCACCATTGACGAGGCCAACTCCATGCTGGGGCTGGCGTATGCCCAGACCGACCGGGAATATATCCGCACCACGGTTCACCGCATCCAGGGCCGGCTGTTCGCCCTGGGGGCGGAACTGGCCAGCGACGAGCAGGGTGCGGCCGGGCTGACGGGAAAGATCTCGGAGGAGGACGTGGCCTTTCTGGAGGGCGTGGTGGACAAGTGCACCGAGACCACCGGGAAACAGACTCACTTCGTCATTCCGGGCGTGGACCCCGCCTCGGCGGCGCTCCATGTGGCCCGTACCATTGTCCGCCGGGCGGAGCGCCATGTGGTGGCCCTGGCGGAGCACGAGCCGGTACGCGAGGTGCTGGCCCGCTACATCAACCGCCTGTCCGACGCGGTATACGCGCTGGCCAGGCTTCAAGAGGATCTGACGCAGGAGGAGCGCCTGAGGGCGCAGGTGACTGCGCTGGTCCGGAAACAGCTGTCCGCCCCGGAGGGCGGCCTGCCCCCCTTTAGCCTGGCATCGCTCCAGAGGATGGCCCAGCGGGCCGTGGAGCGGGCCGGACAGCTCGGGGTTCCGGTGGTGTTCTCCGCGGTGGACAGCGGCGGCAATCTGGTCCTGCTCCAGAGAATGGAGGGCGCGCTGCTGGGCAGCGTGGACGTCTCGGCCGGAAAGGCCTATACCGCCAACGCCTTCCAGATGCCGACCCATGAGCTGGGCCAGGCGGCCCGGCCGGACGGCCCGCTCTACGGCATTGACGCTTCCGCTCCCGGAAAAATCGTGCTGTTCGGCGGCGGCTTCCCCTATGTGGTAAACGGGGAAGTCGTGGGCGGCATCGGCGTATCCGGCGGTACGGTGGAACAGGATATGGACATCGCATGGTACGCGATGTCTCTCTAAGGAGGAACAGCAAATGAACATTGATGAGAATGTGGTCGAATCCATTGTGAAGCGGGTTGTATCCCAGCTGAGCACGGAGACCGCTTCCGCCCAGACCTGCCCGTCCGGCGGGGACTGGGGTGTATTTGAGAGCATGAACGACGCGGTGGACGCGGCCGTGGAGGCCCAGCGGGAGTATCTGAACCGCTCCATGCACGACCGGGCCTGCTATGTCCAGGCCATCCGCGACGTGGTGCTGGACCAGGAGAACCTGGAGTACATCTCCCGCCTGGCCGTGGAGGAGACCGGCATGGGCGGCTATGAGTACAAGCTCATCAAGAACCGTCTGGCCGCGGTCAAGACGCCCGGCATCGAGGATCTGACCACCGACGCCATGAGCGGCGACGACGGCCTGACCCTGGTGGAGTACTCGCCCTTCGGGGTGATCGGCTCCATCACCCCTACCACCAACCCCACGGAGACCATCATCTGCAACTCCATCGGCATGCTGGCGGCGGGGAACGCGGTGGTGTTCAGCCCCCACCCCCGGGCCAAGAAGGTGTCCCTGCACCTGATTCAGCTCATCAACAAGGCCCTCTGCAAGGCAGGCGCGCCCGCCAACCTGGTGGTCACCGTGTCCGCCCCCTCGATTGAGAACACCAACGCCATGATGAGCCACCCCAAGATCCGCATGCTGGTGGCCACCGGCGGCCCCGCCATCGTCAAAACGGTGCTCTCCAGCGGCAAGAAGGCCATCGGCGCCGGCGCCGGCAATCCCCCCGTCGTGGTGGACGAGACCGCCGACATCGAGAAGGCCGCCAAGGATATCGTGGACGGCTGCTCCTTTGACAACAACCTGCCCTGCATCGCCGAGAAGGAAGTCATCGCCGTGGACTCCGTGGCCGACTACCTGATCTTCAACATGAAGAAGAACGGTGCTTACGAGGTCAAGGACCCCGCCGTGATCAGCCAGCTGGTGGAGCTGGTGACCAAGGAGGGCAAGAGCCCCAAGACCGAGTTTGTGGGCAAGAGCGCCAAGTACATCCTGGACAAGATCGGCATTACCGTGGGCGATGACGTGAAAGTGATCCTCATGGAGGCCAAGGAGGACCACCCCTTCGTGCAGGTGGAGCTCATGATGCCCATCCTGCCTCTGGTGCGGGTTCCCGACGTGGACCAGGCCATTGAGATGGCCGTCCGGGTGGAGCACGGCAACCGCCACACCGCCATGATGCACTCCCGCAATGTGGAGAAGCTGACCAAGATGGCCAAGCTCATCCAGACCACGATTTTTGTGAAAAACGGCCCCTCTTACGCCGGCATCGGCGTAGGCGGCGAGGGCTATACCACGTTTACCATCGCCGGTCCCACCGGAGAGGGCCTGACTTCGGCCAAATCCTTTGCCCGGCGCCGCAGATGCGTGCTCGTCGGAGGGATGGACGTCAGATAAACGGAGGTTTGGGCCATTATGCAAGAGAATCTGCTCGGCCTGGTGGAACAGGCCGGTGTGGTGGGCGCCGGCGGCGCCGGATTTCCCACCCATGTGAAGCTCAAGGCCCAGGCGGACACCGTCATCATCAACGGAGCGGAGTGTGAACCGCTGCTCCGGGTGGATCAGCAGCTGATGGCCCTCCAGGCCGGCGACCTGCTGGACGCCCTCGATCTGCTCGTGGAGCAGGTCGGGGCGTCCCAGGGCGTGGTGGCGCTCAAGGAGCACTACCACGCGGCGGTGGAGGCGCTGGAGCGGGAGCTATCCAGGCATCCCAAGCTGAGGATTCACCGGATGGGCGCATTTTATCCCGCCGGTGACGAACAGGTGATCGTCTACGAGGTGACCGGACGCGTGGTCCCGGAGGGGGGCATCCCCCTGAATGTGGGCGTGGTGGTCAGCAATGTGGAGACGGCCCTCAATGTGCTGGCGGCCGTCCGCCATCAGGCCCCGGTGATTGAGAAGTATGTCACGCTGACCGGTGCGGTGCGCACCCCCAAGACCGTGAAGGTGCCCCTGGGCATCACAGTGGCGGAGGCGCTGGCCCTGGCGGGCGGCCCCACCGTGGAGCACTATGAGGTCATCAACGGCGGGCCCATGATGGGGCGTGTGGTGAGCACCGGAAGCGCTATTACCAAGACCACAAAGGGACTCATCGTAGTCCCGGAGGGCCATTCCCTCCTCCAGAGCCTGAACCGGCCCGTGCCGCGGATGCTCCAGGATGCCCGGGTGGCCTGTATGCAGTGCTCCCTGTGCTCCGAGGTCTGCCCGCGGGGCCTGCTGGGGCACCGCATCCAGCCGCACAAGATGATGCGCCTGGCCGCCTATGGCGCCCTCTGCGACCCGGAGTATACCCCCATGAACGCCTTCCTGTGCTGCGGCTGCCGCCTGTGCGAGTACGCCTGCGTGATGGGGCTTCAGCCCTGGAAACTGAACGGGATGCTCAAGGGCGAGATGGGAAAGAAGGGTGTCCGCAATGCGCTGCACAACCAGCCGGAGGCGGCCGCGCCGTTCCGGCAGTACAAGCGATACCCGGTTCACAAGCTGATTCACCAGTTGGGGCTGGACGGCTATGATGTCCCCGCCCCGATGGAGGACAGCTCCTGCGACTATCAAATGGTGACCCTGCCGCTGAGCCAGGGGGTGGGCGCACCCGCCCAGCCTGTGGTGCGCGCAGGGGACAGAGTGGAGAAGGGAGCCCTGATTGCGGCGGCCCCAGAGGGAAAGCTGGGGGCAAACCTTCACGCGAGCATCGCGGGCACGGTGACCGCGGTGACCGAGAGAGAGATTACCATCCAACAATAAAGATTGGAGAGGAACTGATTTATGGATATCTTGGCTCTGATCGCCGCATTTGGCGGCGGCATTATCGGCGCTTACATGGGCGCCCTTCCCGCCTTTATTATGACTGGTATCTACGCCCTGGTGGGCGGAGTCCTGACGGCTGCCGGCGTGGGCGGCGATGTTGCAGTCAACTACCTCGCCTTTGGTTCCTTTGTCGGCCCCCACATCGCCTTTGCCGCCGCCGGCTACGCGGGCCGCAAGGGCAAGCTGGCCTCCGGCACCGACATCCTGTCCTCCCTCAACGGCCTGGGTGAGCCCGACGTGCTCCTGGTGGGCGGCATCTTCGGGGTGCTGGGCTTCCTGATCCACTACTGCATCGGACTGCTGCCCGTCATCGGCAGCGCCGGCCCTGCCACCACCGACCTGCCCGGCATCACCGTCTTCATTCTGGCGGTTGTCACCCGTCTGGCCTTCGGCAAGACCGGCCTGACCGGCAAGTACACCGGCTCCGGAAAGCGCGAGTGGTTTGCCACCGGGAAGGGCTTCGTCTATAACGTGGTACTGGGCGGCGGCATCGGCATTGTGGTGAGCTTCATCGCCGCGTTCCTGTACGAGAATGAGTTTACCGCTGCGTTCAGCATCTTCCCGATCGTGTGCTTCGGCTTTGCGGCGATCACGCTGATCTTCACCCAGACCGGCTTCGCCACGCCCGCGACTCACCACATTTTCCTGCCCTCTGGGCTGGCTGCCGTGGCCGGCATCACCGCCTGGGGCCCTGCGGGCGCTCTGCTGGGCGTGCTCTTCGGCATCCTGGGCTCCCTGCTGGGCGACTTGGTGGGCAAGAGCTTGAACAGCCACTGCGACACCCACATCGACCCCCCTGCTACCACGATCTTTATCCTGACGATTGTGATCAACGCTGTCAGCAGCGTGATCAATGCCTGAGCCAACAGAGGAATCCATAGGAAAAGAGGCCAGTTATGGGAAAGTCCATCGGATTACTGGAATTGAAAAGCATCCCCGTCGGCATTGAAACCGCCGATGCGGTGCTGAAGGCCGCCAATGTGGAGTTGCTGACCGCGACCCCCACCTGTCCGGGTAAATATGTCATTATCATCTGCGGCGCGGTAGGCGCTGTGAAGAGCGCCATGGAGAGCGGCCGCCAGACAGCGGGCATCTATCTGGTCGGGCACCACACCATCAACAACGTGCACGCTTCCGTCCCGGAGGCGATCGTGGGCACGTCGGAGGTAGGACACATCGCCTCCATCGGCGTGATCGAGACCATGACGGCTTTGACTGCCGTTGAGGCGGGGGACTATGCCGCCAAGGCGGCGAACGTCCGCCTGATGGAGATCCGCATTGCCCGCGGCCTGGGCGGCAAGGGCTTTGTTATTCTCACCGGCGAGGTTTCCGCGGTTCGCTCTGCGGTTAAGGCCGCGATGAATCAACTGGAGGAGACCGGGGATATTACAAGCAGCAGCGTGATCGCATCGCCCCATCCGGGATTGATTGACAAGCTGACGAACTAAGGGAAACAGGAACAGACGCGGAAAGGAGGGCCATCAGTATGGCTTCACAGGATTGTCCCAACTGCCACTATCCAGCACCCAACCGCAAAAAGCCTGGGGAGGGGGAGCGCGTGCCCCAGGGTATGTACCACGCCCCCGACAGGAGCGGTGAGCCGGAAGAGTGCCCCCAGTGCTTTTACCAGCCGGAGGCAGTGGAGGAAAGGCCGGAGGAGGAGTGTCCCCAGTGCTTCTACCAGCCCGAGGACGGGCAGAAGCGGGAGGAGGCCAAGGAGGACGACTGCTCTCAGTGCTTCTATAAGCCGGATAAATAAGAATTGGTAAGAAAGGATTGTGAGCTCTGTGGAACGACTCATTGGAAAGCAGGCGCCCTATTTTTCCATGGAGGCGCTGTCGGCGGACGGAGAACATTTTGTGCGCGTTGCGCTGCCGGACTATGCCGGGAAATGGCTGGTGCTGTTCTTCTACCCCATGGACTTCACCTTTGTCTGTCCCACAGAGCTCACAGCCTTCTCAGAGCACCGGGAGGCCTTCCGTGCGGCCGGAGCGGAGCTGCTCAGCGTGAGCACGGACAGCGTCTACACCCATCAGGCCTGGCAGCGCAACGGCCTGGGCGGGCTGGGTTACCCCATGGCGGCGGATCAGACTCTGCGGGTCTGCGCCGATTACGGGGTGCTGCTGGAGGAGGAGGGGGTGGCCCTGCGTGGGCTGTTCCTGATTGACCCGGAGCAAAAAGTGCGCTACAGCGTAATCCACGACAACAACATCGGCCGCAATCCGGAGGAGGTGCTCCGGGTATTGGCCGCGCTGAAAACCGGCGGCCTGTGCGCAGCTGGCTGGAAGGCCGGGGAGGAAAACCTCCGCCCGGACATATCGGAACGCGAGGCTCCGGTGCTGGCGGGTACGGCACCCGTGCGCATCTATACGATGCCCGGTTGCAGCTACTGCCGCAGCGTAAAGGAGTTTTTGAGACAGGGCGGGATCTCCTATGAGGAGATCAACCTCGCGGAGGATAAGGCCGGGCAGGCCTTTATGGAGAGCCGCGGCTATACGGGCCTGCCGGTCACGGTGATCGGCGCGGAGGAGATTGTAGGCTATAATATGCCCAGAATCAAGGCGGCGCTGGGCCTGAGCGGAGCAAACGAGGTGAAATAGGATGGACTTAATGGACTTTGGAACCGTGCAGGAGGGGAAGATGCGGCTTGTTCAGGAGATGGTGCCCGGCAAGCAGGTCACTCTGGCCCATATTATTGCAAGCCCGGATGAGATTATCTATCAGAAGCTGGGCCTCAATCCCAATGTGGACTACCAGCAGGCCGCCATCGGAATTTTGAGCATGACGCCCTCTGAAATTTCCGTAATCGCGGGCGATATTGCGACCAAGACCTCCAAGGTGGAGATGGGGTTTATTGACCGCTTCAGCGGAACCCTCATTTTTACCGGACGCATTTCAAACGTACAGGCCGCGGTGTCCAGTATCCTGACCTATCTGAAGGATCACCTGGGGTTTACCATCTGTGAAATTACGAGGACATGAAGAAAATTATTTTAATGGGCCGGAGCGAATGCGGAAAGACCACCCTCACGCAGGCGCTGAAGGGCGATGTGATCCACTATCACAAGACACAGTACATAAACCATTATGATGTGGTGATTGACACGCCGGGGGAGTATGCAGAAAACGCCAGCCTGGCGAAGGCGCTGGCGCTCTATACCTATGAGGCCGACGTGGTGGGGCTGCTGCTGAGCTCCACCGAGCCGTACTCGCTCTACCCACCCTGTGTGACGGCCTGCTGCAACCGCCCGGTGATCGGCATTGTGACCCAGATTGACCATCCGGACGGTGATCCGGACCGGGCGCAGGGCTGGCTGGAGCTGGCGGGATGCCACCCGATTTTTCGGGTCAGCTCCTATACCGGGGAGGGGATCTGGCAGATCCTCAACTATCTCCGGGAGCCGGGAGACATCCTGCCCTGGGATTCGGAACAGGCGGCGGAGCGTCCCCGGGTGGTTCTCTCGAACAAATATGGGAGGCTGCCCGAAGAGGGCGGCGGACACCCGCAAACAATTTAGGAAAAAACAGGAGTGCTCCTGCCGCGGGAGAGACTGCGGTGGGAGCTTTGCTGTTATGATACGTTAGGCGATACAATTTGCAGAAGGAGGGCTGTCCATGGAAGCGCTGACCTTTTTTTCCGCGATGAACCGGGGACAGTTCCGGGAGGAACAGGGGATTGAGGGCAGCTCTTACTGTATCTTTTTTGCCCCGATGGAGGAGCTGGTCACCCAGGACCGTATGACCGGAAGAGAGGACCGGGTCGTGCTGGAGCTGCTCTACGGCGATGAAATGCTGCCCGGGGCCCTGCGGGTGAGGCAGGTGGGGAGCAATGCGGTCGTTGAGGAGTCCACACAGGGGGCGTTTCGCGCCTTCCTGGAGGAGAAGCCGGTCAAGTACATCGGACAACTGCTGATGTACGCGCTTCAGTTCAAAATACAGGATCTCTCCCTGCGCATTGAGGGCTGCACAGGCGAGATGAAGCAGTTGGAGGACGCCCTGGATAACTGCATCGACAACAGCGGCACCTATCGTCTGCTGGATTTCCGCAGGCGCTACACCGAGTGTGGGAATATGGTGCTGGCGGTAAAGGAGATCCTGTCGCGGATCGACAAGGGCTACTATCCGATGCAGATGCAGAACAGCTATGTGCTTCAGGGCGAGGTGCTGCTGGAGTTCCGCTTCCTGGAGGAGCGGTATGAGCTCATCAAGAGCACGGTTCTCAAGGACTTTGATACCTATACCTCCATCATCAATAACAATATCAACCGGAATGCCCGGCTGCTGAGCATCATCTCGCTGGTGGGGGTGGTTCTCAACTTCATGTTCGGAAGTCTGCTGGCCGCCAATCCACTTCTGGGAATCATCGGCGGCCTGTCGGTTGCGGGCCTGTCTGTGGGGGCCACGGCGGTCTACCATGTCAGCCGCCGCGGCAATGCGCCGCTTCCCTCCGGGCGAGGTCCGATTCAGACGCCCTCCCTGCCGAAATTCCACAGGAAAGAGAAGCGGGAGCGGGATCAGTGGGAAAAATGAATATGGAGCGGTGACAGAGAGGGTGTGCCGAACCCGTGCCGCCAAAGACCGGAATGGGCCGGAGAGGACGAATGTCCTCTCCGGCCCATTTTGGTTTCACTAGGAAGCAGATGTTCCGGATTGCCGCCGTTTTTCCGGCGGCCTCAGTCCATCACCTCGCCGCCGGGCGCATCATGGGCGTCGGACCAGACTCGCTCAAGAGCGGCCCAATCGCGCTCCGTCAGCCTGCCGGTCCACTCCTCCGTGTCTTCCCCTTCTGTCCAGATATAGTCATGGGAGTTGGTGGCCTCCTGCATGGCTGCGTAGTACCAGGCGGAGGTATTGTTGTCCGGCCAGGTGAGCATCTCTCCGCGGGGCAGCAGGTGTGCTTCATGAGGGGCCCGGCCCAGGGTGCGGTTGACGATGGTGCACGCCTCGGCCCGGGTGATATTGTCCAGCGGGTGGAAGGTGCCGTCGGGCATGCCCTCAATTAGTCCGTACTCCACCGCTGCGGCCAGGAAGGTCACATACCACTCGGTTCCCTCCACATCGGAGAATCGGCCGTCGTATGTGAAGTCCCCTTCGGTAAACTCGAAAAAGCTCACTGCAATTTTGGTAAACTCAGACCGTGTGATGGGTTCGGTAGGGCGGAAGGTGCCGTCCGGATAGCCGTCCAGAATACCCATGCTGGTCAAGGTGGATATGGCGTTGTTGTACCAGTCGCCGGAAGCCACGTCGGAGTATGGATTGCTCTGACTCCAATAGGCCTCCCTGGCCTCGTCGGTGAGCAGACGGAAAAAGATAGTGGCCACCTCGCTGCGGGCGATATCGCCCTCCGGCCGCACAGTGCCGTCCGTATAGCCGATGATATAGGCCACGTGGTCCTCGGTATTCAGAGACTCAGGCTCGTCGTCGCGGTCCGGGCGGTGAGAGGGGCGGCCGGGGTCGGGGCGGCTGGTCTGAATGGTGTAGGACACGGTTGGCCTGCGGAAGTTCTCCGGCTGGCCGGGCCGGCTGTTGCTGTCCACCGGGTACAGGGTCGCGCTGTTGTTGGTGTAAAGGCCGTCGTAGTTCTTGCTGCCGTCCGCATCGTACTGGCCGTAAGTCCCCTCGGCAGTCTGGGGATTCGTCAGCTTCACGGTGTAGGTCAACTGAACAGGGGCAAAGTTGGAGACGGGGACGTTGATCTCCCACACAAAGCACTCGTCGGACGCACCGTCCTGGCCTTTGGCGTAGTATTTGAGCACAAAGTAATAGGCTGATTCGTCCGCGTTTGCCGCGTCGTTGAAGCCGAAGCCATAGGCGCTGGTGATATAGGGATCATTAAACGAAGGGTCAATCAATTCGGTCTTGTCGAGAACTTCTCCGCCCACGGTCAGGGCCAGACGGTCTATGTCGTTGACAAAATCAAAGTCGTACCCGTTGCTTTTGTTGTCGGTGCCGGAGCCAATTTCATCCACCACATAGCTGCCTTTATCAAGCAGGTAGTAGATGTCGTTCTGGATGTCGGCAAAATCAACGGTTTCGCCGCCGGCCAGGTAGTCCATGAAACTGATGCCAAAGCCATAACCGTCGACACCGCTCTCAGCTTTCAGCGCATAACAATGGTACTCTTTGCTCATTTCCTGATAGAGCGCATTACTATTGTAGAGAGACAGATCAACGTTGATTGGATAGCCGTTCCTATTTACATAAGGGATGGAGCCTTCAGAATCCAAATCACTTGTTTTTGGACGAATCGGATCGTTCAAAGAATATTCATATTTGGTGTATTCACTATCCAATACGCCTTTTACTGCATCAAAGTAGCTGGCCCAATTTTCCGGGACATAATCAGAGGAATACTTACATTCCCACGCGGACAATCCGTCATTTGGCTGTTCGTTCCTTCCGCCCGTTCCGGTATCACCGCCGTTTCTGGAAGAAATTGTGTATGCCTGATCGTAGTTTCCGCCTTTGCAATAATAATACGTTAAACCATCACTGACAAGGATTAAATATTTCCGAGAGCTATCAACACTTGTATCTGCATCCAGCATTGCCTTGCCAGCCAGCAGTCCGGCGTGCATATTGGTTCCACTCTTTAGTGTCTGCTGGATCGCGGCTTCAATGTCCGCATATTCGGTAGCCAGATCAAAGAATTCACCATTATTGGCGACATTGGCAACCGCATTAAAAATAACTACACCGACATTGATCTTCGCGCCAGTGTTCTCAAGCTGATCCTTTAGGGAACGAAGCATCTCCAGAGACTTGGCCTCAACCGTTGCACTCGTAGATTTGTCCAATACAAAGACCACATCTGTAACGAGCTGTTCCTCGGCCGCGGGCAGGGACAGGGTCACGTCGGACTCAAAATTGCTGTCCAGATTGGTTGCGGTCTTGGATTTGGAGGTGTCCCATCCGGTTTCTTCGCCGGGCTCCAGAGGGCTCAGGCCATGGGCTGCTTTCAGCGCCGTAAGTCCGGTTGCAGAGGCAAACCCGGTCAGCGGCTCAAAATCCGTGAACTCCACCGCGTGATAGGGCTCCTCATGCGCCTCCCAGCGGGCGCCCTCGCTGTCATCGTACCAGCCGTCTATGGCGTCGATGCAGTCTCCCTCCCCTCCGTCAAGGGTCCAGCCGGAGCCCACTTTTCCGAAGGTGAGAGAGGGCCCGCTGACACCTTCGGAAACATAGATATCATCGCCTGCAACAAGTGCATGATTGTTGCAGATTATGGCATCGGCGGGCAGAATTACAGTCGGGTCATAGTTATTGCCATAGCCGACATAAATTCCGCCGCCGTAGCCATCCAGCAGGCTGTGCGAAACCTTGTTGCCGGTGATCTTGAGGACAGCCCCGTCCTCTACCGTCAGATTGCCTTGCCGCACATACAGTCCGGTGTTGTTGTTATCCTCAATATAAAGCTCGCTGGTACTGTCCACTGTGAATGGATAGTCGTTGTAGAGCCGTACAGCGGCATAACCATAGCTGGAATTCCCGGCGTTTCCGGTCACAGTAACAATGGAACCGTTCTCGACGGTAAAGGCGTTGTTTACGGTAATCCCCATACCGTTGTTATTTTTTGTGTTGACGGTGGAGTTATCGATACTCAGTTCACCGGCAGAAAGGCCATGGGAACCGTTGTTGTTGAAATTGACTTCGGAATCCTCGATAATAAAGTGAGAGCCATTGGAGCCATTTCCAAGGCTGTTGACAACATCCACCTTAGAATTGGTAATCGTGGCATAGAATGTACCCGTGAAGCCGGAGCGGTTGTGGTCGGAGATGAAGGTAGAATTAGTGATATTGACGTTATACCCGCCATCACCGCCGTCCCACTCCAGAGCATCGTTCGGGTAGTTTTTAATCGTCAGGACAGAGCCGTTTGTCAGATTCAGCTTATTGTTGCTACAGAAGTAAATCGCATGGGGGGAACCGGTGCTACCGGTTGCATCCATGGTCATATTGACGTTGTCCAGCGCGAGAACGGCATCTTTGCTGGCGCAGATCGTCATCCAGGTCCATTCTCCATACGGTGTGGAACCAACCCCGTTCATGACAACGTCGATGCCCTTAAAGGTCAGTGTCTTGCCCCACAGGGCAATGCCGTCCTTTTCAAAGGTTACGGTCGGCTTTTCCGCCAGATCCGGGGCCGACGTAATGGTAAGACTCTTGGTTAAATTCCATCCCTTGGTCGTGGCATCGGCCAGAAGTTCGATGGTTGCACCGTCCTCCGCTGCTTCCACCGCTTCGTCCAGCGTGGGGTACTCGTTTTCCTCAATTTTCGCCACATTGTCATCCGAGAGGAGAGTGGTTGATTGATTCGAGGGCGCGTCCTCGGCCGCCAGGGCACTCACGGGTAGCATGCTGAGGCACAGGGCCAGCACACAGAACAAACCCGTGAATCGCTTCAAGATTCTTCGCATACTTATCCTCCTTTTTTCAAATATGCTGGGACTCTATTGTTCAAAAAGACCTGCTGCAATCACCTCGCTTTGTATGGCAAAATAAATCTTTTGTCCTA
>OHQA01000627.1_pt1 | contig 12385 bp, 8 predicted proteins | sample 1577921 | NCBI WGS metagenome assembly OHQA01 (sample SAMEA3879570, study PRJEB24766) | human gut metagenome | biome: human-associated habitat; feature: feces | place: USA | collected 1985/1987 | reverse complement strand
TATAAGGTCGATGGTGAACTTTATGGTGACATCGAGACCTATGAGTACAATGCACCTGTAGAGCTGAGGCAGGAACCTCAAAAAGAGGGCTATACATTTGGCGGTTGGAGTTCTGAAACTGGATTTAATATGCCAGCTGAAAATGTAGTGATTGAAGGAAGCTTTAAGGTGAATGAATATACTGTAACATACTTTGTTGATGATAAGTTTTATGATTCAATAGAAACGTACTCTTATGGATCACAAGTTAAGCTGAAAGAAGCACCTCAGAAGGAGGGCTATACATTTAGCGGTTGGGATCATGATGACAGATTTACAATGCCAGCAGAGGATGTAGTAGTTAAGGGATCATTTAACATTAACAGTTACAAGGTAACTTATGAGGTAGATGGAACGCCATATGGAATGGTAGAGATTTATAAATATGGCGATTTAGTAACATTACAGAAGAATCCAACGAAGGAAGGATATACTTTCAGTGGTTGGGATCATAGTAATGAATTTGCAATGCCGGCCAGGGATGTTAAAATAAAAGGCAGCTTTATAGTAAACAGTTACACCGTAACGTATAAGGTAGACGGAGCGCAAATTGGTGAACCAGAGACCTATAAGTACGGTGAAGCAGTAACGCTGAGAGAGAAGCCGTCTAAAGAAGGTTATACATTTAATGGCTGGAGTTATGAGGCTGGATTTAATATGCCGGCTGAAGATGTAGTGATAGAAGGCTCCTATCAGATCAACAGCTACACTGTGACGTATAAAGTGGATGGAGAGCAGTTTGGAGAACAGGAGACATATGAGTTTAATGGATTAGTTCAGCTAAGATCCGAACCAACAAAAGAGGGTTATACATTTAGCCACTGGAATCGCAGCAGTGAATTTAATATGCCGGCGAATGATGTTGTAATCGAAGGAAACTTTAAGATTAACAGCTACACAGTAACATATAAGGTGGATGGAAGCCAGTATGGCAGTACAGAAACCTATGAGTATGGAAGTGCAGTAGTACTGAGAGAAGAGCCAAAGAAGGAAGGTTATACATTTAGTGGTTGGGATCATGAAGATAACTTTATGATGCCTGCAGATGATGTAGTTATCGAAGGTACCTATAAGATCAACAGCTATACAGTAACGTATAAAGTTGATGGAGAAGTGAGTGGTGAAGTAGAGACCTATGAATATGGTGCCGAGGTAACACTGAGAGGCGAGCCTGTAAAAGAAGGTTATACGTTCAGCCACTGGAGCCAGGACACTGGATTTACAATGCCTGCAAAGAATATGGTAATTGAAGGAAACTTCCTTATCAACAGTTATACAGTTACCTATAAGGTCGATGGTGAGATATTTGGTGAGGTAGAGACTTACAATTACGGTACAGTTGTTAATTTAAGATCCGAACCAACAAAAGAAGGTCACAAGTTTGGCGGCTGGAACAGAACAGAAGATTTCACTATGCCGGCTGAAAATGTGATAATCGAAGGAAACTTTGATGTTAACGAGTATACCGTAACATATTTAGTAGACGGCAAGGATTATGGAGAAAAAGAAACATATAAATACGGAACACCAGTAATCCTGAGAGACAATCCAGAAAAAGAAGGATACACATTTAGTGGTTGGAATCCCGCAACTGGATTTATAATGCCTGCTAGAAATGTCGTAATTGAAGGCTCTTATAAGATTAACAGCTATACAGTAACATATAAGGTGGATGGAGAACAGTATGGAGAACCAGAAATTAGTTCAGCTGAAATCTGAACCGATAAAAGAAGGTTATACGTTCAGCCACTGGAATCAGAATGCAGAGTTCACTATGCCGGCTAAGGATGTAGTAATTGAAGGAAACTTCAGTATTAACAGCTACACAGTAACATATAAGGTCGATGGAACTCAGTATGGAGAGAACGAAACCTATGAGTACGGCAGTACGGTAACTCTGAGAGAAGAGCCGAAAATGGAGGGTTATACATTTAGTGGCTGGAGTCAGACAACCGAATTTAAGATGCCTGCGGAAGATGTTGTAATTGAAGGCTCTTACAAGATTAACAGCTATACAGTGACATATAAGGTAGATGGAGAACCGTATGGTGAGACAGAAAGCCATGAGTATGGTGAGTTAGTCCAGCTGAAATCCGAACCGACAAAAGAAGGTTATACATTTAGCCACTGGAATCAAAACGCTGAATTTAAGATGCCGGCTAAGGACGTAGTAATTGAAGGAAGCTTTAGCATTAACAGCTACACAGTAACGTATAAGGTAGATGGAAGTCAGTACGGAGAGATCGAAACCTACGAGTACGGAAGCCCGGTTACTATGAGAGAAGTACCAAAAGAGAAAGGCTATACATTCAGCGGTTGGGATCGTGAAGAAGACTTTGCAATGCCAGCAGAGAATGTGGTAATTAAAGGAACCTTTAGTGTTAACAGCTATACGGTGACGTATAAAGTTGACGGAGAAGTAAGCGGGGCGGTAGAGACTTATGAGTATGGCAGAGAAGTAACACTGAGAGAGGAGCCTTTAAAAGAAGGCTATACGTTCAGCCACTGGAATCAGGAAACGGGATTTACAATGCCAGCAGAGAATGTAGTAATTGAAGGAAGCTTCCATGTCAACAGTTATACGGTCACCTATAAAGTTGATGGTGAAATCACTGGAGAGGTTGAGACTTACGAATACGGTACAGCAGTTAAATTGAGATCTGAGCCAATAAAAGAAGGTCATAAGTTTGGTGGCTGGAACAGAACAGAGGATTTCATTATGCCGGCTGAAAACGTAGTAATTGAAGGAAACTTTGATGTTAATGAGTATATCGTGACCTATTTAGTAGATGGTAAGGATTACGGAGAAAAAGAGATGTACAAATATGGAACTCCTGTAACCCTGAGAAAAGAGCCTGAAAAGGATGGCCACACATTTAGTGGTTGGAATCAGACGGATGGATTTACGATGCCAGCTAGAAACGTAGTAATTGAAGGCAGTTTTAATGTCAATAACTATACGGTTGTATACAAAATTGACGGAGAGGTAGTTGGGGATACAGAAAGCTATGAATTTGGAGCGCCAGTATCCTTGAGATCAGAGCCCCGAAAAGAAGGATATACATTTAGTGGCTGGAATCGTGAAAGCGGATTTAATATGCCGGCTGAAAATGTAGTGATTGAAGGGCGTTACAGTATTAACAGTTATACGGTAACCTATAAGGTTGATGGAGAACTTTACGGAAGCGTAGAGACCTATGAATACAATTCTCCAGTAACCGTAAAAGTTGATCCGACAAAATCTGGTTACACCTTTAGCGGTTGGGATAAAACAGGCACATTCAGGATGCCGGCTCAGGATATTGAAATAACCGGTACATTTAGTAGAAATTCTAATAATAATGGTGGAAACGGTGGTGGCAGCACCCCGGACAACAACAAACCATACGTCCCGAATGGTCCTGGAACTGATGATGGTCCTACCGTAACAATCGATCCGGATGCAGTACCATTAGCAAATGCACCGGTTGACGGTAACCCGACAGACAACTTAATCCTGATTGATGATGGCAATGTGCCGTTAGCGGGTCTTCCAAAGACTGGCGATCGCGCAGGAGCTCAGGCAGGATTAGCAGCAATACTTTCCGGATTCCTGTTAGCAGCGTTTACAATGCTGAACAACAAGAAGAAAGAAGAAAACAAGTAATTCAGGGATCATTTAACAAACAACAAAGAAACAAGCAACAGACGAAGACCGCCCGGCAGAATGTACACTCTGCCGGGCGGTTTCTCTCTATTTTTGTTCATTCCCCCGTTTCTGAAGAAACCACTGGTAATCGTGGAAGAGTTGTGATAGATTATATACTTGATAAAATTGACTCGTGATTTGCGTCAAAACAGGGAGCATGTAAAGATGACAAAGGATATGACACAGGGAAAGCCGCTGAAGCTGATTCTGGCGTTTTCCATTCCGCTGCTGATCGGAAATATTTTTCAGCAGTTTTACAATATGGTGGATTCCATTATTGTGGGACAATTTATTGGAGAGGAGGCACTGGCGGCCGTGGGTTCCACCGGTTCCATGGTGTTCCTCGTAATCGGTTTCTGTAATGGAATCGCCAGCGGATTTGGGGTTATGATATCTCAGGCCTTTGGAGCGGGTGACAAGAAACGGCTGCGGAATTACGTCGCTGTGGCGCTGATGCTCAGCGCAGCGGTTATGGTGGTTTTAACTGCGGTAACCATGGTAACAACGGAACCGCTTTTAAGGCTTATGAGAACGCCTGACAATATTATGGAAGGCGCCTCCTCATATCTGATGATGATTTATGGTGGTCTGGGGGCAACGCTCTATTATAATGTGCTTTCCTGCATTCTCAGAGGTGTCGGGGACAGCCGTACGCCGCTCTATTTTCTGATTGTGTCATCTCTTTTAAATGTGGTGCTGGATCTTTTATTTGTCATCACATTCCATATGGGAGTGGCCGGTGCCGGACTGGCTACGGTAATCGCTCAGGGAGTTTCCGCGGTGCTGTGTCTTGTCTATATGTTTAAAAAGTTTCCGATGCTGCGGCTGGAAAAGTCGGATTTCCGGTGCCGGTGGTATACGGTGGTTCAGATGTTCAGTGTGGGACTTCCGATGGCGCTGCAATTTTCGATTACTGCGGTTGGCGTTATGATCCTTCAGAGCGCCATCAATGACTTTGGGTCCACTGTGGTGGCTTCCTATACGGCCGCGTCCAAAGTCGAGAATTTATCTACGCAGATTATGATTACACTGGGGGCAGCCATGGCGACGTATTGCGGACAGAATATGGGCGCTGGCCGGTTCGACCGGGTAAAGGAAGGCGTGCGCCAGTCTTACATGATTGTACTGGGGGCTGTGGCGGTCGCGGTATTCATATCGGCTGTGTGCGGTGAAAGCATTGTTCGGTGGTTCATATCCAATCCATCGGAAGAGGTGTTAGGATATGCGACTACTTATTTGCACACCATATCATGGTATTTTGTATTTCTGGCATTTTTGTTTCTGTACCGCAACGTCCTTCAGGGCCTGGGAAATGGAATTCTTCCCATGCTGTGCGGTGTGGCGGAGATGGTTGTAAGAACCATTATCGCCTTTACGCTTACCGGCCAATGGGGATATATGGCGATCTGCATGGCGAGCCCGCTGGCATGGATCGCGGCGTGTATTCCGTTATGGCTGTGCTATCAGATTCAGATTCGTGATCCACAGAGATGGTTTTTGAGAAAACGTGTCTACCCCGGGAAGAATTGACTTCCCGGGTTTTTCTTTTAATTTTAAGTAGGATAAAATGTGTTTGCTGAAGCATCGGACAGAATAATTTAGTAATATTTAAGAAAATTGAAGGAATAGCGGGGCTTCCACGAACCCTTTGTTTATGGTATACTGTAAAGGAAAATTATTAAATTTTACATAAAATAATAACATAAATGGAGGAGATAAACATGAGTGAAGAAAAAAATGTAACTCTGGAGCAGGACGTGCTCGTAGAGAAAGAGGTGGTAAACGCACCGGCTGAACCAGTAACAGAACCATGGAAGACTATGCTAAAGAGCTGGAAGCTTCCTTTAAGCGCGTAAAAGAAGGCGATATCCTGACGGGAACTGTAGCAGGCGTGACGGAAGACCAGGTTTTGGTTGACTTAAAATACTACGCAGGCGGCGTGATCAATAAGGAGAATATCAACGGTGATCCGGATTTCCAGCTTCAGGCGGAGATTCATTCTGGCGATGAGATTACAGCCACGGTCATCAGCACCGACGACGGGGAAGGCAATATCGAGCTTTCCATGAAGGAAGCCAACGAGAACATGTTATGGGATAAGTTTGCAGCGATGCTGGCCGACCGCACCATCGTAAACGTTAAGATTGCAGAGATCGTAAAGGGCGGAGCCGTTGCGTATCTGGAGGGCGTCAGAGCATTTATTCCGGCTTCCAAGCTGGCGGCGGAATATGTTGAGGACTTAGAGGAATATAATGGAAAGACAATAGAAGCCACCGTTATTACCGCTGATCCGGAAGCAAAGAAACTGGTGCTTTCCGGTAAGGAGCCTGCGCGTGCGAAGCTTCAGGAAGAAAAGAATAAGAAGATCGCCAAGTGTGAAGTGGGAGCCGTCATGGAAGGAACCGTGGATACACTAAAAGAGTATGGCGCCTTTGTAAACCTGGAGAACGGCTTATCCGGACTTCTGCATATTTCACAGATCAGCAACCAGAGAATCAAACATCCGGGCGCTGTCTTAAAGGAAGGCCAGACGGTAAAAGTAAAAATTATCTCCATTAAAGACAATAAGATCAGCTTAAGCATGAAGGCCCTCGAGCCGGAAGAGGAAATCGATTTAGAAGGATTCGATTTCAAGGGTGACGGAGAAGTGACTACGGGCCTGGGCGCGCTGTTAAAAGGATTAAAATTTTAGAAAGTCAGGAAAAAGAATATAAAATGCCGGGTTTCTATGGTATACTAATTCTAACGGGCAGAGGCGTTTTGTCGCGGCTCTGCCTGGACTGACTAGAATGCGGACACGTGGTGAGGAAGGGAGGAATGAAGATGAATATTCCCAATTCATTTAACCAGGTTGACCAGTGGAAATCTGTGATGTTTTTGTATGACTCGGCATTAAAGGAAATCAATACAAAGATTGAGATACTCAATAATGAGTTCGTGCACATCTACAATTACAATCCGATTGAGCACATCAAGTCCCGTCTTAAGACGCCGGACAGTATCGTTAAGAAGCTGAAGCGCTACGGATTTGAAGTGACGATCGACAACATGGTGGAAAAGTTAAGCGATATCGCGGGAATAAGGATTATCTGTTCCTTTACATCAGATATCTATCAGATTGCTGAGATGATAACGAAACAGAGCGATGTTACGGTGCTGTACGTAAAAGATTACATTAAGAATCCAAAGCCAAATGGCTATAAAAGCTATCATATGGTTGTGACGATTCCGATTTATCTGACTGACGGACCTGTCGATACGAAGGTGGAGATTCAGATCAGAACGATTGCCATGGACTTTTGGGCAAGTCTGGAACATAAGATCTATTACAAATTTGAAGGAAATGCCCCGGCGTATTTACAGCAGGAATTGAAGGCCTGTGCGGATGTGGTGAATATGCTGGATGTAAAGATGTTTTCCTTGAATCAGGCTATTTTGGAACTTGCGGAGGCACAGCGGACGCAGGATCAGGAGATGCCCGATGACGAGGAAGTAGCAGAGGAAGAATTACCGTAGAATGTGGGCAGCCAGAGCGGATTCCATCCGTTCGGGCTGCTTTTTAGCAAATCAGGCGAGGACTGAAACAACGGGATATGGATTGAAACGACAGGCTATGGAATGAAAATAATAACCCTGTAGAAGAAGGTTGTATATGAGGACATTGACGAAGGAAACATGCCAGATTCTTAAATTTAATCAGAAGAATGCATTGCTTTTTGAAGTCCTGTACCGCCTGCTCACCGGGCCGCTTTATCTCTTTCTGCTTAATAAGGGGTTAAAGTGGTCTTTAAAGATGGCAGGATACAGCTATTTAACTGCGGGCAATATCGGTTATTTTCTGCTGAAGCCGGGGACGATCGTCATGATTCTTGTGATCGGTATCATCGGTATCCTCTTTCTCGCGCTTGAGACCGGATGTCTTCTGACCCTGTTTCAGGGGGCGGCGTATTTCCGGAAGCTCAGTGTGGGAGAGATCTTTTTAGGCGGACTATCGAAGCTGTCTGATGAGATTAAGAAGAAAAACTGGCGGCTGGGGCTTCTGATTCTGGCCGATTATGGAATTTCCAACCTCTATCTAATCTACCGGGTGCTGACCCATGTCAAGCCGCTGAATTTTGTCATGTCGGAGCTGATGAAGCAGAATGCCGGCCGCCTGGCGGTCTGCGCGGCGGTGGTGCTGGTCATCCTGGCTGTTGTACCGGGGCTGTATACCTTTTACACCTGTATGATCGAACAGAAGAGCTTCCGGGACGGCTACAGGCGAAGCCGGAGGCTGTTAAAGGGCCATCTGGCAAATACCGTGTTTTTGCTGGGCGGATATTATGCGGGACTGATCGTTTTGCTCCATGTGATCTATATTTTCTGTATCCTGGTGGCGGCGGTCGGTATGAGCCTGTTTACGGATAACCGCCTGGCGCTGGCGATTCTGCCGGCGGTCGGGGACCGGATCGAGCTGGTGCTTATCTTCCTGGCCAGCATGGCCCTGGCTCTGGGGAATTTTGCGGCGCTCAGCGTCCAGTATTATCAGTACAGCAACCGTCTGAGCCGGGAACCCCGGTGGGATTTCTCCTATCCCTCCAGAAAATCATTCCGCGGGCGGATACTGGGAGCGGGCGTGGCTGTGGCGGCGGCGCTCAGCCTCTTTTTCCTCTTCAACCTCGTGAGAAATGGTTCGGCCATCACCGATGATATCCTGACGGAGATCCAGATTACGGCGCACCGCGGAAGCTCCAAATCAGCACCGGAGAACACCATGGCTGCGATGGAACTGGCAGTGGAGAATCTGGCCGATTTTGTGGAGATCGATGTGCAGGAGACGGCTGACGGCGTGGTGGTTCTGGGGCATGATTCCACGCTGAAACGGGTGGCGGGAGTGAACCGGACCATCGGCTCCTACACCCTGGAAGATCTCCAGGATCTGGATGTGGGGAAATGGTTTTCCAAGGAGTTTGAAGGAGAGCGGATTCCGACGCTCGCAGATATTATGGAGTTCTGCAAGGGCCGGGTCAAGATGAATATTGAAATTAAGAACCTGGGAAAGGACAGTCCCCTGCCGGATAAAGTGGTGGAGCTGATCTCGGATTTTCAGATGAAGGAACAGTGTGTGGTAACGTCCACGCGCCTCTCCTATCTGTCCAGGGTGAAGGAATTGGATCCGGATATACGAACCGGATATATTATTTCTGCCGCATACGGCGATTATTACTCCGATGATGATGTGGATTTTATCAGCATACGGTCCAGCTTTGTCAGTGGTAAGCTGGTGGAAGCCGCCCATGAAAAAGGAAAAGCGATCCATGCGTGGACGGTGAACAACAAGAGCGAGATGGAGCGTATGAAGATGCTGGGAGTTGACAACATCATCACGGATTACCCGGTTCTGGCGAGAGAGATCGTCTATCGGGAGCGGGCGACGGAGACGCTGTTTGAATATCTCCGGCTTGTATTAAAGTAGACGTAACAGTCTGAACTGTTACTAATAGACAGGAGTTATTGGCATGAAGGTTGTACTTCAGAGAGTTTCCCGCGCGGCAGTGTCCGTGGACGGGGAAGTGATTGGAGCCATCGGCAAGGGTTTTCTGCTTCTTCTGGGTGTCTCAGACACGGACACGGAGCAGACAGCGGACCGGATGGTGGATAAGATATGCAAACTGCGTATCTTCGAGGATGAGAATGGAAAGACGAATCTTTCGCTGGCTGATGTCGGCGGAGCGCTTCTGGTGGTAAGCCAGTTTACGCTATACGCGGACTGTAAAAAGGGCAATCGGCCCAGCTTTGTAAAGGCCGGGGGACCGAAACTGGCGGAAGAACTGTACGAATATGTGATTGCCCGGTGCCGTGAACACGTACAGACGGTGGAGCATGGAAGCTTTGGCGCACATATGAAGATAGATCTGGAAAATGACGGACCGTTCACCCTGGTGCTTGACAGCGGCGAACTTTTCTGAAATAGGATGCAGCTGCCCTCTGAGAGATTACCGGGCGCAAATTGAAACAATAAAATAAACAGACGAATATGGAGGTTATTTACACAATGGAAAAGACAAAGGGAGAAATTTTAGCAGAAGAATTAATATGGGAATTCCCGAATATTGCGAAGGAGGCGCCGGAACAGCGTGAAGCTGCGGAAGCCTTCTCGGCAGGATACAAGGCATTTCTGGATAAGGGTAAGACAGAGCGGGAGTGCGTAAAGGAAGCTGTAAAGATCCTGGAAGCCGCAGGCTATACGCCGTTTGAAGCCGGTAAGAAGTATTCTGCAGGCGACAAGGTATATCTGGTAAACCGGAAGAAGTCAGTGATAGCGACAACGTTCGGAAGTAAATCTGTAGAAGAAGGACTTCGCTTAAACGGAGCGCATATCGACTCCCCACGCCTTGATCTGAAACCGAATCCTGTCTATGAGAAAAGTGATCTGGCGTATTTTAAGACTCATTATTATGGTGGAATCCGCAAATATCAGTGGGGGGCCACCCCGTTATCCATGCACGGCGTCATCGTGAAGAAGAGCGGCGAGATTGTAGAGGTGAATATCGGGGAACAGGAAGGCGATCCGGTCTTCTGTGTGACGGATCTGCTTCCGCATCTGGCGGCTGAGCAGAATATGCGCCCCTTAAAGGATGGACTGAAGGGGGAAGAGCTGAATGTAATTATTGGCTCGATTCCATATGTGGACGAAGCAAAGATCAAGGAGCCGGTTAAGCTACTGGCGCTTCAGCTGTTAAACGAACGTTATGGAATTACTGAGGCTGATTTTTTCCGTGCCGAGATAGAACTGGTTCCGGCTCATAAGGCCAGCGACGTAGGTCTGGACCGCAGTATGATCGGTGCTTACGGACAGGATGACCGAGTGTGTGCATACACAGCGCTGATGGCGGAGATTGAGACAGAGAATCCGGTCTACACCACTGTAACCATTCTTACCGATAAGGAAGAGATCGGTTCTGTGGGAAATACCGGACTAAACTCCGATTATGTACTCCATTATGTAGAAGAACTGGCGGAGACACAGGGCGCAGATGTGAAACGCGCACTGAGGAATTCCATTTGCTTATCCTCCGATGTGAATGCGGCTTACGATCCCACATTTCCGAATGTCTATGAGGAGCGGAATTCCTGCTATTTAAATAAGGGCTGCGTATTGACTAAATATACAGGAAGCCGCGGAAAGTCCTCTTCCAATGATGCCAGCGCCGAAGTGATGGCAAAGGTCATCGCCATGATGGATCAGGAGGGCGTGTACTGGCAGATCGGTGAGCTCGGCGCTGTCGATGTGGGCGGCGGCGGAACAATCGCTCAGTATGTTGCGCATATGAACGTGGACGTAGTCGATCTGGGAGTGCCGATTCTTTCCATGCATTCTCCGTTTGAGCTGGCATCCAAGCTGGATGTATATAATACATACAAAGCATTTCTGGCTTTTTACAGGGCTTCCTAAGGGGCTGCGGGGCCGGAAACGGCTGCTGCGTATTCTGAAATTTTTGTTAATTTCGGTAAAAAGCTTTTTTTACATGCTCCGATATGGTATAACTGTCAGGAAGCATTTTATATTTTTATTATTTTGGTTAAAGGAAAAGGAACGTATTATGAGAAAATTTTTGAAAGTTGCTGCCTGTGGTCTTATTATGGCGGCAGTTGTGACAGGCTGCTCCAAGAAGGCGGCAGAAGAGACGACACCTGCGGAAACCACTGCCGAGACTACTACGGAGGCCGGTTCAGAGGCAGGCGCATCTGAACAGCTGCAGATGATGGATTTATCCGGAATCGATAACGGTACCGTGACACTCGGTGATTATAAGGGCATCGAAGTGACCAAGACACCGGTGGAAGTATCTGACGAAGAAGTGGACGCTGCGATCTTATCAGAGCGCGTGAGCCATACCACCTATGATGATGTGGACCGTGCCGTTCAGGATACAGATAAGGTAAATATTGACTATGTAGGAACAAAGGATGGCGTGGCATTTGACGGCGGTACCGCACAGGGTCAGGAACTTGTGATCGGTTCCAACCAGTTTATTGACGGCTTTGAGAGCGGACTGATCGGCGCCAAAAAGGGCGACGAGGTGACACTCGACTTAACCTTCCCGGAATCCTACGGCAACGCGGATTTAGCCGGCCAGGCGGTTGTATTCAAGGTAACCGTCAACAACGTACAGGAAAAGAACATGCCGGAATTAGACGAGGCGTTCGTTCAGGAAGTATCTGAATTCAAGACGGTTGACGAGTATAAGGAAAGCAAAAAGCAGAGCCTTCTGGAGCAGAAGGAAGGCCAGGCACAGGCGGCTGTTGAGAATGATATCCTGAAAGCAGTCGTTGAAAACTGCCAGATCGAGACGACGCAGGAAGCCGTTGATGCAAACTTCAATAACTATCTGATCAACTATACCAATCAGGCCGCGATGTACGGAATCGATTTAAATACATTTACATCCGCGTTCTATGGTGTGGATGAGGAGACCTTTAAAGAGAACTACGTAAAGAATATTGCAAAGTCTGCGGTTGAGCAGAGACTGGTATTCCACGCGATCGCGGATCAGGAAGGTATTACTGTATCTGACGAAGATCGTGATAATCTTGCGACAGAGATGGGATACGAGAGTAAAGATCAGATGATTGAGTCAGCCGGAGCTTATAATGTGGACGACTATCTGATTTCTA
>OHQA01000601.1_pt1 | contig 13096 bp, 10 predicted proteins | sample 1577921 | NCBI WGS metagenome assembly OHQA01 (sample SAMEA3879570, study PRJEB24766) | human gut metagenome | biome: human-associated habitat; feature: feces | place: USA | collected 1985/1987 | reverse complement strand
TTCGGACTTATTTTGTATCCGGTAGATATCAACTGCGGCAGACCTGTCCTGTTTAATATATGGCGGGACAGTGCTGGTACTGTACGTTTATACACAGCACCAGCATGGTTTAGTTTATAATCGTTGTATCCATAAAAAAACGAGTAACTGGGATAGCCTTTAATCCAGCGGTATCCTCTTTGTTTATACCTGCCATAGTAATACTGTGTGTCTGTTAGATTCTTATCATAAATAACTCTTCCGGTTTCATTACACATTATTTTTGGTGTTTTATACTCCCCTTTCTGATAAAATCGTTGTGCTGTAAACTGCCGGATTATAAGACCATCACCGTACTTTTGCGGTAAATAAACCTGTTCTTCTTTTGTACAAAGCCTCCCTGCTTTTCCCTTAGCTTTATACTGGATACGATGCCCGCAGCATATACAGGTACCATATGTATTATGTCTGGCTTTCTTCACTGGTACTATTTTCTCGCACCAGGTACAAAACCCCTCTTTCACATTTTTTGAATAGTCATAAAATATAAAATTCTCATTCAATCCATGTCTGTTTACCCAGCGAAGCCAATCTTTTGGAACATCGGGGACCAACTTCATCGCCGCCTCCCATAGACATGTCTCTTTTTTATATCTATTCTCCAGACGCTCCTCCAGGATGGACTGCTGGTACTGGTAGATACCTTTCATACCTTTCTGGGTAACTCCCAGATATTCAGCCAATCTAATGTCTTCTTCTGGTGTTATGTAGGCACATGAATAACTGTAATAATGCGGAAATTCAAGAGCCTCCACACACGCGGTCCGCCACTTTCCCTTTACTGTATCCCAAGTGAGATACTCTCTTTTACTCTTATCAATGAAAATTTCATATAATGGTTTTTTACTTCCCAGCCGTAAATCCCTCGCCAAATAGATAGCAACCATCAAAATACCGTCACAAATTTTACTCTGCAGATATACCTCTCGCTGGAAGACAGGCTCAACTCTTTGCCACCCAATCTTTTTATTCTCCGGTATATCCTGTTCTGCCATACAAAGCATTTCATCTGTTGCATACAGATGTCCCAGCTTTTTCAGTCTTATTTTCTTCATGACTCTTATCCTGCCTTTCTTATTTTTCCATTGATGCTATACCAAGTATCTGGAAGAATCTCTTTTCCATCCACAGCATGTATTCCTATCTCTGTAATCTCGGACTGGCTTCTCACTTCCTTTGCAAATCCCAGAACATCTCCTATTGCGCCTTTGGCAACAGGATTCTCTCCTCTGACAATCACAATACCGTTTTTTGCCACGCCTTGATTCAGACACACAAGGTGATTATTTTTTCTAAATGGATGATCAAAAAGATATTTTAAGCTATGAGCCACAAATTCTCCTTTGTCCAGTTTCTTTATAAGCCTCAACCGGGTGCAGCTAATTTTGCTGTCATATGCATCCTCGTCAATATCACCATCAGCGACAACCATGTAATACACTGCCCTGTCCCAGTCCGGATAGTAGGATAAGCAGTCCAATGGGTTTTCAGCACAATGCATTCCATTTATTCCGCAATTTGCTTTATCCTCCTCATTCCACACGCCTAATCGATATTGGTATGTATTACCGTGGTTTGTACAAGTTAAATCCTTATCAAAGCCCTTAAATGCAATCAACATGGTCATTTCCTCCTTATTCAGCCAGGCCGTTCTCAAACAGAGAAACCTGGCCCTCAATCTGGTCTTTATTCTGGTCAGCCGCCTCCGTCTTGGCTGAAGAATGTTTTCCTTCCTTCTCAGATGCATTGCTGTTTGCTCCACCTGCTTTATTTTTCTTGGAAGCGTTGCGTTTCTTAGCGGTTTTGTTTTTGTTTCCCTTCGGAGTATTCATCTGCGCCGACAATCGTTTGTGGAAAGCCTCTTCTGCTTCCGTTCTTCTCTCGGCCTCCTTTTCGCGGTCATCCGTTAAATAATAATCCCGTACCCATTCAAAAACTTTGTCTTCCAAAACAGCCATGTTTGCATATCGGCCACTTTTTTTCACCTCATCGCTTACCATTTCATACGCCCGACTCATGATTGACTCAACACACCGCTGCAGTGTCTTGTGTTTCTGGAGCACCAGGTCAGCAAAATCGCTTTTATCACAGCACCTTATGAGATAGTTGCCGATAACATCCGTAAATTGAGGATCATTCAGATTAAACATTTCATCCAACAGCTTACTCCGGGCTGACATATAATCTTTCTGCGTCTCTCCTCCGTCTATCAGGAAATACCGCTTTCCAGAGAGGAACTCTTTCAAGTCCACTTCAGGAACCTTATATTTCCCGGCAAGATTTTTAAGCTCATCCTTTAGTCCCATTTGACGCAACTTACTGGCTGTCTCGTTAAAATCTTGAATATTCTTAACCTTTTTATATAATTTTTCTATCATTGTCATACTCCTTTAAATTCAGCCGGAGAATTCACCATTCCCCGGCTATACTGACTTTATGCAGCATTATCCATGCTATCCAACTCTTCATCTCCGGAACTTTCTGCCTGCTCCATCTTTCCTTCTCCTTTCCGCTCGTCCTCTTCCTGTTCCATCAACGCCAATAACGCCAAAATCATTCCCTTACACCAGCTATTGTTCCATTTATCAATGAACATCTGGATTTCTTCTACCACTTGTTCCCATTCCTCTTCAGTAAGTTCTCTGCCGCAATACTTCTTATAGAATCCATAGCTTTCCTGCATTGCGCTATTATAATCAACCAAAAGTGCCTGGTCCAAACCTCCAATCAGCGCCAGAAATAGTGGTTCCCCCTGGTAGACATCATCCAGCGATTCTAAAGGCAGCGGTTGAGTACCATTAAGAAACACAAACATATCATTGAACAGATTTTTTACTAACATAAGATGGTCCATTCTTTTCCTCCTTATGAAGCCTTCAAATCACCGATTCTTAACTGACCAACAATCTGCGGGCTATTTTTTTTCGATTTCCTATTTGATGGCCGGCACTTTCTTTTCAAAATACGCCTTTTACAGTTAGCCATGTCATCATACAGGCTTTCCTGGAAGCTCACTCTCTTCATCTGCAAGTAGGCATCTTCGCAAATCGCTTCTTCCAAACTTTGTACATGACACAAGAGACGGTAAGCCTCACTGTTTTCTTTGTCCTCATTATCCAAATGTTGGATATGGTCTGCTAACCATAAATAATCCTTATTATTTCGGTATTCTTCAAGCGCACGAATTGCGGTTTCTTTAATTTGCTGGCAATTCGCCATGTAATCCACATCCATAACCGGAGGAAGCGGAGCATAATAACATTCTGGGTAATCTGCCTCAACGAAGGTATTCTCAATCTGCCTCATCATTGCTTCTATTCCACTGCGAAGTCGATTTAAATATTCTCCGTCAGGCACATCCGCCTCCGGGCATCCCCTTATTTTCCACATATTCCACCGGTCATACAGAATTTGAAGCCTTTTCCCAAATTCGTCCGCCAACCTTTTATAGTCTGCCTCCTCCATCTTCCCTCCTTTCCAGTTTGGGCATACCAATGCTTCCAGTTTCTCATCGCTGATAATAAAGCCGCATATAAACCCACTTCTTTGTACGGTGCAGCCATAACGGTAGCGTCCACTCAGCCTTCCTTCTGTTTCCTCTTTTTTATTCAGATCAATATTGTGGCAGTTCCTACACGATTGTTTTTTCATTTGGTCCTCCTTCTTTCGTTATACGTACATTACGGCCGTATTGGGTGCTTACGTGCAATACGTTTTACTCCACTCATTGATGCCTTTTACGAACCCAGTGAAGTGACTAAGCCGCCATGTCGATAAAATCCTTTAGCTCCATCTGACCTGCAACCTGTTTATCTGTTTTTTCATTTCCATACATCCACCAGCGGAACACACTCTCACCATCCTTCCAGTTTCCCTTAGATTTACCACTGGCGGTACGCGCCTTTACCATACGGTCAAAAGCTCGTATGTAAGCATCGCGGTACTTGGGATATCGCTCAAATTCCCGTTCCCGGCTTCTTGCCAGAGGGCAACCGATGCACCCAATCCTACAAAAGCCTTGGTCATACAGACAGCAATAAGGCACCTGATACTTACGGATAAAGTACCAGATGTCCTCCTCTGTCCAGTCGATGATGGGATTTAATATTCTTTTTCCCTTCAAGCTGCATATTTCTAATTTTCTACGATCTTCCTCGTTATCACAATTTAGATAAATAGCCCCTTTCTTCTTATGAATCTCTAAGAAATCCCGGTTGGCTCTTTTCCTGCTTTCTTCCCAGCGGACTCCGGTCACCGTAAAGGCTCCCTCGCCCCCTCCTTCTTTCAGCACTTCACAACAGTAGCGTGCTGTACGCAGCGGCGGCATCTGCTTCTTGACAATCAAATCCCACATGGTCAGCTCCGGATACTCAACCTTGACATCTGGAAATGCCTCCCGTATAAACCACACCAGCTCCGGAGGATCTACTGTTGTCAAATGATAATGTGCCTGAAACTTCACATGAGCCATCTTTGCAAGCACATAAAGCACAACACTGTCTTTTCCGCCGCTGAAGGCAAGGTAATAACCATCCTTATGATACCGGACCGCAGCATCTTCAAACATCTGAAACAACTGGATTGCCCGTTTTACCTTATCTGAAAAATCATCAAAAAGTCTGTATTGTTCCATTCTCTCCCGTCCTTCGCAATTATTCTGCTATTGACGGAAAAGCCATTCTTTCCGGTGTGTCTTTTTACGCCGCTAACCGCTCTTCTTTCAAGGCCTCGGTCCGCAATAACCTGGCCTTTAACGGCAACCAGGAGTTTTCTCCGGGAAATGAGGGAATGGGACCTTTTTAGATTTCAAATGGGATTGTTGCATACGCTATGGGCTTTATTTTAAGAATTTGTGCATTTAAAATACGCCGGTATGGACATTTACGGTTTAATTCCTCTACCCAGTCTGAGAATATCATTTCAATCTCCAGGTCCAGATCATCATGCTCCAAACGCAGCAGGATATATTTATAAGCCTTTCGGTAATTTCCCCGCACAGTTACATAGGAATACTCTACTTCGTATAACGGAGCTGTCAGCCGTCCTGTCAGGAACTGTGTAGGGTGGAGCTTTTTGATGAATTCCCGGTACTCTTCTGTTGCCGGAAGATTCCCTCCAACCCCAATCTCTGCAAACGAGGCGATATCTGCAAATTTATGAATATGCATAAACCTCTCCTATCCTAATGAAAGTCACCTTAAATGCATATAACCTTATCCTCAGCGGAACAATATCTATATGCATGATTGGATAACCGTTCATCTGCCGGAACTTCCTCTGCATTAATGGACTGTATCAAATCCGCCAGTTCCTGAGAAACTACAGCATCCTCGACACCCAGGGTCGGAAACAGAATCACTTCATCTACACTATAAGGAATGATTAAGAAATCCTTTCCCACATGTAATTCACAGTATCTCATGAGCCCGGGATAGAGTAAGACTTCGGCACCACAAAAGTGAATCCGGTTTGTTAACACATACATCATGTCCGTTATTTTCATAAGCACTGGTGGATACTTATTTACCATATTGACCAATGCTCTCTGATACAATTCCTCTTTGTCCACAGACCAATAGTTCAAATGCTTATTTGTTATCATTAAGGTTGCTGCTATTTCTTCTGTTTCTTCACATAATAATAAAAATATAATGGATAAATCCAGATATGGTATGTTTGGGATGTTCTCCAGCATAGAAGCGTTGTCGTGGGTATTTACCAGTTTACACATGATTTTGTCTTTGATTTTCTCAAAACTCATATCATTTACAATCTCCTGCATACCAGCCGGTATATCTGGCGCCGATGCATAGCATTCCAGAATCTCATCAATAATCGCTTGAAGCCCTGTTCCTTTTTTGTAACACTCAAAAAAATCTTTCAAGTGAATAGAGGGGCGAAACTGCTGCCCCTCTTTTTCAATGCACAACTGTGTCTGGACTATGCCATTGTTGATAACCGGTTTCAGAACATGCACATGGAAACCGGCCCCTAATCTTTTGGCTACTTCAGAGCTGACAGCTTCGGCAAATTTTTCTAATGTCATCATGATGTGAATCTCCTTTTCAATTTAGAATTTCGTTTCACAGTGGAATGGTCACAGTTTAAAATATCTGCGATAGCCTCTATACTGTAACCCTCGCTTCTCAGTTGCTGTATAACTTCTTTTCTCTCCTTTCTTGTTGACACCCGCACAATTTTGGGATGCTTCTTTTTTAAGATTTTTTGGGAAACCGGATTATTCAGGCCATGTTCATACAGAAACCGGGCCTCCCTTGCATTGACTCCCATTAAGATTGCAATGATAAGGCAATGATATCCCTCCGGATTGTAAGAATCTCTCATCCGCTCCCTCCTTTCCGCCTTCTGGCTTCTTCCTCCTTTCTGCAAATCGAGTAGGAGGGAGTGATTAACCGCCGTCCTCTCACACCACCGTGCGTACCGTTCGGTACACGGCGGTTTCAACAGTTGACGTGCACGGACTGATAGGCTGTGGCTAAATCATAATAGCCACTGTTTATCAGTCTTTCTTTTGTCATTGCCATATTTACCGCTACCGTTTGCGTGGTAAACCAATATCCTCTCCGGCTGTTTCCTGCCTGCCATGCCAAATCTTCCGGCACTCCCATTTTCCGCAGGTTCTTCACCTTGGTTCTCGGTTTCTTCCATTGTTTCCATATACACATTCGGATTCTGTGGTATAGCCACTTATTGAGTTCTTCTATTCGGTTCTTCATTTCCGCAATCCCGTAATAATTCAGCCAGCCACACATATACACTTTTATCTTTGCTAATGCAGGGCGTATGCTCTGAACTGACCTTCGGGAACTAAGTTCTTTCAGCTTTGACTTCATTTTCTTCCATGACTTTCCATGAACCCGGACATATATGCCCTTTCCGTTCTTTCCCAATGTAAAGCCAAGGAATTTAAAAGTTCGGATTGCAAACACGCTGACTACACGGCTTTTCTCTTGGTTCACTTTCAATTTCAGCGGCCCTTCCAGATATTTCGTGCTCGTCTCCAGCAGTCTCTTGGCAGCTCTCTCGCTTTTCGCCAGCAGCACGATGTCGTCCGCGTAACGGACAAATACAACTCCACGCTTCTGATACTCCTGGTCAAACTCATTCAGATAGATGTTTGCCAGCAGGGGGGAAAGATTTCCTCCTTGCGGCGAACCTTCTTCTGTTTCCATGACTACTCCGTTTTCCATCACGCCACTCTTTAAGTACCTCTTAATCCACTGGATTACCCTTTCGTCCCTCACATTTCTGCGCAGGATATTCAGGAGTATCTCATGGTTCAGGGTATCAAAGTATTTCGACAAGTCCAATGCTACCGCATGGATATATCCCTGCTCTGCATACTCTTTCACCTTCTGAATGGCATCTTTCGCGCTTCTTCCCGGGCGATAACCGTAACTGTTCTCCGAGAACAACGGCTCGTAGACCGGTGTAAGGCGCTGTGTTATGGCTTGTTGGAAAATGCGGTCTTTTACGGTTGGAATACCTAGCTTTCGTATTCCACCGTCTGGCTTGGGAATCTCCACTCGTCTTACCGGGTCGGGGGTGTACTTTCCCCTTCTGATTCTCTCGATAAGTTCTTTCTGGTTTTCCCTCAGGTATGCGCCTATTTCCTCCACGGTAATCCCGTCGATTCCTGGCGCTCCCTTGTTTGCCTTTACTCTCTTAAAAGCTCTGTTGAGGTTGCCCTTCTCCAGTATCTCCTCCAAGAGTTCCGGCTGTGCACTGTCCCTTTCCTTCCATATCCGGCGGAAAGAACGGTGCGCTCTCACATACCCTTCACGTTCCGCGCTATCTCTTTGCGAGCAGCTATCTTTGTTTTCTGTACCCAATGTTCTTTCCTCCTTTCCCAGTTGTACTAAAGACTCCTGTTGATTCGGTCCTTCATCTCTCGACTACTACGACCTCGGCTGACTTCTGTACGTTCAGCACTATCTTTCGATAATGGTTATCCCTTTCAGGACATTCCGCACAGACCTCCCCGGGTACCACACGTCTCTTTCTCTCCATCTATCTGCCACATTTACCATACGTGATTCCGTGTGGTTATTGGGCTTCGACTTGTTCAGCAGCCTTACCCTCACGCATGGCCTGATGTGATTTCTGTCCGTCAGACCAGAGATTTGCCCATGGGTTAGTATGTTCCCCACATCCGGCTTCCTTCAGATTTCACCTCACGATGAACACCCTTGCCTTCAGCTATATCCTTCCCACCACCGGGCGGATTCCGGACTTTCACCGGTTAGAGACGTGCGCCGCCGGGCGCACACAAAAAAAGAGACACCAAAACAATTCCTTTTGATGTCTCTTCATTCCCGCAGCACAATAGCTGCTCTTATTCTGTTACTTCAAAAATCATGCTTCCAGTTAAACACCGGAACAAAAAACATTTGTAATCTTTGGATTACATAAATCAGCTTTCCCACTCATTTTACCACCATATATAGTTTTTGTCAACTTCATTGCACTATATATTGTGTCGTTCTCCTGCCTGTTCCAGTACCAGCTGTTCCAGGCTTTCGCTGATATAAAATCCGTTCTTTTTCATTTTTTCGAGAACGGAAGCAATCTCCGGGATAATCCCCTCTCTCTTGGCTTTCAAAAGGACTCCGATTGTTCCGGTAACTTTTAGACCGAGATATTTTGCTGTTTTTTTAGCAGCATTGTCATCTATCACGACTAAATCGTCCGCTGTCCCCTCCTGGGCCAGAATCATGACTTCCACTTCTCCATCGTGAAGCTTCGCCTTATACATCTTTTTATCTGACTGGTTTGCGATTTTTTCCACATGTATCCAATTCAATGCAGTCTTTAATACCTGACATGCCGAATCGTCTTTCTCTGTCACCTCACGGTACACAGCCTCCGGGATACAAATCTCTGCATAGAGCGCCTTCAGTATATCCAATAATCCAATATTACAAAGTACAATGATGGGGGTGGAATTTACAATCACTCTACGCATTCTCCAGTTCCTCCAAAAACTCTGCTTTATTGTCAAACTGGAAAATACTGACCTTCCGCTTTCCCAGATATTTAATAAATTCTTCTTCTGTCATACCGGCTATCTGGGCACAGTATCCTATGGACACATTATTCTGCGTATAATATCCTACTGCTACCATACATCTGGCAAATGCAGCGGCCTCCTCCTCACTCATATGTGTATCATACATAACTGCATCCGGTATGCGGATTGAGATCTGGCACATAGAAGCCCTCCTTTCTGTTCCAGACAATTTATGCTTTTACAAATCTAATATATCACATCTGCCCTTCTTATTCAAGCAAACAACTTTTACAGGGTCTTTAGCCTGGGTCTTTAGAACTAAATCATCCTGCCTTTTTCATAGGTTCCTCATCTTCCCTATGGATACAAGTGAGCAGTCTGTCGGCTGCTCCCTGTATCTCATTCTTTAAAAGACCATACAAGCTGGTAAAGTTTCCGATCCTGTTTTCCCGAAATGCATACTCCATCTCAAATGCGCGTATATAAGCGTCTGTCTTGCAAAATAGGATAAACAGGTCTTTATCATTGATGTACAGACTGGCTTTCTTGTCACAGATATAACTGTTCCTTTTACAATACCGGCCACCATTGGAATTTTTCATTGCAATGCCGCGTCCGTTTTGTATTTCTACAAACCATGGGTAATTACGTTTATTCCCCTGGGAATCAGTATCATACCGGACAATATTAAGTTTTGTGACAATACTGTAACCCTCCTTATCTGGATTACCAAAAATCTTTTCCTGGGGATAATCAAATTCCCACAGATGATTAAAGAGCGCCGAGTATATGTATTTAGCTTCTTCTGGGCTGATATTGGCATAGACACTCACTGTATTATCCCCTGTTCCTTTGCTGTAATCCAGCATATTAAGACGGATTAAGGACCTTTCCCCAACTTCTGACACGTCTCCGGACGCATGGATATGAGCCGGAAATAAATATGACGCTGGTTTTAAATTATCCATGAGCTCTAACAATGCCTTATCTGTTTTATACACTGCAATCTGACCGGATACTACGTTAGACCAGTCCCGTTCTTCCCTTTCTGCCATATGTCTCCTCCTCTATCTGATGAACCGGGCGATGAGACCTGCCAGTTTGACTGGCATTGTATTGAAATCTGCAATATTCAGAAATCCATCTTTGTATATTTCCTCAATCATCTTACGGTCATCACCGATTGCTGCGGAAAACAACTTAACTCCTCTTTTTTCCAGGCTATATTTGGCTTCTTGCAAATCTGCTTTTGCAATTTCGCCTTTATATCCTTGGGCATAAGGCTGTCCATCGGAAATCATTAATAATATTTTTATATCCTCTGGCCGGTTTAGCAGTTTTTGTCCTACAAATCTAAGTGCTACTCCATCTCTATTACAATCATAGGTACTAACACTCATGATTCTTAAATAATCCTGATTGTCTACAGAATCAAAATCTGCAAAAGAGTAAATGTCTACCACTTCCGTATATCCCGTATCATGGGTTGTATGGCCATACAGCATAACCGGTATTCCCAGATTCCGGCAAAACGTATACATGACAAGACCCGCTTTTTGTGCAGACTCAATCCTGCCACCGGATGACATAGAACCTGAAAGGTCAAGCAGAACCGCAAATGCGATTGAAAATCCATCTTCCGGTTTTATTGTTTTTTCAAAAATCTTATCATCTAGCCGGTACAGATTTCCACGGCTTAAACGTTTCCCCATGTAAAGACCTGATTGCGTACCTCCCTCCAGCCGCTCCAGCACATCTTCAAGCGATGCTTCCAGCCGTTTTGTGATTCGGTTTATTTCTGGAGCAATCATTTTATATTCTTTTTCCAATCCCTGGGGAACTGTTGTCATCCGGTGCATTTCAATCACTGAATCTTTGTGGATACCGTCCAATTTAAAATCTGCTGCCTCCTCCTCCAGATTCCTTTTTAAATCCGATTCCTCATCCAGCAGAAACTTCTCCTCTGCTATTTTCTGCAAAAGATTAGATAATGTCTCATCGATCTCCGATCCTTCCTCTGTTTCCTCTTCTCCTCCTTCCTGCCTCTGCCCATCTCGCATTTTCTCAAGTGCATTTTCTAATTCTTCGTTCTTACCGTTCTGATTTTGAGATTCCGGTTCCCCTTCCAGCTCCCCGTCCCAGCCTTCAATTTCCTCTTCCACTTCATTCTGTTCTTCCGAAGCACCGATGGTCTCTGAAAGTGCCACCCATAACATTTTCCGATTTAAATACTCCTGAATTTTCTTACTCAGTTCTTCCTCCGAAAGCCGGTTTATTTCATTTTTCAGGCTCTTTGCCGCTGTTTTAATGGCCTGTCTGATGTATTTCCACAACTTTAGCATCAGGCGGTTCGTAGCATAAAAGCGAATATCCGGGTCAGCGCTTACCACTGCCTCATCAATGATTTTACGGCAGGAATTTAAGCGGGAACAATACTGTTTATCATATTCTTTTTCTGCCTCTGTCCTTCCGGCTCTGGCATAGCGGAAAATCATATCCAGCATAATAGTCAGTCCATCGCTCTTTTCTGCCTTACGCGCTTCCTGCGTTGGAATATGATGAATGATAAGCGCGGCATTACGTTGAATTCCATTTTGAATACTGCCCGGATACTTCTGGCACATAAAGCTTTCAATATACACATCTTCCAGTACGTTATTTATATAAGAAGCGGTTTTCTGTATCACCGAGGCTGCCACCACGTTATGGGCATTTAAGTATCCTTTCATCTCCTCCCAGGCTTTTCTTTCGTATACCAGCTGCACCTGTGGAGGCTTTGGATACACACGCCATCTGGAGAATCCGCTTACATACCGGCCCCGCCGTTTGAAATCCGAACATCTAAGATGGCCGCATTCATGGGCTATAAACCCCTCATGGCTCTTTATTTTAGACACCCGGCTCGTCATCAGATTTGTGATTGGATTCGCCGTATTTAAGTAGAGGAGCCGTCCATTTGTAAACGCAATCCTGGCGTCATCGGACTCTTCATAATCCATGAACAGGGTAATATCATTCTTCTGTCCCAACAATCTGACAGATTTTAACATGGTGCCATGATAGGATTGAGACAGAAAAAAATCTTTATCCGTCAGCCTTCCCATTCTATTTTTTATTTGATTATGTTTTTGCTGCACTTTTTTATTCATTGGTTCCTCCTCATTTTTTTATGCCGCATGCGCCTCTGTGAACGCGGGTATCACCAGTTTTTTATAAATTTCCTCCCTTTCCTCTGGTTCCGGCGCTGCTTTCGCAACGAGCGTGCATTTTGCTGCTTTCAATATATCCTTCTGTATAAGGTAAGCCCACACCCAGTCCTCATATTCCCGGTATCCGCATACTCCGCCCGTAATCATTTCTGTATTGCAGTGTTTTTGTACTTCACAAACAATATCCGCCATTTTCTTTAAGAAAGTCTCATCGTCAAATTTCACTTTCTTCTTGACCCGGGCTACCATTGCCTCCGCATTGAGCGGCTCTAAGTAATGAACCATACGCATTCTGGACAAAACGGATTCATTAAATCCCCGGCACCCTTTATATCCCATATTGGTTGTAATGAGGATTACTGTGTCGGGATGCCGTTTCACCACTTCTCCACTGGTCAGTGTGATTGCCGCACCTTCATCCAGCAGTCCATTTAACTTAACCAGAGTACCTGGTTTGGTAATAACAGAAGGCTCCTGTATTTCCACCAGTGATGGTCTTCTGCACCCAGTCACAATAGGGGACTCTACCATGACAAATTTCTTATCATCCTTCCCATTTTCAAATCCATTTTGATAAAACATGGTCAGGATTTTTCTAAACGCCTCTTCTTCACTGATTTCGTTGTCGTACAATCCGCATATCTGCGCCAGAGCGGAAGCCGGGTCCATGATTAGATCCTGATACGTTGGCATGGGAATCTGAATCTTTCCCGGCCGTTCACCTGTATTGGGAACCATGGAAGATACCAGATCCACTTCATCTGTTCCCTCGCTGCATGTAAAAGCATAGTACGGCAATCCCAACAACTGTGCTATA
>OHQA01000585.1_pt1 | contig 13689 bp, 9 predicted proteins | sample 1577921 | NCBI WGS metagenome assembly OHQA01 (sample SAMEA3879570, study PRJEB24766) | human gut metagenome | biome: human-associated habitat; feature: feces | place: USA | collected 1985/1987 | reverse complement strand
TCAGCAAAGGTGTTCAAAGAGGCGCATGACAAAAATGCAGCAATCTGCGTTATCAAAAATAGTGAACCGTATGTTGCTATACTTCCACATAAACTATATCTTGAAATGCTAGAAAAGATGAAACTAGTCGATTGTAGTTTAAAGGAGGGCAAGTGATGATAAAAGATGTTTCTATTGAGATTACTCAGAAGTGTGTAAACCGCTGTATCCATTGCTCTTCTTGTTCAACCGAGGAATGCACGATGATGCTGCAGCTAGATACGCTGCGCCGTGTTATTCAGGGTTTACATCGGCTAAAAGTCGAAAGAGTATGTCTTTCTGGTGGCGAGCCTTTTTTGCACCCTGATATTGTTGAGATCGTGAAGCAAATATCTGATTCTAATATTATTGTTGATATATATTCCTGTGGAATTGTAAAAGATGCAGGAGAAGCTAAACCACTATCTCTTGAGTTACTATCAATAATGAAAAAAGTTGGATTACGATCTTTGCTTTTTAATCTTCAGTCTGCAAACGAGAACACTTATGATTTAATTACACAGAGCAAAGGCCATTTTCCCCTGCTGCGTGAAAGCATCTCCAATGCAATTAAATGTGGAATTCGGACAGAAATTCATTTTGTTCCCATGAGACAAAATGTAGATGACGCCGTAGATGTGATCCGATTTGCTGAACAGATGGGTATAGAACAGGTGAATTTCTTGAAATTAGTACCTCATGGGCGTGCCCGTAAAAATGCTCAAAGCATAATGATAAATGATGATGACTTGAACAAATTGTGTTCTCGTTTAGTCGACTTACAGACTAAAGGAAAATCAATACGACTTGGGTTGCCATTGTCAATTCAAGGAAGTACACCGCCTTGTCATGCTGTGAAAGAAAAATTATATATTAAATTTGATGGTTCAGTTTTCGGATGCGAAGCATTTAAATATATTACATTCCATGATGAACATAGAGTCTCTGTTTTACCTGACAACATATTGGAAAAAGATGTGGAGCAAATATATAAAAACTCAGAATACTTAAAGCAGAGCGTAAAACTTGTGGAAAGCTATGAAAATTGTCAAATCGACTGTGAAAATTGTCCTGTGCAGAAATATTTAAAAGAAAAGGGGCGTTAAAATGAGCTATGAAATTAATGATCGAACATTGATTGAGGAAATGTGTGGTGATATTCGTACTACTGTACAGAATGAATACATGAAACTAAAAGAAAGACTTAAAGAAGAAGGAAGAGATTTACCTGGTGATTTTGCATTTCCTCTTGATGATGATATTGTTGGTCCAGAGGGAGACCTAAAGAAGCTTTTATCTGACCAAGAGAACGCTATTTCATATTCTAAAGCCGGAAAACTAGACAATTTATGGCGTTCTTTACTAAATAAATCAATAGTGTGTCTTCGCTATTTTGATACAAGAGAACCATTTTGGGATAATCCTAATAAAGCTATTGTAGCCTATGGAATAGACAAACTAGAAGAATATCATCTAAGGTATACAGAATTTGAAAGCCTTATGTACGGGTCAAGTGCATATTATAGAGATCATGTTTTTCATGCCATTCGTGTCTGGTTATTAGGTGTGTTTTGTTTGCTAAAAAAAATAAATTCCGAAGATACATTCATTACCAAGCTAGGCCTTGATGGTGGGGCTAAACCACCAAGTAAGATTGATTTCTTTGAATATATTAGCATGTGGACAATAACAGCTCTTTGTCATGACTTAGGTTATCCGCTTGAAAAAGCAGAACAAATTCTTGACAAAACACGCAAAATGATGAGAGAATTTGTGCCAAATCCTAATGTTTGGAATAATTTCGGTTATAGTGGAACACAAGATAGCATCAACGAATATGTTTTAAAATTTATTAGTACAAAGATGAAAGAAAAAACATCTGATGAAAAAGCAGATGAGCAAACAGACGCAATTGTCGAAAAAGAATACTTAGGTCGCATTCAACCTAAATACTATCTCAAATATGCAAAATCTTTAGAGAGTTTTCAGCATGGCATTATTAGTACAATTATCATATATAAAATGCTGCTCTATTTTCTTGAGTCTGATTTTAATTTGAATGATGACTATATTTATAAAAATGAAGATGCACGGCAATTTTATATAAGACGTGAAATTTTACGCGCAATTGCTGCGCATACCTGCCCCGATGCATATAACATACACATTACCTCTTTTTCCAGTTTGCTGTTTCTGTGTGATGAATTTCAAGAATGGGGACGAAAGACATGGAATGAACTTTATACAGGGCTAAAAGAAGATTCTATTTCTCTTAAGATCGAAAAATTTTCAAGTGATGAAATAGATATACAAGAAAAAATTAGTCTTGAAAGTGTGGAAGATATTGAAATTATTGTCCAGAACATTTCCCGAGTTTTTGAACGGCAATACTCTCTATATAAAACTACATTTAGAGATGGGCAATATACTGCAAAAAGGGATTTTTCTCTAACTAAGACGATGACATTTACGCTTCCCAAAAATGGCGCTCAAACAAGAGAGATTATAATTAAATACGGCCTTCCAAAATCAGATGCAAGTTATTTTAATATAGATCTTTCACATGTGGGAACAAGTAAAGAAGATTATAAGAAAAAAATTGAAAGTAAAATTTCAAAGCAAATGTATTATAGAGATTTAAAAATCGACTGATAAAATTATTTTTGCCAAAGGTGGTGCGTTTTCTGACAATAAAAGAATTTGTTGAGGACATATCTTCGGTTTCTGATGAACAACGTCTTTTCACTAATCCTTACCGTGATGAAGTGTGTAAATATAATTTATTGAACTATTTACAGCATTTGAAGTCAAATAAAGTCGATATCATGTTAATTGGAGAAGCTCCGGGTTACCGGGGATGTGCGTTAACTGGTATTCCATTTACTGACGAGATTCAATTGAAGTACCCCGAAAATAACTATGCACTAGGAGATTGGAAACGATCCAGTAAAATCGGCAATACAGCAGAGCGGTCTGCTTCTATAATTTGGCCGGCAATACGAGAGTATCATCTTATTCCGCTAATGTGGAATGTATTTCCTTTTCATCCGTATAAGGAGGGGAAAAGAGCATCTAATCGGACTCCGACACAAAGTGAACTTAAGGAAGGGCTCAAATACATAGATACACTAAAAACAATCTTTCAAATTAACGATTCTCAGGTATTTGCGGTAGGAAAAAAGGCTAAATTACTCCTAGAATTAACGGATGATAATCATTGTATACGGCATCCAGCAAATGACTATAAGAAAGAATTCAGACCACAATTCGATTTAAAGATAGGAGAACTGTATCTACACCAACAATATTGACATTAGTAATATGCCTGCCTGAAATTCAACCTATACCCAAAAATATGTGTATCAAAAACGCTGTAGGAATTATACCTATGGCGTTTTTTGCGGCAGTGCGAAACTTTTTCTGTAAAAATTATAATTAAAGGTACTCTTCTATGATAAAGTATTAATCGTAGAAGAGCCTTCTTCAAATTGTACTTCCTTCTTTCGGCGTAATATACGTATTGTGTAAACTATTTTTCGTTGTAATTTTTGTTATGTTGGGGTATACTATCTTTAAATCAAAGCAAGGAGGTGTTTTTATGTATCGCACTGCTATGGAAAAACTATACCGATGGAAAGAAAACAAACGCCGAAAACCCTTAATCATCGAAGGAGCCAGACAGGTAGGCAAAACCTGGCTCATGAAACAATTTGGTAGCAAAGCCTATACTGATACCGTATATATCAACTTTGACTCCAATTCCATCATGACAGAACTTTTTGCTTCCGACTTGAATACCGAGCGGCTGATTATGGGCATTGAACTGTATGTGGGTAGAAAAATTGACCCGAACAACACCCTTCTGATTTTTGACGAAGTGCAGGAAGTGCCCAGAGCACTATCTTCTCTGAAATATTTCTATGAAAACGCACCGCAATACCACATTGTCTGTGCTGGCTCTCTGCTGGGGATTGCCCTTCATGGCGGCACTTCTTTTCCCGTGGGCAAAGTAGATTTTCTTCATCTGTATCCTTTATCTTTCAAGGAATTTTTAATGGCAACAGAAGGAGAACAGTTCGCCCGACTTCTTGAACAGCAGGATTTTTCCATGATTACCTCCTTCAAACAAAAATATATTGACGCTTTGAAGCAGTATTATTTTGTAGGTGGTATGCCAGAAGCCGTAGAAAGTTTCGCAGAAGAAAAAGACTTCAACGAGGTACGCAACATTCAAAAGCGCATTCTAGCAGCTTATGAACAGGATTTTTCCAAACACGCACCTATTGAAATTGTGCCAAAAATCCGCATGGTGTGGAACAGCATCCCTTCTCAGCTTGCTAAAGAAAACAAAAAATTCCTCTACGGACTTGTGCGGGAAGGCGGACGGGCAAAAGATTTTGAAACAGCTATTATGTGGCTCTGCGACTGCGGGCTCGTCCATAAAATCGGTCGGATCAACGCTGCGGGCATTCCTCTGAAAGCCTATGAAGACTTGAAAGCCTTTAAGCTCTTTCTTGTAGACGTAGGACTTCTGGGCTGCATGACCGGTCTGCGTCAGCGCACCCTACTGGAAGGCAATGATTTATTTGTGGAATTCAAAGGCGCTCTGACAGAGCAGTATGTCTGCCAGCAGCTAAAAACCATCGAAGACTTAGGCATTTATTACTATACCAATGACCGTGGCTCCTGTGAGGTGGATTTTGTCATAGACAACGGCGAGCAGATCATTCCTGTGGAAGTCAAAGCGGAAATTAACTTAAAAGCCAAGAGCTTGAAAACATACTGTGAAAAATTCCAGCCGGAAATTGCTGTCCGTACTTCTATGGCAGACTATAAAAAAGAGGATTGGCTCATCAATCTACCGTTGTATGCTGTAGAGGAAATTCGTAAGATAAATCAAATATAAACAATATATCAACTTACTTCAGTAAGTTCCTATAACTCTGTTTTATCTGCAAAAAGAGTCCTCCATCACAACCAAAATGTGTGTATGGAGGACTCTTTTATGATTCTATTCTTCTTTTACACTCGAACATTCCTTTTCATCAAAACTCCTTCTGGTCTGCCTGCTTCTTCCACAGATGTATTGACCACTTTACAGAAAACATCTAAAAATTCTTGTGCCAATGCTTCATCTTCAGTTCCTTTCTTCAATGCGGCAATATCCGAAAGAATCTGAACCGCTTCTGCATTTGTTATGTAACGATGCAGACCAGAACCCCAAAAGGCTTTCTCTACTTTACTTTTGTTGGCATGATACTTCCAGAACGGCATCTTCTTCGCCTCTTGGGGAGATAGCGCCAGCTTAAAACGAGATTGTGTAGAAACAAATCCTTCGTCTAAGCTATCTCCATCATAAGCACGATCCACCAAAAATACTGCAAATATCAGCCGTTCTTCTTCTTCGGTATAAGGTTCCCGTGTTGTCAAAATACACAAGCTGTTTGCCTGCACCTGTGCTAAACGCATCGCCGCTCCTTTTCGTTCTCCTTTCTGCACAACACCTGCCATTGCTTTCCATTCTCGCAGCATCTGGCTTTCATAACATACAAAGCCACCATAATCCATCTGGGCTTCCAAAGCATATCTTGAAATTTCTCCTTGAAAATATGCCCTACATAGGCTATCCGGAGAAGAACACCATGTTCCTTTTTTCTCTTTGATATGATACTGAATTATACTATCCGAACAAACACCATGAAATCCCATCAGCGTATCCGATTTCCCACCATCGCAATAATTGCACTTAAAAACGATATTGGGACGGTCTTGTGGATTTTGTGAAATTTCTGAAGTTCGATTTAGCAAAACATCCCTTTTGATTTCAGCTTTTTGCTGTTCTTTTTCCTGTTCCTTTTGTTTCGCTTCTTTCAAAACTTCGTCCTGCAGTATTTTATCATTCAAGGCAAGAAATTTCTGAAATGCGCTTGGATATTGGAATTGCTTGTCCACATTTGCAAATTTTACAAAAATAGCATCTTCTGTTTGTTCCACCACTGTACCTACCCCAAACTTTTTATGAGAAACCTGCTGATTGAGAATATCCATATTTTTCCCCCTTCTCGCCACATCACAATTCCTACCGTCATACATTTGCTTTGTTTTTTCCCGTTTCATTGTTTTCATTTATGAACATCTTTTCTTTCAGTATATCCGTCCTGACCATCGGCTTCAAGATGAAATCCCATAAATAATATCCTCGTTCCTTTTCATTTTCCATGAGAAATAAACTAAGGCAGAGATTTCCGCATAGAAATCTCTGCCTTAGTTTTATAATCTTAGCCCTATGTATTCACCTTCCCAGCCATCTCTCCTCCAGTCTGAGCATGGCAAATCCAAACCTTTCGTATTCTGACAATATTATCTGTGACGGGTCGCCTTCCCGGATACGCAGTGTACGGCGGATTTCCTTTGGAATCACTACTCTTCCCAAGTCATCGATTCTTCTGACAATGCCAGTTGCTCTCATGTTGTTTGTCCTCCTCTGTGTCCAACCTCCGTCGGCCGGTTGTTCAGAGTTATTATGAACCAAAGGACGCACATTTATGTAAAAATACGATTTCTTTCCGCAGATGGAGATTTTTTCCGTATGAAAAATAATGCTGCGCCTGAGCTTTGCTGTTCTACCTGTTTTCGCCCATAAAAAACCCCGGATAGGGTATTTAACACACCAATCCGGGGTTCATCATCTGGGAAAGTTCTTTCCCTCCGTTAAAACAATCAAAAACTTATTCTGTTACTGCACCTGTTTCATCGGATACAACTTCAGCTACTGTATCGTCATCTACAGACTCAACTTCATTCAGTAAAGTGGTTGTTGCTGTATCCATTTTTCTGTTATCCTGTACAGCTATACCGGAATAATCTCCGTTGCCATTCACCAAAACACCATCAATTGTTACATTAGTAGGACCAGCATTGTTTTTGTCAGGCTCACCCAACATAATGTCACTATTGTTATTAGTGAAAGTACAGTCTGTGATGGTTACATCTGTCAATGATGCAGAGTTATCAGCATAATCGCCATCATCTCTTGCTTTGATCAGCAATGCGCCACCCTGATTTACACCATTTCCGTAGAAATCGCAATTTTTAAAATTAATGTCGCTGTAATCTCCATACTTCAGGTTAATATCTACTGCACTAGGGAAAGCCTGTGCGTAACTAGGCAAACCTGTTGCATCATCACCATTTCCGGTGAAGCTACACTTGCTAAAACTAGAGTCTGTCAGATTTTCAGCATAAATTGCTTTTGTTACGCAATCCGTAAAATCTACTTGTCCCAGATTCAACTTTGTGGTAGTATTTTCTGCTTTGTCTGCACCAAAATACATCCCAAAGTTAAACCCTTTAATTTGACAATATTCCATAGTCAAATCTACATTGTTTGCCTGATCATAAGTGCCAATACCCATCCATGCGGTTCCAGTTTCTGCACCATCAGCGCCATCACCTACCAGAGTGATATTTTCCATAGATACTGTTACGTCATTTTTAATGTAAAAAGCCGCCGCATTAGTAGTGATTGTTATACCATCATATTCACCAATAATGGTTACATCATTGTTAATTTCAAAAGCACTAGCATTAGCAGGATTTTCCAGTTGTACCTCCAAAATTTCTGTAATATGAATCTCAGCTCCATCTACCTGCAGAGCTTTTCTCAAGTCTTCAGGAGTTTTAACGTAGTATTCCTTGCCTGTAGCATCTTCACGGAAAATATATTTTACGCTTTCTCCATTGACCACTGAAACTGCATTCCATTTTTCACCGCCAACAGTTACGGATGCTAAATCTTTATCTTCTACTTTATCCTGCGCAATTTTAACGAAATCTGCTAAACCATCGGTATTGTCCAAGGTCAAAACAGATGTTCCGTCAACATCAGGCTTTGTTGTTACATCAATGCTCTGCCATGCGCTTTCAGAGATGTTTAAGTTTTCTGCTTGCAGGTTGCCGCCATTCAAAGTAATACCAGAACCAGCACTGCCTGTAATGGTTACATCTTCCAGTGTTACCATACCTGTATTTTCATACACGTTCAGACCATACGCTTTTCCAGTGTTTTCTAATGTGACATTGTTTAAGGTCAGATCTGTGCCATCTGTTCCATTTCCAACACCAATAAGATGCTTGCCATCGTTTGTTGTACCAGCCCAAGCTGCATCAGCGGAAATCTTATGACCATTACCATAGATCACCAGGTCTGTATTTACATTCAGTCTTGTTGTCAGTGCAATATCCGCATCCAGTACAACTGTACCGCCTTTTTCTGCTGCTGCAATCAGCTGCTCTTTAGTTGTTACTACTTGTGCATCTTCTGGAATAGAAATCCCTTCCAGATATTTAATTTCAGGCATGGACCATCTTGTTGTGTATCCTTCAGCGAACGCTCTTGAATTGAAAATGATTTCCTGTGGTGCTGTTGTTTTCGCACTTACGGTATATTCATTTACTTTTACACCATCAATATACTGTGTCATAGTGCCTTCATGGAACTGCATTTTGAATACATGCTGTCCTACAGTCGGTTTTACATTTGACAGATCCACCCACTGTCCTTGTCCATTTTCTCCTTCGCGATAAACCTGAAATACAGGTGTCTTAGCCGGTGTATTTGTATCATCAGCAGCAGATTGTTCTCCTAAGCTATATTTATACTGCATAATTGCCCAATCTACTGTTGATTTACTTCCATCTGTTACATTCAACCAAACAGAAGAACGTACTGCTTTATCTTTCTGCAAATCCTCTGTTATTTCAATGGTTGTTTCCACAGACCAGTCACTTGTCACATCTGCACCGGTTGTTTCTTTTCTGCCTTCCCATTTATACCAGTCATCTTCCTCCGGTGCAGTTTTGGTTGTATTACTAATCCAGCCATCAGAAATAGACCATACTTTGGGTTCACTTCTATCTGTTTTCCATTCATCTGCTTCTTCAGACACCTTTGCTTCTTCACCCCACATAGCTGTCAACGTAAGGTTTTCTCTTACGGCAGTATTAAAATCATAAAGTACACCATCCAGGAACCAGCCATAGAAAACAAACCCATCTTTTGTAGGTTCTGCAGGTTCACTAGCTGTATTGCCTTTACGTACTGTCTGGCTGTCTACAGCAGAACCGCCATCAGAATCAAATGTTACTGTATATCTTGTAACAGAACTGCTGCTGCCGCCACCGCTGCTGCCAGAGTTCTGATCAGATGTTGTAGGTGCCTCTACCCCAGAAGCTACCTCTGTTTTTTCGATGTTTGTATCTTCATCTACAGTAATATCATCTGCATTGGCTTCCAATTTGGCAATTGAGCCTTTGCCGGAAATTTCGATGCCTGCTTCCGCTGTCACTGTTTTTACTTCCGCATCTTCCGCTACATATAATGTGGAACCTTCCGCATCTTCCGCAAAGAGAATAGATCTTACATAAGCTCTCACTCTTAAAGCTGCGCCTTTTTCTACCACTACTTCATCAACAGGTACGTCAATGACAACGTCACCTTTTTCAGCAACTTCTTTTGTGATGCGAACAGTATCAATGCTGCCTTCAAAGTCATCTGCTGTCAATTCACATACTGCGCCTACCTGCACTTCTTTCACATCTGTTTTACCGGAGAAAGAAACTTCTACGCCTGTTTTTTCAATAATGATACGACCTTTTACAGTCACATTATCCAAAACAACTTTGTCATCTTCTGCGCAGCGGATCACCAGGTCACCCTGAATTTCCACATCCCGCAGCGTTGCTTTTTCTACTGTGCTGTCAATGACTACATTACCTGCTACAACCTGATCTTCCAGAACAGCTTCTTTTTCTGTCAGCACAACTTCTGTTGCTGCTACTGTTTCATCATTCTGTGTCAGTACACGATTCAAAGATGACACAGCTTCTGCTCTTGTAATGGATTTAGCTGCACCAAAAGTACCATCAGGGTAACCGCTCATATAGCCTGCTTTTACAACAGCGCCTACACTGCCCACTGCCCATACGGGAATTTCATCGCTAAATCCTTCCGCACCTGCAGCATCCTGTTCCAGACCCATAGCATTTGCGATCATCACAGCTGCTTCCGCTCTGCTGATGGTTGCGCTGGGTTTGAAAGTACCGTCTTATAGCCATTGCAGTATCCTGCATTCACTGCTGCAGCCACTGCCTGATAGAACCAATCGGTTTCTTTCACGTCTGTAAAGCTAACAGTGCCTTCTGCATCGTTTTTCAGCACGTTATTCATCATGGTAACAAATTCTGCACGGCTAACACTATTGTCCGGCTTAAATGTGCCGTCTTCATAGCCTTTGATCAGACCTTTGCTTTCCCAATCAGAGATCACTGCATTTGCCCAATGATTTGCTGTGTCTGTTGCACCAAATACTGTCACAGGTGCAAAAGCCAGAACTGCAGCCAACGCCATAGAGCATGTTCTTTTGGTTGCCTTCTTTGCGTTTTTTCTCAATTCGACCCCTCCTAAGTGTTATTATGCATATTTTACGCATAAAAATTCTATACAGAACCTCTATCAATTTGCCCCGCAAATTTCATCAATTCCGTATGGTACATACTTTCGGTTTTATTTCATCACGATTCGTACAAAAATCAATATGCATACATAAAAATTTTTCTGCATTTATTCCTTCTTCCTGCTTTCCAACGAGTTTTCTATATTTTACATATAACATCCCACTAAAAAAACAAGAAACAACTCTATTTTAATTCTTCATAATATCTATTCAGTTAAATCTTCAACTGTTTTTTCAAAACAATATCAAAAAATCCTTCTTGTTTTTCCTATAAAATCCGTCCCGTCAATTGGTAATATTATGCACAAAATATTCGTTCCGAACTCCATCATCAAAGTCCCCAAAAAGTAAAACACCTGTAAAAAGCAACTTACCCTCAAAATTTTATAAAAATAAGAAAGCTGAAATCTCTATATAATAATAAGGATTTCAGCTTTCTTTGTTTTCTTATGAAGATGTCCCTTTTTCGGGTTTTCTTTCTATATCTGCAAATTTACTTCCTTCTCTTTTATTTACAGGAGGTCACTTTCTCCCGGATCAGAAAAGTCAGAAACGGCTTCGGCAATCATTTTTGCAATGACAGCCGCTTCTTCTGCCGCTTTTTCCTTCTCTTTCTCCATCGTTTCCTCGACTGGCTTTGTCAGCATTTCTTCTTCCGCCGGACTATCTGTTTTCAGAACTTCGGCAAAGTCCTTATATTTCTCTACTTGCTCCGGTGACAGGGATGCCTGCCGTAAATCCAGTGTGCCTTTGGGTGTGCCGTTAACAGTGCCCCGGAAGGTGCGTCCATCCAGTTTCGGGCTGCCTGTCATCACCAGTTCCAATTCTTTCACACTGCCTTTGCTCAGTTCCCCCAGAAACTCGGAAAGCACCGCTCCATCTTCCACAGAAACTGTCACTTTCCCATCTACGGTACTGCTCATATATGCGCCGACAACTTCCACGTCTGCTGTGCCTTTGACCTTGATTTCCACATTACCCCTGAGGGTGGTGCCGCTGCTGCCGCTGCCATAGAGGGCAAATTTACCACCTTCCACAGAAAGCACAGGGTTTGCCGTGATTTCTTTCTCCTCTGCGTCATGTGCAGTTCCCGCAAAAATAGCACGTTTTGTGAAGCTGAACGGTGTTTCCACATCTGCGCCAATGGTAACAGAATGCCCATTGCCATAAATGCGATTCACATCGTACACAACATTCTCAAATGTAATATCTGCCTTTGCTTCCATGACGCCGCCTTTGATTTTGCACTTGCGCTCATCCCCGGAACGGATGGTGCAGGAAACAGAAGGGAAGGTGTCTTTTTCCTGTAATTCCACATCATCCCCCAGAATGATTTCACCACTGCCTGCTTCCTCAAGGGCACTGACAGCTTCTTTCCATGTGCCGTATTTGCTGCCGTTCACTTCAAAGGCTTCTTTTCCCACTGCTTTCACGAAAGTCAAATCTTTTCTGGCTGTAGGAGACCAATTCTTTTCTCCCACCTTTGCTGCCGCACGGATATACAGTGTACCGCCTTTGGGATTCTCCACGGTCAATGTCAGGGGTTTTTCATAGAGGACTTTATGTTTTTCAAAGTCAGACAGTTTTCCGTTGGTCAGGTCGTTGCTGTTTTCTACCACATAGTAGATTTCCGCGCCGTCGGTGGCGCATGCGATTTCCACAGTCACTTTTTCATCATTGCTGTAATTGCCCTGTTTGGGGCTTACGGTAATGACAGGTTCCGCTGCCACAGAGCCCTCCTGTAATGCCGCCTGAACAGCCGCAAGGACTTTTCGGCTTTCTTCCTCATGACCGGAAATGGGTGTCACGCCTTCCACACCCTGTTTCAGATAAATCTGGCTGAACAGTTCCGGCAAAAAGGCTGCGTATGCTTTTTCGCTGGCATCATCCAGACGGATTTTGGTTAAATAGTATTTCTGGTCAAAATTGGGGCTTTCAAACTCCACTCTTGCGGTGATGCCGTCTGCCTTTCCGCTGAACTGCCCCAGTTCATAGGCGTGTTTCGGATTTGGATTGGCAAAAACATATCTGGCTGTCACTGTTTCCGAGCGTTTTCCATCCTGAAAGGCTGCCGCTTTCAGCAAAATCACTCTGCCGTCAGCATATGTTTCCCTTTCCGCCTTCAATTCCGCGCCGGAATCCTCATGGAAAATAGGGTCTTTGGAAGGTGTAGGGCTTTCTTCCGTAGGCTCACTGCCATCTGTGGTATAGTGGATGACTGCCCCTTCCGGCGCTTTCATGGTAACAAAAATAGAATTGATTTTTCCGTTGGGTGCCACCTGTCTGGTGCTCTGGAAAGTGGGCGGCGCAATTTCTCCCGTGCCTTCCCGTATAGGCTTGCTGCGCAGTGCATCGATGACGGCATATTTTACCGCATCGCTGGACAGGGTCGCGCCGCTGATGGCGTCCACCTTTTCTTCTTCCTTCTCAGAAGGCGTGGTGCGTGCCTTCAGCACTTCCTCCAAAGTCTTTCCTTTCAGTTTTTTCGGCATGCCCTCTGCACCCATGACATCACCGCCCAGCCAGAAAGATTCGTCAATATAACCAGGAATCTCCGTGCCGTTATCTTCCAGCAGGGCGATCCTGCCATTTACCGTAGTCACTCGTACCTTTACCGTATAAGGCTTGCCTTCATTGCCCTTGCATTCCGCCTGCCCTTCATATACCTTTGTACCTGCCCCCAAAGGCGGGATTTTCACAAAAGTCAGAGGGATTTCCGCCACCTTTGACCACTTCCCGTCTTTCTGGGCTGCCAGCTTCAAAGAAATGGTTTCGTCGGCATCAGTCCCATTCCCCTTCAAGGACAGGGTCGGCTGACTCAGTTTTTTTTTAATTCATTTTCCCCTTTGGGGTCACTGCCCTCTGTGGTATAGAAAACATCTGCGCCTTCCGGTGCGGAAATATTCAGCAGAGCATTTTCTGTTGCCGCAAAGAGCATATTTGTACGCAGGTCTGCCGCTGTTACCTTTGGTTCGCTGACTTCGCCGGACTTGGAAGAAAGCGCTTCTTTCACAGCGCCTTTGATGGCTTCACTGGAAACGGTTGCGCTGGCAATGGCATCAATACCATCAATATCTTTCGCAGTTTTACCTTTGAATTTCTCAAACATTGCCGCCGCTTTCTGCCAGAAGGAATCATTGCCGCCTGCTTCTGTGCC
>OHQA01000568.1_pt1 | contig 14714 bp, 23 predicted proteins | sample 1577921 | NCBI WGS metagenome assembly OHQA01 (sample SAMEA3879570, study PRJEB24766) | human gut metagenome | biome: human-associated habitat; feature: feces | place: USA | collected 1985/1987 | reverse complement strand
TATTATAGATATAATCCTGTTCCCAGCCGGAAAGGACATTGTCGGCATAGAACTCCTTCAGTTTGTCACGAATCTTCTTCATCGCACCGGAAGATTCCGTTGCTGCCTTGATGGATTCTGTGACCATCTGCCGCATCATCTTCTTGACGGTATCTTTCGCCGATTCTGCCCGGTCTTCACCGGAAGCCCATGCTTCGGCTTGTGCGTTAGCGAAGTTGTCAATGGCGGATTTCAAGTCTTCCCCGAAGATGGCATCTTTGGCCTTCTCCTTGTTGTCCGCTATGGCTTCGTTTATCTCGTCAATTTGGCTTTGCCATTCTTTTATCCTATCCTTATCGGTATTCTTTTTATCCTGTTCTTCACGGATTTGTTGTTGGATTAAAACTTTCTGTTGTTCCAACAGTTTGTTCTGCTGATCGATCAATCGGGAAGCATCATTCGAATAAGCCTTCTGAATGGATTTATCCAATTTTTCGTATGATTTATCCAATGTGTCGATCTGATCCTGCAACCGCTGAATACGTTTTTCGTTCTTCTTGTCATGGATTTTGGCGATGGCACCGGCCAAAGATGTAACAACGCCAATGGCAGCACCGGCAGACGCACCGATCGGACCGAACATGGAACCGGCTTTCGCACCGTTCATTGCAGAACTTACAGTGTCCATAGCCACACTGAAACCTTCAGCTATCCCACCGAATACACCACCAAACGAATCTCCGAGCTTCGAAAACGTGTCAGAGAGGAACTGCCCGGTCTGCATAATTTCACTCATGCCCTCTTCTATTTCAGCCAAACCTTCTTTTAACTTCCTGGCATCACTTTCAGAGGTAAAGACTTTTTTTAGGCCATTTGAAACTTTATTAAAAGAGGTTTCCATTTGGTCGGCTTCACGGCGGACATTGGCTATTTCATCCTTGATGGCCTTCAACTGATCCGGTGATTTGCGAAGCACATCAAACTGTTCTTTGGTAATACCGAATGAATTATCAGATGAATATTCCCCTCTTTCAAGAAAAGACAAGAATTTTTCCGCTTCATCCGCAATGGCACGAATAGAGGTGATATTCTTTTTACTCATATCATCAAACAGCCGGGTGATAATGGAGGTACTCTTTTGGGCTTCATTATCCACGTCCGCCAGATCTTTCTTCATACCTTCTGCAAGGGAAAGCCGTTCACCTTCCGTTGTGGCCTTTGCTATCTTCTCATTATAAAGCTCCGTGATAGCCTGACGCTTTTCCAAATATGAACCATATTCTTTCAAGTATTCGTTCATGGCGCGTTTCTCTTCCTCCAGTTGTTCCTTATTCACATTGGAGGTCGATTGCTCTCGTTTAACGTATGAATTGACCAAAGCGGTATGAATCTCGACCGTCTGTTCTTTGCTCAGTTTGCCGCCTTGCGCGTCTTTCCACTCTTTCTCTTTGGCGAGTATGGCTGCAATCTCATTGTCATAATCGAGGTTTATCTGGGCGATCTTCTTGTCGGAACCTTCTTTCATCAGGTCTATTTCGGATTGCTGGTTTTGACGACGGAGGGATAAAAGTTCGTTATGAATCGTTTTTTGCTGTTTGAGTTGCTTATCCGCCTCTTTCTTTTCTTGTTTTTCGCGCTTGGTCGAATCAGAATATTTGTCTATTTGCGTTTGCGCCTCTTGTATCTGTTTTGTATACTTGCTCCAATCTTCAGAGTTCTTTTTTGATACATCCAAGGCATTACGAGCAGCTTCTGCATCCTGTTTCTGCTTCTCCCAATAGGATTTATTCTGTACAACAGAGATACTATTCCTCGTTAATGAATTGATCTTTCCTGTTGTCTCATCTATCTGCTTATTCAAAGCATCAAGCCTGATACTACTAATGATATCAGGAACACCCACCCACACAGAAGCTATATCCTCTGATTCCGTCAAAGTTTTATCAAGTTCATCCCTTTCCTCGATAAGTTTTCTTTTCACATCCTCATAATGCTTAACCTTCTCTTCAACAGGAGTGTTAGCCTCCCATTGGGCTTCTTTTATTTTATCTATTTCTTCCTTATGGAGTTTTGCAAGATTATTAGCAGTATCAAGTTGCTTATTAAGTCGTTCTACATCATGAATCCATGAATTACCAGATTTATTGTACGGAGAAGATTCTGTCTCTTGTATTTTCTTTTTAAGGTCCTCTATTCTTTTCAGATCAGCCTCATAAGCCTTAACCGCATTGTCTATTTCTCTCTTCTCATTGACAGATGATAACATCTTATTTTGCTGATCCTGAGGCAAATTCTTAAACTCTTCGAGACTCACATTTCCAAGTTCGGGAAACAGTTTTATCAGCTCTTTGTATGCCTTAACCTGCGAATAAACAGATTCAGTCTCACTATTTATTTTTGAAATCAGACTGTCTGTTTTAGAGGTAAGTTCCTGTTTCCTGTGCGCGGCTTCTTCTTGTTCTTTATTAAGTTGCTTTTGGGCTTTCTCGACAGCGGTTGTACTATCATGAAGAACCCACATAGTAGCGGTAAAACTGGCTACGATGGTGGCAAGTAAAACATAAGGATTAGCTTTCATTGCCGCATTTAAAGCCAATTGAGCGACAGTCTGCGCTTTTGTCATAATTGTTTGGATTCCTTTTGCGGCCGCATCTACCCTTGCGGCAACAGCCCAACTACGAGTTAATGTAATACTGGCTATCAAAGCAGTCCGATAAACTCCATAAGTAGCAGCCAACCCAGCCAATACCTTACCTATCGTTTCATAGTTTTCTATCAACGAAGTGGTTGTTTGGATACCCTTAATTATGACACCCTCCGATTTCTGCCCCAATTCATTGAATACTGAATCCATCGCATCTTGCATCATGGATAGCTGACCGTTGATAGTTTTTGAAGCGTTCTCGGACATATTATAAAATTTACCACTTGCCGAAGTAGCATCTATAAACGCCTGTTGTACCATTTCTGCGGAAATAGCCCCCTTAGACATCTCATCTTTGAGCGCAGCAATAGATTTTCCGGTCTTATCTGCCATGATTTGCAACGGATTGAATCCGGCATTAATCATCTGATTAAGATCTTGCCCCATCAACTTTCCTGCTGCCGACATTTGAGAGAAAGCCAACGTAAGCGAGTTAAACCTTTGGGTATCTCCCATAGAGACATCGCCAATAGCCTGTAAATAACGTGGTACTTTCTCGACCTCGATATTAAAGCCTAACATCATCTGCGTAGCTTGGGTTACATCAGAAAACTCAAGAGGAGAAATCTTTGCATATTCACGGACTTGTGACATAAGTTCATCCGCCTTTTCTTTGCTTCCAAGCAAAGTTTGAATAGCGGTGTCTACTGCTTGAAACTCGCCACGAACACGAACCATGTTTGACAGAAACTCCTTAATGGAGTATCCTCCCAATAATTTTTTGCCGACATTAGACATCGCTTGTTCTATCTGCTTTGTCACACCGACATTCTCTATACCCTCCTGTCGATATAAAGTATACTCGTCACGTAGTTTTTTTACCGATAGTCGTGCATTAGCCTGTTCTTGCGTTAATCCAAATAAAGCAGCTTTCTCTCCATCCAAGGCCTTGCGTGCAGCGTTGTATTCTTCCAATTTCTCATTAGCGGACAATGGATTTCTTTTCAATGCAATACGATAGGCCTCTCCAAGTCGTTTTACATCAGTCTCTACATCTTTAATAACAGCTTTTTGAGTGATAATTTTTTCTGATAATCCGTTTACAACTTGCGAAGCATCGAATATTTTCTTTTTAAAACCTTGGTTTATTTCATTGCCTGCACGTACTGCGGAAGTGACAAGAGAATCCAATTCTTTCGTATTTTTAGCAAGTTGAACTTCCATTGCCCGGAAAGTAGCCGGAGAAGTATTACTATCCATCCCGGCAATAGTAGATTTTAACTTATCTATCTCTTCCCGTAACTTAATGACTTTTTGATAGTCAGCTTCTATGTGAAACGCTAATTTAGGCATACATCAATGTTTTGGATAAAAGTACATCAGACCAATAAAGTAGTAGAATTTTATGGGAATAGATACATGACAATGAAAAGATTGTCGTGAATATAGAATCATGCTCCTCTTTTTTGTCTCATAAGATCCTTTCCCGACATCTTTTTTACTTCAGTTTTCTCTTTGTCCTCATAGACAGCCCTCGGTTTATCAGCACTCATCAAGAGCAAAAGAAGATAAGGAAGATCCTCATACACCTCCCTGTAAGAAAGGTTCAAATTTTCCATGAATAAGGTAATACTTCCTACGATGGTATTGCCTCCTACTACTTGGGTTTTACTATCAGATTTGCCAGCTCCATCGCTAACTGGCAGACTACGAAAAAATCACGTCCGGTTATTAACTCAAAAGCGACAAAATACGCTTGCAATAATTCTTCTTTAGAACCTGAAAGCATCTGCCGTTCGAGGCTTTCAGCTCTTTTTTGATAATTCGGGACATCACCAACCACCAAGAATGAAAGTCCCTTGACGATATTCTCCAAATTGACAGGAGCAACCTTCATTAATTCCCGCACAGTGCCATTTTCCGGTAAATCGACCTTACTTAAATATTGGGTAGCCCTCATTATCACTTTGATAGAAGGAGCTTTGATTACATATACTGTTCCCCCTACAACAATAGCTTTTCCATAAGTACCGGAAAGTAACTCTGATATGTTTTTTGAAACCTCACTCATAGTTTAAATATTAGAGGGTGATTGCTCACCCTCGTCATTAACTTATCCACCCAAAGTTGTATCCTCCCCGTCTTCCCAGCGCTCAATAGGAACGCCGGCTTTGGTTGGTTTCAACGCCGTAAAAACAAGGGCTAAGCCAATTGCTTTTTCATTCGCTTTACCAGAAGCAGAAACACCAGCACGAGGAAAAATAATTTTCACACCATCTTCAGTTGTGGCACGGACGGTAAACTCTTTACTCTCTACATGGTCGGCACGCTCCCATGTGCCCGGCTTACTCTCTGACCCCGCTGTAAACTTACCACCTTGGAATTTAGCCTTAGTCTCAAGATCATACATACCAATAGAAGCATTGATCTTAACCGCACCCGGCTTTTTAGAGGAATAATAGGTATTTCCAGCTACATCTTTGTAATCCTTAACCTCCGGATCTTCATCCTCATAAGTGAAGGTGTCCTCATGAACTACCGGGACTTCTTCAAAAACAGAACCTTCGGTACCACCAGCCCCGATCGGCGCAACCTCCAGCTTCTGAAGGTTTACCACCACAATTTTTTTATTCTCTGCCATAATTATTTTACATTTAAAACTTCAAACAAAACACTAACATTCACATAATGACACTTTAAAGCAGTATCCGCTTCCGTTCCTATATTATAGATAGAATAGCGATAAAAAGAACCATTATAGGAACCTGTACTCCTTAATATCTTCATAGCTTGTCTTTCAAGCTCATTCAGTCGGATAGAGTTGGCTTCATTCTTGCTCAAATCGGGCACACAAAGATTCACTTCTGCGAAAGACTTCTTCCAATAAGTCCCCGGCTGTTGCTTCTTCGTGTGAATGACAATCCTTTCGGACTTCAATTCACCCGTCAGCGTTTCCCCGTTGGGTACTATGCTTATTCCGAAAGCCTTGCAATCCCGGTAGAGAATGTTTCCTATGTCGGTAGTTACTATCATCCCAATGCTTTGATACGTTGATTGAGAATGTTCAAATACTCGCCCATATAATCACGCTGTTGCAGAAGCAAATCACGTTGGTGTTCATTTTTTACAACTTCTTCAAACTTGGGAGTATCTACAAAAGCACACAGCTTACTAAACTTTTCGGCTAAATCCTGCTGCTCAATAAGCAAACGGTCAAGGAAAGTATCAGCGCACTTATATGTTTCCTCAAACTCATCTTTAGGAAGCCATGATTCTATATCATTATCATACTTCACATGATAGCCATTTATAGACCGTTCTTCTTTTGTTAGCTTTCCACCTACTGCAATCAAGCATTTTTCGTCAGCTTCGCCCATTTTCATAGGTTCAGCTTCAATCTGTTTTGTTCCAATGTACTTTTTCATTTTTCAAATTCTTCTTTTAATCGTTTCTCCGCATGAAGAGCGGCACCACTTAAAACATCATACCCTTTAGATTCTACGAATGATGCGTATTCCGCTTCGTTTTTCAGTGTCAAACCGTCTTTATCGACATCGTAATCATTGGACGTTCTCAAAGTGAGTGTATGGTCTTGATAATCCCCATGTTCCTCTGCGTACTTCACAGCTTCATCGCCTACATCAATCATCTTCTTTTCGACCTCCCATTCTCCTTCATCGAAAAAGGAGTCGACATCTGAGAAATCGAAATCTACATCCATAATTCCGAGTAGTTAAAGTAGTTTGTACTCTTTACCGTGTAGACTTCGCCTTGACCTCTTACGCCATCACCATCCATGCAACGTACTTCATCGCCAGCCTTGACAGTAATTCTTTTCTCACATACTACATGATAATTCGGACGATACACAGAGCCGTTATCAGATGAAAACTCTTTGGTAGTGTTATCATCACAACGGCATTTGCCTACCTCCTGCCAGTATTCACCACCTGTACCGGGAATGGGTCTTCCGAACTCATCCTTAGCCATCGGGGTGATAACTTTAACCTGCAACATGTGGGGAGCGAATATCATAAGAAAGTCACTTTAGGTTTGTTACTCAGTTCGTCTTTCAAACCGTACTGTTTGCACAGCCATGAGTACAATTTCATTAGGCTATCAACATAATTAGACCAAGACACAGAAAATCCGCTTTCGCTGACCGAAGATGGATTTTGTATCATCCACGGAATTTGCTTTGCACAAGCGACCTCTAATCTTGCCCGATTTTCCTCGGCAAAAGGTTCTTCACCATCCAATCCCGTTCTTGAAAGTATATTTTCAACTACAAGATTAGACGGGGTGTTCTTATCAAATACGCTTAATACAAACTCCTTGTTACTCATGGCTGATATCATTCAATATGGTGTAATCAGTTTACTATATGCGGTATAGCTATAATGCGTACAATGTTTAGATTTATAGATGTATCTGAACGGACATTTGGGAACATTAATTCGTACCCCTTGAATAGCCATTCCCTCTTTTATCGAACACATCATAGCCGGGTTATTTGCAACCAAAAACATGGGATGCGTCATGGTCAGTACAACACAATCAGCCGGAGCCGTTTCCAAAGTGATAAACTGAATATCCGGCAGACCAACATCAACCGATGGATTCACGTATTCACACTTAGGAGATTCCACACTTGATGCCTGCACGCTCAACGAAACCAAAGACATCATTAAAAAGCCACACATGGCAAAAATAAAATTCTTCATTCCTTTTCTGATTTATAAAATTAGACAATGGAAGGGTAGAAGCACTACCCTATCCTTTTACTCGATACCTAATGCTTCTTTCAGTTTGGCTGTTGATTCTTCATCCAGTTCTGCAACCTTAGCCAAAAGAGTTTCCTCTTTCATATTGCCGGAAGCCTGCGCACCGATAGACTTCAAAGCATCAATCAAAGTCTTCTTCTCAAACTCCTTTTCAAAGAGGGAAATTTTCACCTCCTTCTTTTCTTCAGGGGCTTTCACTTCGGTATTTTTTGCCTCAATCCGTTCAGCAAGTCTGCGGCTTTCCATATCCAGCACACGGGCTTCCTCACCGACTTCAATCACTTCACCGGGAGTATAATACTTTCCGGTGAACTTGTCGCGGAAAACTGATATAACCTTTACTTTCATATCCTACCCCCTTATGCTGATTGGATGGATGCAATTTCGCTCAAATCGAAATTGGTTATCAAATCTGGATTGGAAATCTGCGGAATCCACTCTGCCGTATATTCCATGTAGCGACCGTTTTTGTCACGGTAGTTAGAGATAAGCATCTGCCCCTCTGACGGGGTATAAGTACGTCCTTGTACTGGGTCTGTCGCTTCATACGGGGTATGATGGCGCATATAACCAATGTTGTCAGAAGGTAACAGAGTAATACGGTTATCCGCGTAAATCTGCACATTCTTTCCCGTCTGGTCTTTCACGTAGTCCTCCTTGATTTCAATACGCGGCAAACCGATGCCGGTGAACACTTCGGAAGCCAAAGAAGAGGAAACCAATCCCGTACTCAACTTCATTTCGTTGCTGCCGAGAATCATCTTGTACTGCTCACCAAATTCAGATGAACCAAGAATAAGCTTGTTGAAAGATGCACGAGTCATAACCATCTTGGCATAAACGCCATAGTCCGGTGCCAAGGAATGAAGTTTCTCTCTCAAATAAGAGATAAACATATTCTGTCCGTCCACAACCACATCTCCACTTTTCGGCTTGATAAAATTGAACGGAAGGGTAATCTCCAGCAGTTTATTATTGGTCTGACCGGAAGTGATTGCAGCGTCTTTGTTGTAAACGGTGGCTTCACCAAGCATCAACAGCGCACCGACAATAATATCCATACGCTTGTGGGCGGCAAGGGTAATCTGACGGTAGTCGTCTGCCAGGAAGTTTACAATCTCTTCCATTGCAGCCTTTTGGTCGGCTGGCTTAGCGGCATTGAACTTGTCAATCAAATCCTGCAATTCAGAAAGACGGTCAATAGACATCTGATAAGCATCACCCAAATAGGCAATCTCACCATATCCGGAACCGATGTTCCGACGTTCACGGATGGGTTTCTCTCCAAAACGCGAATTGATGGATCCGGCCATAACTCCAGTTACAGAACCGATATAGTCTTTGAACACACGAGTAGTCACTCTGCGGAAAGTAAGATACTGCTGCCAATAGATTGTGTCCTTGCGTGTCTGGTTCACACGTCTGATGATAGCGGAAACAATGTTCGCATCATCGAATAATGTTTGAATCGTTAAAAACATGTCCTACCTCCTTACTCGTTAAATTCAAACCATCCCTTCATGTTGGCTTTATCGTTCTCGGAGAACGGCATAACCAATTTTGAGGGTTCAATTTCTGCGGCTGTACGAAGCAATGAAACCAATGTGATTCCGTCCTCAACCTTTGTACGGTTAAACAGAGCCGAATTAGCCACATGCTTTTGCTTTAAACCATCAACTGCAACCGCATTGAATAATACAGCATCTTTGGCAATATTCTCACCAAAAGCAGCCTTGATAGTCAATACATCGTAGTTGGCATTAGACTTATCAATTGCCGTTACTTCTGCACCTTTCTTGCCGTTTCCGACAAACATACCCACATAAGCCAAAGAGTTCTTAGCTACTTTGATAGACAAAGCCTCTCCACCAGTGGTATAGGCTTCCGCAACTCTCACATTGATTACCGCATAAGCGAACTTGTTTTTCAAGTCCGCACAAATCGGTGTAAATCCGGGAAGAAAACTTCCCACTACCAGGTTCTGCGTATCAAGTTTGAACGGACCACGTCTACGAATGCCGGTCTGGACATCGTAGCGTTCCTCTTGCTCAACGGGCGGAACCAAGTCATACTTAAATCCTGCTGACATAATTAATTCTTGTTTTGTTCAACAATAGTTTTCGTACCCTCATCAATCATTTTAGCGATAGATTCAGATTCTTTCTCAATCTTCTCTTCCGCTGATTCGGGAGGGGTTACGCCTTTGAAGCCGTCATTTGCGAACTCCTGCTTCAAGTCCTTGAAGTATGCGTCCAAGTCCTCATCGTCCTTAATGGCGCATCGTTTGGCGTAGTTTTCGGGAATACCATACTCTTTTGCCTTTGCCAAAATCTGCTGTCTACGTGTTGCTTGAGCCTTTTCCGTTTCAAACTGTGTTAGCTTATCAGAAAGGTTCTTGTTGGAGTCAATTAAAGCTTGCGCCCATGCAGGCACATCGTCTTTATTCTCTTCCGTTTTGGTGGTTGTGGTAGTCTCGATTGGCTTACCGTCTTTAAGGTTATGTTTCTTCTCGTAGTTGGAAACTGCGGTCTTGGAAGCATCCCCGGCACGGAAATCACCATAGGAATTAAGCACGTCCGAAAAATTGATACCCTCAATAATGGAGTTTACCTTTGTCTCGTCCGTTACACCCTCTGCCTTCTTAGTGGCAATGCGGGTAAGAATAGCAGTGTCCACCCCTGCGAATTTCTGTTGTAGCCCTGCTAAGATTTGTTCTAAGATTGTCATACCGTATGAATTTGATTTATAAATTTCTACGGTAAAATTCGATCTTAATAAAGAGAATGAGAAATAATCAGGATAGTTATATACGACAATCAGACTATTGTCATAAATATGACAAAAAAAGGCGTGAAACCGAATGAATCACGCCTAAAATATAGTAAGATAGTATGCCTAAAGTTTTACTTCTAATTTTTGACCTGTCAAATCAAAATACAGGTTTTGAAGTTGATGGAGGGATTTCACTTGTATATTGTAATCGACTCCCTTCAAATGGAAATCTGCGTCCAACTCAAACAAGGGACTATAATAAGTGACAACTCCCCATTTATGCTTTTCAAATCCACACTTCAACAACAGTTCTTCTGTAAGAGGAATGGGATTAAGGTTCTCTACATAGGTACGAAATACCGCTTCTGATGATATTCCACTCGCTTCATATTTTGGATATTCAATCTCACTATATCCTATTTCTGTTATCTTATATGGAGTTTTGCTATTTTGTAAATAGACATAATTACCAATTTTCAATTCTCTAACATCCACCATACTATAACAAATTTATAGCCGATAACTCCTTTGTCAATGATTGAATACCCCTCTGAATTTTCTCTAACTGCTGCCTGCGAGGTTTGTGAACTCCGGCAGCATAATGCCACAACTGGCGTTCATTGATTCCTGTAATACGGCTCAATGCAGCCTTAGTAAAGATATTACTGTAATAGTTGATAAAGGTAGCAGCATCAATCTTAAACTTTAACTCAAATTCTCCAGAAAGCACCTCACAAGGATTAGAGTTATCTTCCAAATACAATTCGATAGCCTCCTTCATGTTATCTTCCAACTCCTTCATGTCGTTACCGACTGTAATGACAGGAGCATCTTCAATATAAGCACTTAAGTTCTTTCCTGCGTGTTCTACAATAACTTCTACTGTTTTCATATTACCTCCTTTTTTAATTAAGAGAACAAGGGGGCTACTTTAGCCCCGCTTGTCTCAAAATACTGTAATAAGTGCCTTTCTCAACGCCTTTGCTGTTATGATTCGGTACAATAACCACTTTGCCGTCTTTCTCAAACTTCATGTGACTACCTTTCTGACTCTTTAGAACAAAACCGTTTTCTTGCAACATAGTTACAACGTCTTTAACTGATTTGTAACTCATAACGCTTTGGACTTAATTACCATGCAAATATAGTAATAATACGAATATTATCAAAGCATTTATTCGTTATTTTACTATGAATATAAAAATAGCGGTAACTCCGAAGAATTACCGCTAACCATTCTATTTTTCTTATACTAAAATTATAAACCTCGTAATTTTTCTGACTAAGAAGCATTTTTCTGTCCCTTATTTCCGATTTGCTCATTCTTTGCCGCTTGCTCCTCTTTGATTTCTGCAAGTTCCTCTTCTACCCTATCAGCATTCCCGGCAAACATGATTCCCTCACGTGTTGACCAAATGCCACCATTTACCGCGGAAACAGCAGTTGAAACCTTGTCGTTCAAATCATCTATCATTCTTCCTTCAATAATAAAAATGCCTTGATATTATTTTGAGGTTTGACAGAAAATGCATTTTTCTCTTTTGCTTCTTCTAAAAAAGATAGAAAATCTTGAGCGTTGGGAACTCGCTTCTCCTTTTGATATAATTCATGGGCTTTTTCACCCATAAAGTCAGCTCTAAGCTCTTCCTCAATATATTTCTTTTTATCTTCATCTAATGTCACAAGACCATCTTTATATTCTTGCAAGTATTTAACAAATTCTCGAAATTTTCTTTCATCGTTTAATATATCAAGAATCATAGAATATCTTTCATTGGATTTAAGCTTATCTTTAACGTGATTATATACCTTTATGGCCAAATATTTTAATAGGTCATAAGATACGCCAGCTAATACTGCCGCTGCTATCCATTCCAGATAATTTGTAGGCGATAATAAATTGTAGTGAATATCTAAGTCCTTTTCCGCCTTTTTTCTATAATAATATCCATACCTTATAGATTTCTGCGCTTTTTCTATAACCTTATTATATTCGTTTTCCGATATTGTATGCTGACAATTAGGGCATATTAAGTTTTCAGTTATATGTCCACAATTCAAACAAATGTACTCCATAATAGTATTTATTTATAATTTTCCAGCTAAATTCTTCACATCCTCCGCAGACTTTACTTCATGCACGGTATCGCCCACTTTTACGAAGCCTACTATATCTCCAGTGTTTGACTTTTCAAATAGTTCAGTTACTGGGACACCCAAAGCATCGGCGATTTTTTCCAATGTACCAATAGTGGGGTTGCCATTAATTGCTTTTGATAGCCCAACTCGTGACAAGCCTATTTTTTCAGCGAGTTCAGTTTGATTGATTCCTGCCTCTTTACATAGTTCTAAAATTCTAAATCTCATATATGTATATATTTAGTTTACTCCCATTATTTATGGCAAAGTTACTCAAAGTTTTCATATTAGCTAAATAAGACAACTAAAAGTATTCTTTTTATAGTTTATTAACTATCTATATTTTGCCAATTGAATACTTATAGTTTACTTTGCAATATCAAAATGATAACCAAAAGTATAATTTAAAACATATAAGAGTATGAGCACAACATTTAGAAGTCAGATGAAAGAGGTTATGATCCTCGCCTGGCAGATGGTTAAAAAGAACGGTTTCACAATGTCAGAAGCATTAAAGGTGAGTTGGGCTAATTTGAAACTCAAAGCAGCTTTGAAAGTAAAGGTAGTAGAGTTCTACTTCAAAAAAACTGATGGTTCGTTACGTCAAGCCTTTGGCACTCTCAAAGAAAATTTAATCGGTGAGATAAAAGGTACTGGCAGAAAGCCGAATGATAACCTGCAAGTGTATTGGGACACAGAGAAAGAAGAATACAGATGTTTCAAGAAGTGTAACCTTATTAAAATCGCATGACAATGAAAAAGAAAAGTATGGCAACAGTTGAGATTGAATGCTCAAATACACATTCAATACCAGTATTCAGCGACTTTTTAAGTGAAGTACAAAAGCGGTTTGATATTGAGAAAGAAGCTAAGAATTAATTATATTCTTTTATCATACAGATGGGGTTGTTAGACCAATTTAGAGAGTTTTCTCATCATTATAGGGGCGTGAATCACCATGCTGCGTGTATTGATATGCTTGCAGTGTAGTTCTTAACACGATTATCCAAAGGCAGCCTTCGCACGACATTAAAGACTGCCTTTATTATTCACTCTTAAATGAAATAATTATGGACGAAATTTGGAAAGATATTGAAGGGTACGAAAACGATTACCAAGTATCAAATTTAGGCAGGGTAAAATCCTTGCCAAAGAAATGCTGGAACGGCAAAGGGTATTGGTTTAGAGATGGGCGTATTTTAACGCCAGTCAAAAGCAAAAAGGGGTATTTGAATGTATGGTGCAGAAAGAACATATTCAAGGTTCATCGCTTGGTTGCAAATGCTTTTATACCTAATCCGCAAAACCTACCACAAGTAAATCACATAGACGGTGATAAAACCAATAATTGCGTTGCCAATCTTGAATGGGTTACTGATGGTGAGAACCTTCTACACGCATATAGAGTTCTTGGTAGAAAGCAAAAAACTGGTAAAAACCACCATAATTCACGAGCTGTTATACAATTGAAAGACGGCAAAATTATAAATTCATTTGATAGTCTTAATGAAGCAGCACGCGCGACAGGCGCTCATTTTTCGGGCATTTCAATGTGTTGTAGTGGAAAAATAAAGAAGCACAAGGGCTATCAATGGAGATACAAAGAGGAGTGATTTCACTCCCCTTTCTTTATGGCTTGTTTTTGTATTTCAGCTTTTCTCTTTTCTTCTTGTTCTTCTTTTATCTCAACGAGTTCTTCTTCGATGCGGTCAATATTTCCAGCGAACATTACCCCATGTCGTTGTGACCATACACCACCCGACACAGCTTTTACAGCTACATTAACTTTATCTTCTAAATTGTCAAGGCGATACGGAACAACTTCTGTACTAATATCTATCGTTTCAGATGCTTTGTTAAATTCAGATGGATTTATAGAACCTAAAGCAGAGACTATGAAGTTCACACGCCTTTGCAAGAACTCACCTATCACCTCGGCATGATTTTGAACTTGCAAATGTGTCGAAAGAAACACGTAATCGAAAGCCACTCCCGACAAAGCATTTCCAGCACCACTCAACTTTTCAAAACTGATTTGTGGTGTATTCGTCATAGAATATGCTTTCTCAAAGAGGGTTTCTACCTCAAATTTTACGGTATCATTTGCTTGGTTCCACGTCAGATACTGGGCATCCGCACCTTCACCTGTAAGTTTGACCATTCTATCCTTAACCTTACCCATGAAACCCTCTACATCACCAATTAGCTTCAATAGTGGGAAGAAATGGTAGTCTATACAATCAGCATAATTGGATAATAGTTTCTCCAACCGGACCCGGAAGGTCTTTATCTTCTTGCAATAAGGTTCAGGACGATAAGCATAGAGAACCGGTAGTTTTGGGAATCCATGAGCAAAAGGCGTTCTTTCTTCATACCCTTTAGACAAATCCCATTGA
>OHQA01000560.1_pt1 | contig 15250 bp, 14 predicted proteins | sample 1577921 | NCBI WGS metagenome assembly OHQA01 (sample SAMEA3879570, study PRJEB24766) | human gut metagenome | biome: human-associated habitat; feature: feces | place: USA | collected 1985/1987 | reverse complement strand
AAGATACAATATCAAGAACACATTGAAAATAAATTGCCAGAGCCACCGAAAAGAAGGGATAGGGTATAATTTTCTATAGGTTGTGTAGTTTTCTTATAAACAGCATATAATAGAGAAAGATATTGACGTACAATAAACTGTACGTTATAATTTAAGTACAGAATACTGTACGTTTATAAGGAGGGATAGTATGATCGCTGTTAACTATACAACATTACGTGAAAATATGAAATCCTGCATGGATAAAGTAACTGATGATTATGAAACACTAATTGTTACTAGAAAAGACAATAAAAATGTGGTAATGATCTCTGAAGAAGCTTACAATAACCTGATGGAAAATATTTATGTTGTTGGCAACAGAGCAAATTATGATTGGCTGATGGAATCCAAGGCACAGTTAGAGCAGGGGGATTTTTCTTCTCATGAATTGATCGAGGTGCCTGAAAATGAATAAGGTATTTACGAAAAATGGTTGGGAGGATTATCTTTATTGGCAAACGGAAGATCGAAAGACGTTGAAAAAGATCAATTCGTTATTGGAAGATATTTCTCGAAATGGTAATGAAGGAATTGGTAAACCGGAAGCTCTCACAGGTAATCTAGCAGGTTTTTGGAGCAGACGCATCAATGACAAAGATAGATTGATTTATAAAATTGATCAAAACAACATATATGTATTAGCCTGTCGGTATCACTATGGAGATAGGTAATTAGAAAAGTTCTGAATGTTGATTTCAGAACTTTTTTTATGCTAAAAAAGGAGGTAATCAATGGGTGCAGAAACAGAATGCAGTGCAGGCAATTAGCATTTTGAAAGCCTTTAAATATGGCAAGGGCGGTCCTTTTGCAGCAGCGGAAGTACTTTGGGACCAAAAAGAAAATATTGGTAAAGGTCTGGCTGGACTGGGATTCCTGTTGCTTTTGCCGATATTGTTTCTTTGTATGCTGCCTTCTTTTTTATTTGGAGGTTTTGGTTCTATGGAGGCTTTGAACAGCCAAACGGCTATCATGCAAAATTTGCAATCTTATCAAAGTGCAGTATGGACAGCAGTAGATCATGCGCATGAAAGTATCCTTACACAGATACAGTCAGAGATAGATGGACTGGGTGAGGACGAAACGGCAGTGATTTCAGATGATTTTCATTACGTAAGCGCAAATGCGATGCTGATTTTGTGCCAGTATTCCGTATGGAAAGGAACGGATGACATCAGTACAGAAGAAGTGATGTCACTCATTCAAAATCATGCAGATGCATTATTTACTTATGACGTATCAACATCTACATCAGATGGTATCACAACCTATACTTATAAGGTGCAGTATGCAGGAGATGATTATTTCGCCGATGAAATCTTCCATCTAAACGAAAAAGAAAAACAAAAGGCGTTGGATTATGCGTCTAATTTGCAAATATTTCTATATGGCAGTATGATGGGGGCTGTTAGCGCACAAGTCAGTGCGGAAGTGTTGGCATATAGCGATCTCATAAAAAAATATGCGGAACAATATGGCATCCCTCAGTTTTTCAATGTAATCTGTGCGGTGATGATGGCAGAAAGCGGCGGCAGAGTACCAGATGTGATGCAGGCAAGCGAATGTCCTTATAATACCAAATACCCGAAGAAACCAAACGGCATCACTGATCCGGAATATTCCATTGAAGTCGGTGTGCATTATCTTGCTGATTGCCTTCAGGGTGCTGGATGTAGTTCTCCCAGTCAGATGGACGAGCTTAGCTTGGCATTACAGGGCTATAATTACGGAAATGGATATATCGGCTGGGCATTGGAGAATTATGGGGGATATAGCGAGGCAAACGCATTGGAGTTTTCCAAACTGATGTAGCAGAAATTGGGATGGAGTAGCTATGGTAATCCCAAATATGTAGCGGCTGTCATGAAATATTTGGTATTCACTGGTGGTGGCGTTTGGGGTTCTCCTTTTATAGGGAAAAACTGGAACGCTGCTGTATCTTCGGAGTTTGGCTACCGTGTAGATCCCCTGAACGGCAGTCAAGCTTTCCATGAAGGATTGGATATTGCATATCCCACAGGTACACCAATCAATGCTGTTTCAGGCGGGGTTGTCACTTCTGTTGTATTTTCTGAAACAGGATATGGGCATCATGTTCGTGTGGATTGTGGAAATGGTGTGCAGGTACTTTATGCCCATTGTAGCGATATTTTTGTGACGAAAGGACAAAGCATTGCTGCTGGACAAGTTATTGCAGAAGTAGGTGCGACTGGCAGAGTGACTGGAGCACATCTGCATTTGGGTGTGTTGGTCAATGGCGAAGAAGTGAATCCAAGGGAGTATATCAGCCAATGAGAAAGGAGGTCGGAAATCATTTCAAAGTCAAAAGAAGAACGAGATATTTATTTGATCCCGCCAAACTTCATCAGTGAAGGCTCGCTATTCGGTGGGATGCTGAAACTAAGAAATGCCATAGAAGCCGTAGTCTTTTCCTTAGGAATTGCAGTTCCTGTGTTAAAGATAGCGGCTTTTTCCTTTACCACAAAGATCATCATTCTGTGCCTGACGGCTTTGCCGATAGGCATTTTTGCTTTGATTGGTGTGGGCGGAGAAAGTTTGACAGCTTTTCTCATGAATTTTTTCCATTTTCTGCGTGCAAAAAGAATAGTGTCAGCAGAAATAACGTGTGTTTCAGAAGAAAAAAGAACGGATAAGCATTTGTTCCCGGATATTGGTGATTTGCCAGAGGAGTTTGATGAGGAAGAAAGAGTGTCTGTTCGTAAAAAAAGAAAAAAGAAACAGCCTGCAGAAACAGATTTTTTTCCAGTAGAGAAGATTGAAAACGGTATCTGCTATTTGAAGGATAAGAGATATATCAAGATAATGGAGATTGAGCCTATCAACTTTCTATTACGCAGTGCAAGAGAGCAAAGAAACATCATCTACTCCTATATGTCGTATTTGAAAATCAGTCCAGTGAAAATGCAGATCAAAGTCATATCGAAAAAAGCGGATATTGGAAGTCATTTGCAGAAAATACAGAATGATATCGCACAAGAGAAAAATGAAAAGTGCAAGATTCTTTTGATGGACTACTATAACCTGATTCGACGGATCGGCTTGAAAGAAGCTGTTACCAGACGATTTTTCATGGTCTTGGAATATGAACCCATGCCTGGCGGCAGTAAAAAGAATGAGGAGAAAGAAGCCATTGCCCAGCTGCATATTGCGGAACAGACAGCCAGAACATATCTTAGACAATGCGGCAACGAGGTCATAGAACAGGAAAGACAAGAAGAATTTATGGCAGAGCTGTTTTATATCCTTTTGAACCGCAAAAGGAGCAATTCTGTGGGTTTTGTGGAAAATGCAGCAGAAGCTGTGGATGAATACTTCTTGGCTGTGGATAAAACGGACAAAATAGAAATCCCCATATCCTCTTTGGTGATGCCAAAGGAGATTAAGTTCCAAAAAGGCAGTTATATTGAGATAGACGGTTTATATTACGCTTATTTTATGATACCGTCAGATGGCTATAAATCACAGGTGGCAGCAGGCTGGCTTTCTCTCTTGGTCAATGCCGGAGAAGGGATTGATGTGGATATTTTCCTCAATAAGGAGCCAAAAGACAAAGCACAGTTCCGTTTAGGTCAGCAGATTCGTATCAATCGCTCTAAAATGAAGGAAACATCAGATACCAATACAGACTTTGATGAAATCGACAGTGCAATACGTTCTGGCTATTACCTGAAAGAAGGTCTTGCAAATAATCAGGATTTTTATTATATGAACATCCTCATTACCATCACTGCCGACAGTGTAGAAGAATTGGAATGGCGAAGCAATGAAATGAAAAAACTGATGGTGTCGCAGGACTTGCAGATGAAGCCGTGCTATTTCAGACAGGAACAGGCATTTTTGTCTACCTTACCATTGAACAAAATGGAAAAAGGGCTCTATGCTTTATCCAAAAGGAATGTTCTTACTTCTGGTGTGTCTGGCTGTTATCCTTATGTCAGTTTTGAAATGAGTGATGATAACGGGATTTTACTTGGTGTCAACCGATATAACAATTCCTTAATTATTGTAGATATTTTTAACTCCAAGATTTATAAGAATGCCAATATGGCGATTTTAGGTACATCGGGTGCAGGAAAAACATTCACCTTACAGTTGATGGCAATGCGTCTGCGTGAGAAAAATGTGCAGGTCTTTATTCTGGCACCTTTGAAAGGGCACGAGTTTCGTCGTGCCTGCCATAACATTGACGGTGAGTTTATCCAGATTTCTCCGGCGTCTCATCATTGTATCAATATCATGGAGATACGAAAGACTGACCAGAAAGCAAATATCTGTCTGGATGGCGATCAAAGGGCAGAACGCTCGGAACTGGCGGCGAAGATTCAGCGCCTCCATATTTTCTTTTCTCTGTTGATACCAGATATGAGCCATGAGGAACGCCAGCTTTTGGATGAGGCGTTGATCAAGACGTATGCCTTGAAAGGCATCACTCATCAAAATGCGTCTTTGTACCAACAAGATGGCAGTTATAAACCCATGCCGGTATTAGGTGATGTATATGCGGTTCTGATGGAAAATCCAGAAACAAAACGCATGGCAAATATCCTGAACCGTCTAGTCCATGGTTCTGCCAGCACCTTTAACCAACAGACCAATGTAAGGCTGGATAATAAATATATCGTACTGGATATATCGGAGCTGACAGGCGACTTGCTTACAGTGGGGATGTTCCTGGCACTGGATTATGTTTGGGATAAGGCGAAAGAAGACAGAACTGTGGAAAAAGCAATCTTTATTGATGAGGTTTGGCAGCTCATTGGTGCATCCAGTAACCGTTTGGCAGCGGAGTTTGTACTGGAAATCTTTAAGATCATTCGTGGATATGGCGGTGCTGCTATTTGTGCCACACAGGATATCAATGACTTCCTCGCATTGGATGATGGGAAGTATGGTAAAGGTATTCTTAACAATAGCAAAACAAAAATCGTGTTGAATCTGGAGGATGAAGAAGCCCAGAGAGTGCAGGAGATTTTGAACCTGAGTGATACAGAGGTCATGAATATCACGCACTTTGCAAGAGGAAATGGATTGATCCTTACAAATAACAATAATGTGACTGTTGAGTTTAAGGCATCAGCGTTAGAAACAGAAATGATCACCACAGACCGTCAGCAGTTACAGGAATTATTAAAAAGAAGGGAGATGAAACAGTGATTGCGGTAAAAGAAAACAGGCAGAGTCTGGAACAAAAAATCGTAGAACTGGTGTCAGAATATCAAGCATTGAAAATCGAGCAGGTAGAAAAGTATTTTGGACTGCCTTCAGAAACCATGGCAAAGGCATTTCGAATGCTGGTCAAGAAAGGCAGAGTTGTATTAGAACAGGATACTGGCGTGATAAAGGTATCAAAAGGCATCAAAGAGGATGAAAAACAGATATTGAGTTTCTGGTTAGTCCTTGATTTTTTGGAGGACTGTGATTTTCATGGAGCTGCGCATTTTCCGCTGGTGCTGGAAATGTATCGAAGTGGGAGCGTTTACAGCGTGTTCTATTGTATGGAAGGAGATGAGCTGGTGATTGCAAATTCTATCAATCAACTACGGACAAGCATTTGCTTTCAGCCCATTGTACTTTTGGAAGACCAGGCACAAATAGAGAAAATGTCAGAACTTAACGCAGTATTTTGCACAGTGAAAGAACATGGGGAGGTGGCATATTTTACCTATGAGTCCTAATTTATATGATCGAACCAATCGCCTGAAAGACGACATCATACGTTTAAAAAACGCAGTCTGTGCCTATGAAATGACAGATGCCGCAAGGTATCCGGAAAATTTTGAAGATTTAGGTATGGATATTGCGATGCGTGCAGAAGCCATTGCCTGTACTGCCAGAAATCTGGTGGGATCTTATCCCGTGAGCAGCAGAAAACGTATGCTGCATACAGTGACAGATGCACAGGGGATCGAGGTCATGGAAACAGAAATGGGATATGAAATCATCATCCCACAGCTTTTGCCGAAACGCAAAGGAAGGCAAAACGTGGTGTTCTTGCTGGAACCGTTGTCATTTGCTTTGGAGTGCTTTTGTCGAGAGAAGGAAATCTGTCGTATGGAACAAGCATTTATCTGTTATACCTATGAGTATGCCAAAGGTATCCCGGTAAGAGGTATTCGAGACTATGATAATCTGGAAGCCAAAGAGGTGTTGGATGTGATCAACGCCTTTTTTTTATTGGATGACAGTGGTGCTTTTTGTGAGCTGCATTATCGCACAAAGGTCGGAAAAAAGAACTGCACACATATAGAAATCAGACGAAAGACTGGTCAGATGTGGTATCCAGAAATGGCACTGGAAAGTGTATGATTTTGGGATTGGTCAGAAGTTCTGCCAAACCATTGAAAAATAAAGGAAAGTAAGGCGCAAGGAAAGGATAAGTTCTGACCGAGTTTAGGAGCCTTGGTCAGAAGTCATATCCCGTATTTTGGAGGTGAGAAAAAAACCATGATACAGAAAGATGCCAAAGCGTATCATGTGCTGGAGATATTATCTATGGCAGGTGAGGTTGGAGAGGATATGGTTTCACTGTTGATCCCGCAGCCTGATTACCGAAAGAAAATTTTACAGAGATTACTTTTGGAAAACAAAATCGTTCGATACCAGAAAGATGGGGTAAAAGGCTATCGCCTTACCATAAGCGGAAAACGCTGGATGCTGCAAAGTGAATATAATCGGTTTTCATATTTTCTGGCAAATGGTGCCGATGCCTCCATGCGCCGCAGTGATTTGGTCCATAGAAAGAGGCAGCATCGTCTGGCAGAAATGATGGCACTTTTTTTCTTGGCTGGTACCAATCTGTTCCGAGATGAAAAGCCGAATATCTTTCAGGAACAGCCAACGGAGGCAAAGCTCTCGCAGTCTGTTTTTTACAGTTCCAGAGAATGGAAAGACATGGGCAGCCTTTCTACGAAAGTCATCAGTTCCCGTGGAGCAGGTGTTTGGCTTACAAAAAACGCAGTCTGGCTTTGCTACCATCTGGATGGGGTGACATCTTGGTATGGTAATGTGGAGAAACGTGCGGATATCTTACTACGTTCTGTGCTTCAGGAAAAAGGATACTCTTTTTCAGAAACAAGAGCGCTTTTATTTTATAGCCAAACAGATATACCTATCTTAGAGGTGAAACGACAAGCGGATATCCGAGATTCCCCCTTTGAGAAATTCTGCTGTGTCCCGCTGAATGAAAACGGCAGTCTTTTGCTTCAGATATTGGAAGATGCACAAATGTATCAGTGCTTATATCAGGTGCTAACAGAGGATTTAAAAAGCAATGCAGAAAGCAACATCATAAACGATGGGTATAATGACGCCTTGGAACCAGTTTTGATCTGTTTCGACTTTGACATCAAACGCTTGCTTCTCTTTGTTATGCAGCTGAGATATGCCCAGAAGAAAGGAGAGGTCATTTGTTTTGACTTCCAGAAGGAAGGGGTGAAACAATACTGCGATGAAGCCACTCAAATTTCAACAGTGGACATGGAAGCTGTCCGAGAGAATTTCTTTTGAACGACGTGATTTGAAAAAAGCAGTCGCAATACTACTTTTGGATATCCTTCCGTTATTGTACGGTGCTGGGTATCTGGCGCAGTTCCTTAAAAACTACAAAATATGGTCAGCTGCCGGCGGTGTAGCAGGAGATAGTACTGCACCGCAGTTTCCAGATGCAGGGATACTTTCCTGTTTTCGTCATGTGTTTTCAATGGATGGCTTCTATGCTTTGCTTTTCGAATGCATCTTGATCACCATTCTGGTGGTGATGGTGATGCATATGGGAAACAGCACTGGAGGCGAATTAGATAGAGAACGTAATTTTGCTTATTCCGAAAAGGGTACCTATGGTACAGCAGGATATCTGGAGCAAAAAGAAATGAAGAAACTCCTGTGTCTGACGGATATTCGCCATACCAAAGGCACGATTTTGGGTATTGTCGAAAAACAGATTGCCAGTATCCCACTGGAAAGCAGGATGAACCGAAATATTGCAGTATATGGTGCTTCTGGCAGCATGAAATCCCGTGCTTTTGTGCGTAATATGATATTCCAATGTGTCAGACGCGGGGAAAGCATGGTGCTGACAGATCCAAAATCAGAACTTTATGAGGATATGTCGGTGTATCTGGAGGAGCATGGATATACGGTAAAGGTCTTTAATCTGGTCAATCCGCCAAACAGTGACAGCTGGAACTGTATGTGGGAGATCCAGCATGAGGAGTTGATGGCACAGACCTGTGCTGACGTTATTATCAAGAACACAAGTGACGGGAAAACAGATCATTTCTGGGATATGTCAGAGCTGAACCTGCTGAAAGCATTGATCCTGTATGTGGATATGGAAAAAACGGAGGAGGAACGAAACTTAGGTCAGGTATATCGTATGCTGGCGGAGTTATCGGAGAAAGAGATGGATGCACGTTTTGCACTTTTGCCAAAGGAGCACCCTGCAAAAGGACCCTATCATATCTTTAAGCAGGCAGGTGAAAAAGTCCGAGGCGGTGTCATCATTGGTCTTGGTGCCAGATTGCAGGTGTTCCAGAACAAAATGATTCGTAATATCACCGCATACCCGGAAATCGACTTGGAATTACCGGGAAAAGAGAAATGTGCGTATTTCTGCATCACCAGCGATCAGGATTCTACCTTTGACTTTTTGTCATCCTTGTTTTTTTCATTCCTGTTTATCAAGCTGGTGCGCTTTGCAGACCGAAATGGTGTAGACGGGAAATTACCCAAGGCAGTCAATTTTATTCTGGATGAGTTTCCGAACATCGGTGCCATACCGGACTTTAAGAAGAAAATATCAACGGTACGCAGTCGAAATATCAGTATTTCTGTGATATTCCAAAATATCGCGCAGTTAAAGAACCGTTATCCCTATGACGAATGGCAGGAAATCATTGGTAACTGTGACACCCAGATCGCATTGGGCTGTACGGATGAAATGACAGCTCGTTTTCTGTCAGACCGCACGGGTGAGGTGACCATCTCGGTCAGCAGTCAGTCCAAACAGCTGCATACCTGGCGTGTCAGCAACTTCACACCGGATTTTCGTGAAACCAGTTCCGTAGGCAGACGAAAGCTGATGACACAAGACGAAGTCCTGCGTATGCCATTGGACGAAGCACTGATCATACTCCGTGGGCAAAAGGTATTTCGTGTGAAAAAATTCGATTATACCTTGCACCCGGAAAGTAAAAAATTAAAGAAAAGAAAGGCGGTTACCCATATCCCCCTTTGGCAGATGGAAGAAAAGGAACCAGCTGTAAAAATAGAGGAACCCAGACAACAAATGGCACTGTCAGAAGAAAGAAAGGAATCCTTTGAGCAGGAAACAAAATCAGTCGTTACGGAACAAGAAGTACAACCGAAAGAACCAAAGAAAGTGGTTTCAATCTCGAAAAAACAATTGATGAGTAAAAATAAGGAGGCAAGGAACAATGGACAAGGACGAAAAAATGATACAGGCGCAGCAGATGCCGGTATTGACCATTGAAAGTAATGGCAGTTATGTAACAGCCGCAGACGCAAAAGAACAGGCGTGGTATGAATTGCAGAACGCATACCGCAGCAGACGTATCCTTTCCGGTGCATTAGTGGACTATAGTCAATAAAGTGGACACAATTTATAAAGAAAAGTGCCGAGTACAGCTGCTTAGTGCTGTGCCCAGTACCATTCTTCTTTTTCATTTGGTGTCATCATTCCGAGAGAACTATGCGGTCTCTTAGCATTATAGAATCCTTCGATGTATTCGAATACAGATAACCGGAGTTCCTGCAGAGAATGATATGTTTTACGGTTAACTTCTTCTTTTTTGAGGTACTTGAAGAAACATTCACAGCAGGCATTATCGAAAGGATATCCTTTCTTGGAAAATGACTGTACAACATTCAGAGGATCCAATAACTGCCGGAATGCAAATGCAGTATATTGTGCTCCTCTGTCAGAATGAAACATGAGACCTAATGGTGCGTTTCGTTTTTTATAAGCTTTTTTGAATGCAGTCATGACCAGATCAACATCTGGTTTTCCTGAGATATTCCAGGAGATGATTTTGCGGGAAAAAAGGTCCATTACAATGCAAAGATAGTACCATTTACCGGCTGTTTTGATGTATGTAAAATCACTAACCCAGACAAGATTAGGAGCCTTTTGGTTGAAATCCTGTTGGAGATGATTGATGCATTGGCCGTTTTCATTATGTTTGTGAGGATGAAAAGGCTTTTGGGTAGACATCTTTGGCAATTGAAGCGATTTCATCAGGCGGTACACTCGTCCGACGCTGATGTGAATGCCATAATCACGCCGAAGAATATGGGTGATTTTATATGCTCCAAGCCGTTTGTTATAGTGGGCATAGATGTGAAGAATCTTGGAAGCAATCACTTGATTTTCTTCGGTTCTGTCAGCTGGTGCTGAATTGAAATGTTTATAGTAGGTGCTACGGTTGATACCTAAGACACGGCAGAGAGTTTTCAGGTTATGTTGAAATCTAAGTTTATGAACCGCTTCTAATCGTTGTCTGAGTGTGGCGTGAAGATGGCAATCGCTTTTTTTAGTATGAGGTTTTCTTCCTCGAGTTGAGCGAGCCGTCTTTGAAGCTCTTTGACTTGTTTGGCAGTCATGACTTCACCATCATCTGTTTCAACAGTTGCGTATTGTTTGATCCAGCGAGTGAGAGCAGTCTGAGAAACTCCGTATTCTTTACAAAGGGCAGTTTGTGTTTTGCTACCAGATTGATATAGATTTACGAGTGTTCTTTTGAAGTCTTCGTCATAGCGAATACCTTTGCTGTTTGTTGACATGTAAATACCTCCTTTTGGTGTCTACTTTATTGTAATAGATAGTTACTTTATGTGTCTACTTTTTTAATATAGATCCACTCCCTGCGTCTTGTTTCGACAGAGGATGGTGATTATACAGAACAAATTGATGAAACTGTAAAAAAATGTTGGAAACAAGTTTGATTGCAGCCGTTATGAAATTTGATCCATGTAAAAATTGAACAATACATAATATTTTTTAAAGCGATTTGAGAACCTTGAAAACTAAATATGGTAGACAGGCGGATAACATAATAATGATACTTCTGTTTAGCCACAGTCCGAGCGTGATAAAACCGTCGCAAGCAATGGGGACAGGTCGTCTGAAGGGGACAGGCTGCTATTTGCAGACCTATGGATGAAAATCGTTCGCTTGTTATAGTTAAAATATAAAATGTCAAGTATGCAATTTATATTTTTGCACATTTGGAAAGTATTTCGAGTTTAGATAAAATAATTGCAGAATCATTTCTGCGCGCGGGAGATGATACATAAATGAATGATACATCTGAAAAAATGGTATATGATGCTTCTGATATACAAAGAATACTTGGAATTGGAAGGAGCATGACCTATGTTTTTTTGGAAAAAGTTTATGAAGATCAAGCCCCATTTAAAGTTATTAAAATAGGTAAATTATATCGTGTTCCAAAAAAATCTTTTGATGAGTGGCTTGATAATCCTTAAATAAGGAGGAATATCTATGGATCAAAAAAATGGATGTGCGTTTTATGAAAATGGTTCTTGGTATCACAGAACTAAAGTTTTAAATGAAGATGGAACAGTGAAATATAGCAAAAAGGGAGGTTTCAAAACAAAAACTGCTGCTGAAAAAAGTTTTAAAGAATATGAAAAGAATTTTCAATCTTCTTTAAGAAAATATCAGTTAGCACAAAACCAAGATGATTCTATTACATTAAAAAATTATCTACTTTATTGGTTCGATGAAATTTTTTCTAAAAGAATTGAGCCAACAACTCAAATGGTATCAAAGTTTGTTTTAAATAGTTAGATACTTCCGTTTCTAGATACTGATATCAAAATTAAGTTTGTTAGTGTGGAGTATATAGATGAACTATTGAAAAAATAGCCCCAATTTCTGCATCAGCTGGAAACAAGTCGAGAGAACTTTTGAATATAGCATTAAAAGATGCTGTATCAGCTGGTTATTTGAATAGAAACCCTGTAAGTGCATCAAAGACATATCCAAGAAAAAAAGCTAATATTTTTGTATTGGATAAAGTACAAACAAAACGGTTACTAAATGCTGCAAAGTATAATGAGTGGTATTTAGAGATTTTATTAGGAATATTTTGTGGGTTAAGAAAAGGAGAAATACTTGGTTTAAAATTTGGTGACTTCGATTTAGAAAATCATTCTGTTAAAATCTCAAGACAGCTTTCAAATAACCCACTAATTGATAATAAAAGTAACAAACTGGTTGATGAATATAGACAAGTTGAAAAAGCTCCAAAAACAAATAACAGCTATAGAACATTAAAAGTTCCTCAAATTATAATAGATGAATTGGTAAAAAGAAAAGGGTGGGTAGAATACTGCAAAAACAGTTATCTGGATCAGTATGAAGACCATGATTATATCAGCTGTCAGAAAAATGGAAAACCACATTCAATGGCTTCTATGAATATTGCACTAACAAAGATTTGCAAAAGGAATGGCTTGCCCCCAATCAGTGTACATAGCCTAAGACATATATATTCTACGATTTTGATGGAAAAAGGAGTACCCCTTGTTCAAATTTCGGCTGCACTCGGTCATGAATCTATTCATACTACTTTTGAATATTACTGTGATGTAATGAATGGAGATAAAGAAATTATTGAATTTATGAACCAATCATTTGTACCAGATTGTTAATGAAAAGGATGATGTTTATGCTACATGATACCGGTGCACAGAAATACGTTAACTGGGAAGTGACCAATGTAATTCAAATAAAAAACAAATATGGATTTAGGATAGTTCTTCACTACTTGGATGGTACTAAGAAAATACAGCAAAAATCGGGTTTTCTCACAAAAAAGGTAGCCAATGAAGAACGGAACAAAACAATAGGGGCTTTATATAGTGGGACATATATTGTTTATACTGATATATCTGTAAATGATTTCTATGTTCATTGGTTAGAAGATGATATTAAAAATAGAGTAAGAAGCAGTAATACATACAATTCTTTTAAAAATATAGTTTATAATTATATCTTGCCTATGCTAGGAACAAAAAACTGATCAATATAAGTAAAGGTGATATTCAAGATCTATACAAAGTTTCGGCTTTGAAATCTCCATCTTCAGTCAGAAATGTAAAAACTGTAATGAATATATCATTAAAATATGCCGTAAGCAAAAAAATGCTATCTACGAATCCAGCAGAAAATGTTCCGTTGCCTAAACATATAAAAGCAAAACCATATAGAACAAGAAATATCAATTCACAAAAGACACTTACATTAGAACAGTTATATACCTTAATAGAAGCCAGTAAGAATACACCAATCTATTTACAGGTATTGTTTAATGCGTTGATGGGACTTAGAAGGAGCGAAATAATAGGTCTGAAGTATTCGGACATAGATTTTGTTGAACAAACATTAACTATTCAAAGACAGTTGGGAAAACCCCTTGATGTAAATATAGAAGAAATCAGAAAAAAACTCTGACAAAACAAGAACTAGGATTAAAAACACCATCCAGCTATCGGACTCTAAAAATTCCTGATTATGTGTTTCAAGCTATTTTAGAGCAACGAAAAATATATGAAAAGAATAAAAGCAGAAGAAAAAAAGAATTTTTAGATGAAGGCTATATATGTTGTTCCACATATGGTCATTCCAGAAGTAAAGACTTCCATTATAAATATTTTAAGAAAATACTGGAAGAAAATAATTTACCTAATATCAGGTGGCATGATTTAAGAAGTTCATATTGTACGCTTTTGTTGAAAATGAATTTTAGTCCTAAGGCAGTATCAAATTTGATGGGGCACGCAAAGGAGTTAATTACGGTTGATGTATATGGGGATAATGCTCAGCTGATTACGGACAACACTGAAGCATTAGACCAATTCATACAAGAATTAACTTTATTACCCTATGAAGAATTTGATGCAGTACAAGATAGTAATGAAAACATTTCTGTCATCGACATTGGAACAGAAATAGAACAAATGTTTGCATAATTTTTGTGTTCCCCTATACTTTAGTATTTAACTGTGATATACTTCTTAGTAGCTTGTTTTTTGAATAATTATATGTGATGATATCTAATGCTATTTAATGTTATTCTGTTTTAAAATTTTGATTTTAGTGACCAAAATTCGTAAAAGGGCTTTTTTGGGCAAAAACGGAATATCTGCCTTTACGAATGATGGGCTGACTGTAATCACTTCACTTTGTGCGAACGGAGGTGTATCATGGACAAACCATTTAAAATACATTCAAAATTTCAGCCTACTGGCGACCAGCCACAGGCAATAGAAAAGATAGCCGAGGGATTTAAAAAAGGCTTGAAATTCCAGACTTTAAAGGGTGTTACAGGCTCTGGAAAGACTTTTACAATGGCTAATATTGTAGAGAAATTACAAAAGCCTACACTGGTCATTGCACATAATAAAACCCTTGCTGCACAGCTTTACAGCGAGTTTAAAGAGATATTCCCAGAAAATGCGGTGGAATATTTTGTTTCTTACTATGATTACTATCAGCCGGAAGCCTATGTGCCCAGCACCGATACCTATATTGAGAAAGATTCCGCAGTCAATGAAGAAATCGACAAACTGCGCCACTCTGCCACAGCGGCACTGGTGGAACGGCAGGATGTTATTGTTGTTGCCAGCGTATCCTGTATCTATGGTCTGGGTGACCCGGAAGAATACTATGGCATGATGCTTTCTCTCCGTCCCGGTATGGAAAAAGACAGGGATGAAGTGCTGCACAGCCTCATTGAAATGCAGTATGACAGAAATGATATGAATTTTGAGCGCGGTACCTTTCGTGTTCGCGGGGATGTAGTGGAAATTTTCCCTGTGGCATCCTCGAAATATGCTGTCCGTGTGGAATTTTTCGGCGACGAAATCGACCGCATCACGGAAATCGACGTGGTGACAGGGGAAATCATTGGTACCAGAAATCATATTTCCATTTATCCAGCATCCCACTATGTCACTTCGCCGGAAAAAATGCAGTTGGCCATTGCACGTATTGAAGCGGAACTGGAAGAACGTCTGGCAGAATTGAAGCGAGAGGATAAGCTTCTGGAAGCCCAAAGATTGGCACAACGCACCAATTATGATATTGAAATGCTGAAGGAAATGGGATTCTGTACGGGTATTGAAAACTATTCCCGTCATTTAT
>OHQA01000507.1_pt1 | contig 17130 bp, 19 predicted proteins | sample 1577921 | NCBI WGS metagenome assembly OHQA01 (sample SAMEA3879570, study PRJEB24766) | human gut metagenome | biome: human-associated habitat; feature: feces | place: USA | collected 1985/1987 | reverse complement strand
GGGAAAACGAATGTCGTAGCAGATGCACAGCCCCATTTTTCCCCAAGGGGTGTCGAATGTGGTGAGGCTGTCTCCGGCGGTGAGTGTTTCCGATTCCATGAAACGCTGGCCGCCTTTCACGTCGATGTCAAAAAGATGGACTTTCCGGTGTTTGGCGATGCACTTGCCTTCCGGGTCGAATACATAAGATGTGTTGTAGGTCTTGCCGCCATCGTCCTCGGGCATGGAACCAGCCACCAGATACAGGCTGTTTTCCTTTGCCATTTCCGATAATGCCTGCCAGATTTCGCCGCCTTCCTTCTGGGCAAAGCGGGGGAAATTGGGGGTTTCGTAAGGACAACAGAACATTTCCGGCAGTACGGCAATGTCCGCGCCGCCAGCTGCCGCGTCTTTCAGATGGGTGCGGGCTGTCTGTAAATTTTCCCCGGGGGAAGATGCTACCTGCATTTGTATCAAAGCCACTTTCATGGAAATACACTCCTTTCAGATCAGTGCCAAAGGGTTTTTGGCACAAAGATATTTGTCCGTTATTATAGCACATTTTTGAAAAAAACAATACAAAAAAAGTAGGATTAAAAAAGAAACTTCCCCTTAAGAAAACATTGGTTTTATTTCTTAAGGGAAAGTGCAAAAGCTGGCTCTCTTCAGAAGAAAATATATCAAATAAAATCTCAATATCATCAGAAAGCCAAAATCCTTTGGCATGATAAGGATTTCGGCTTTTTTGTCCCCTCATTTCGTTATCCAAAAACAAAAAAGAGCGGATACCGCTTTCGCGATATCCGCTCTTTTGTCTTGTTTTAGAATGAATCTTCGATCCGGGAAGACTTATTTCAGGTTCGCTTTCAGAACTTCTGCAATTCTTGTGATACCTTCTTTGATCTTGTCTTCAGGCATGCAGGAGTAGTTCAGACGGAAGTGGTTTTCTTTGCCGCCGTTAGGGAAGAAGCTGCCGCCGGGAACGTAAGCAACTTTCTTTTCAAGGCACTGCTGAGCCAGTACTTTTGCATCCATGTATTCGGGCAGTACGCACCATGTGAACAGACCGCCTTCGGGATGTGTGAATTTCACTTCCTTAGGGAATGTTTCTTCCATTGTTTTCAGCATTACGTCACGTCTCTTACGATATACGTCTTTGATCTTTTCAACGTGTTCGTCCAGATCGTACATATCCAGGAATCTGTCAGCGATCAGCTGGTCGATTGTGGAGGACTGCAGGTCAGCACCCTGTTTGATGAAGTTGTATTTAACCAGGTTTTCTTTGGATGCGCAGATCCAGCCGATACGCAGACCAGGAGCCAGGATCTTGGAGCATGTGCCCAGGAATACAACCAGTTCTTTGGTATCCAGGGATTTCAGGGAAGGCATGTTTTCGCCTTCGAAACGCAGTTCGCCGTAAGGGTTGTCTTCGATTACAGGGATTTCATATTTGTTGATGATATCCATGAATTTATGACGTCTTTCCAGAGACCATGTTTTACCTGTAGGGTTCTGGAAGTCGGGGATAACGTAGATCATTTTTACGTTTTCTGTTGTAGCCAGGATTTTTTCCAGTTCTTCTGTGATCATACCGTCATCGTCTGTAGGAACTTCGATGAATTTAGGTTCACAAGCTTTGAATGCGTTTACAGCACCCAGGTAGGAAGGGCTTTCCAGCAGAACAACGTCGCCGGGGTTCAGGAAGATACGAGCGGAGAAATCCAGACCCTGCTGAGAGCCGCTGGTGATCAGCACGTGATCGATGTCTGTATCGATGTTATTTTTTGCTTTCATTCTAGCAACCAGTTTTTCACGCAGAGAAGGCAGACCTTCTGTGGATGTATACTGCAGAGCAACCTGACCAACTTCGTCCATAACTTTGATACAAGCCTGTTTAACGCCTTCACAAGGGAACAGTTCAGGAGCGGGCATACCACCGGCAAAGGAAATGATGTCGGGTTTGGATGTCAGCGCCAGCAATTCTCTGATTTCGGAACCTTTTAAGAGATCCATTCTGTTTGCATACTGTACCATGTAAAATTCCTCCTTATGTAATAGAAATTGATAAATAATAGTTTCAAGTCGCTGTCTGACATGCTGCCGAAAAGGGAGGGCATATCAGACAAATTACTAAAAAATAACCCCTTTTCTTTATTAAAACACAAATAATACACAAAGTCAATGGGAACTTTCAAAAGAAAGCTATTAATTTTTGCTCAAAAGAATTGGGAAAAAGACGAATTTCTTCACGTTTTCGCCTGTGCAGCAGGTTTTGTGTGAAATGGTTTTTGTCACATTGTATGGTTTTTTATACAGTTCTGGGAAAAAGGGCATTTTCTACCAATAGGCATTGGGCAGAAAGAAAAAAGATTGCGAAAAAAATAACAGCTTTTGCCTTTTTTACAAAAAAAGCCCTCTGCCTCAGAAGGCAGAAAGCTTTTGGAAATTGCAATCAGGATTTTTGTTTTCGGGAAATGTAGGTCATCAGGGGCAAAATGGTCAGGGCAAACAAATGCAGTGCCACATTGGCAGCCGTGAAGTTATAGGTGTTGGAAACTTCCCCGTATTCCAGCAGATAGCGGAAAATCAGTCCAAGGACTGTCATCCCCAGATTCAGGGCTGCCGCAAAGCCTATGGAGCCATTGGGAAACAGGGCGGCTTGGAGCATGCCCAGTTCTGTATAAAATATGAAAACAGACAGCAGGATGATGGTTTTCATGACCAGACTTGTTTCCACGGGATTTTCCGGGTTGCAGTTGACGATGGGAAACAGGCAGCCGCCCACGATACAGCTGAACAGGACCATGCCGATCAGCAGGGGTTTTCGATATTGTTGGATGCGTTCTGAGGGTTTCATGGCAAAGCCTCCTTCAAAATGGGTGTGTTGTTTTCTGTATTTTAACACGGGAGGCGGTCAGAAACAACGCAGATGCAAAAAAATAGCCGCTGCCCAAAGGGGAAGGGGCAGCAGCCGAGGCTATACACGAAAAGTCCTTCGCTGTATGCGGCACAGCGGAGGACTTAGTGTATCCTTTAATAAGATAGATTATTTCAAGTTTGCTTTGATGACTTCTGCAATGGCTTTTACGCCTTCTACGATCTTGTCGTCAGGCATGCAGGAATAGTTCATACGGAAGCAGTTTTCATGACCGCCGTTGGGGAAGAAGGAGCCGCCGGGAACATAGGCAACTTTCTTTTCCAGACACTGCAGTGCCATTTTACGGGTGTCGATGTATTCAGGCAGTTCTACCCATGTGAACAGACCGCCGTCGGGATGTGTGAATTTTGCTTCTTTGGGGAATGTTTCTTCCATGGTTTTCATCATCACGTCACGTCTGTGTTTGTACAGTTCGCGGATGGTGTCAACATGTTTGTCCAGGTCGAACATTTCCATATATTTGTTGGCTTCCAGCTGGGTAACGGTAGGTGTCTGCAAGTCCGCACCCTGTTTGATGAAGTTAAACATAGACAGGATTTCATCGGAAGCGCAAACCCAGCCCAGACGATAGCCAGGTACCAGAATCTTGGAGAAGGTACCTAAGAATACAACCAGCCCTTTGGTATCCAGAGATTTCAGAGCGGGCATGTTTTCGTTTTCAAAACGCAGTTCGCCGTAAGGGTTATCTTCGATTACGGGGATTTCATATTTATTGATGATTTCCATGAATTTGTGACGGCGTTCTAGTGTCCATGTTCTGCCGGTGGGGTTCTGGAAATCGGGGATGACATAGATCATCTTTACGTTAGGTGTGGTTGCCAGGATTTTTTCCAGTTCTTCCATCACCATACCGTCTTCGTCTGTAGGTACTTCCATAAAGGTAGGTTCACATGCTTTGAAAGCATTGATGGCACCCAGATAGGAAGGGCTTTCCATCAGGATCACGTCGCCTTTATCTACAAATACACGGGCGGAGAAATCCAGACCCTGCTGAGAACCGCTGGTCACCAGAATATGGTCCGCATCCGTTTCAATATTATTTTTGGCTTTCATTCGCTCAGCGATTTTTTCCCGCAGTGCAGGGAAGCCTTCTGTAGAAGAATACTGACAGGCTACTTTCCCCATTTCCTCCATGACAGCGTCGCACGCCTGACGGAGCTGGTCTACGGGAAACAGTTCTGCTGCGGGCAGACCGCCTGCGAAGGAAATAATATCGGGTCTTGCAATCAGTTTCAGCAGATCGCCGATATCGGAATTCGTCAGTTGTTCCATTCTTTTCGCATAACGCACCATACTTGTTTCCTCCTTTGTGTCTTACATTCATCATAAACATTCTCTTTTGTATCAATCTGTGGAATAGATTTGATACTTATGAAACCACATCAGACGCTTGTTTGTCAATGGGTGGCGGACATGGATTGTATGGCTTTTTGTACATGGGAAAAGGCGAATTTTTTGTGCGAAATTCACGCAAAACAAATTGTATGTATAAAAAAACATGTGAATTTGCATATAAAAATAGATTGTATTTTCATCAATACAGAAAAAAACAGTGGATTTGCTGATTTTTTTTCATGAGTATTTTTCTTTTGGCTGTCCAGCGTGCCAGAAGGGACAGTGCAAAGACAGTTTTTTGGGGAAAATGCAGTTTAGAAATTCTGATATTTTCGTTTGGTATTGGAAAACTTCCGCCTGCACTTGGTTTCTGTAAAATCTGCGTAAAGTCTGGGTTTTCCGGCTGTCGTAGAACCGTACAATTTTGGTTTCTTTTGAGAGGGATTTTTGCCGCAAAATGTCAAAAAGTTTAATAAATGAAATTTTTTGTTTATTTTCTCTTGCTTTTCATGACAAAAGATGTATAATGATTTAGGTTTCGTAAAAATAATCAGAAAGTTTAGTATTTCTACACAACGAGGTGTTATTTATGGATATCGGCCACAAGATCAAACAGCTCAGAATCCAGAAGGGTCTGACGCTGGAAGAACTGGCCAGCCGCAGTGAGCTGACAAAGGGATTTCTCTCCCAGATGGAGCGAAATCTGACCTCTCCTTCCATTGCCACCCTCAACGACATCGTAGAGGCATTGGGCAGCAGTCTTTCGGAATTTTTCCGGGAGGACAAGGAGGAGCAGATCGTTTTCCACAAAAAGGACTTTTTTGTGGATGAGCGGGAAAATTATACGGTGCATTGGATCGTGCCCAATACACAGAAAAACGAAATGGAACCGATCATGGTGGAATTGCCTCAGGGCGGGGAATCCTTTGTGATGGACCCCCACAGCGGTGAGGAATTCGGCTATGTGGCGGAGGGCTGCGTGACGCTGGTCTGCGGCGAGGAGAGCCATGTGATCCACAAGGGGGAAACATTCTATCTCTCCGGCAAGAACCGCCATTACCTGAAAAATGAGAAAAAAACAACGGCAAAGGTCATCTGGGTTTCCACACCGCCGCTGTTCTGAAAAAGTGATAAGAAAAAGGAGTAGCCGCCGATGAAAAAGAAACTGATTCAGTTTAAAAATATCGTCAAGGAATTTGACGGCAAACTGGTACTAAAAGGTGTCAATCTGGACATCTATGAAAATGAGTTTGTGACACTGCTGGGACCCAGCGGCTGCGGGAAAACCACTCTGCTGCGTATTCTGGGTGGTTTCCTGACACCAAATGAGGGGACAGTTCTCTTTGACGGAGAGGATATCAGCAAAATCCCTCCTTATAAACGGGAGATCAACACCGTATTCCAGAAATACGCCCTGTTCCCCCACATGAACGTATATAACAATATCGCCTTTGGTCTGAAAATCAAAAAAGAACCCAAAGACATCATCGAACAGAAAGTAAAACGTATGTTGAAGCTGGTGAATCTGGAAGATTTCGCTGATAAGAACGTCACAGAAATGTCCGGCGGTCAGCAGCAGCGTGTTGCCATCGCCAGAGCATTGGTAAACGAACCTAGCGTACTGCTTCTGGACGAACCTCTAGGGGCACTGGACTTGAAGCTGCGTCAGGAAATGCAGCACGAACTGAAAAAGATTCAGCAGGAAGTGGGCATTACATTCATTTTCGTAACTCACGACCAGGAAGAAGCTCTGACAATGTCCGACAAGATCGTTGTTATGAAAGACGGGGAAATCCAGCAGATCGGCAGCCCCACAGATATTTACAACGAACCTGTCAATGAATTCGTTGCAAACTTCATCGGCGAAAGTAACATCATCGAAGGCGTCATGCTGGATGATTACAAAGTTATGTTTGAAGGCAGAAAATTCGACTGCGTGGACGACGGCTTTGAGAAAAACGAAGTGGTTGACGTTGTCATCCGTCCCGAAGACCTGGATATCGTACCCAGAGAACAGGGCAAGCTGAAAGGCGTTGTCAAATCCGTACTGTTCAAAGGCGTACACTATGAAACCATGGTGGAAACCAAAGTGGGTACAGAAATCACCGTAAAAATGCAGGTATCCAATGACCAGCCTGTATTCAACGAAGGGGCAAACGAAAAAATGTCTGCCAACGACTTCTATCTGGATGTGGACGACGTAGAAGAACTGGATGAAGCAACCATCATTGCCCGTGCCGACGCCCAGGCGTGGAACCCCGATGAGGACGAGCTTATTTCCATCAAAGAAGTGAAGTACAACATCAAAAAGGAAAACGGCACTTACCCCGTAACCTTCTCCACAGCGGCTGGTACATCCGTAACGGTGAACATGATCGTGAAGGATGAAAACCGTGTCACCAGTGAAGAAAACGAAGAATATATCTTCGCTGTGAACTTCTTCAAAAAGGTAGACGAAATTCAGGAATCCATCGCTTTGGATACAGACCTGAAAACATGGGCAAACGCTTCCGCATACTCTCTGGAAGACGACATGCCTGTTGAAATCACCGATGTCAAATATGACTTCGATCCCGAAAACATCACCCCCGGCATTTACGATGTAACCTTTGCCACTAAGGGGTATGAATATAAGGTAGATACCACGGACAAACATGAAGTAGGGGAAGAAGTTGGTCTGATTTTTGAACCCGAAGATATTCATATCATGTCCAGAGAGCAGTAAGGAAAGGAGGCGGCAAAATGCGACAGTTTCGCAGTATGGTATATCCTTACGTGGTCTGGATTGCCATTATGATCGTTGTGCCCATGCTTATGATTTTGCTTTACGCATTCACAGGAGAGGGCAACGATGTGACCACCTTCCGCTTCACACTGGAAAACTTCGGCAGATTCTTCAGTGACGCCGTATTCCTGGATGTATTGAAGCGCTCCCTGATTATTGCAATATTCACCACTATCATCTGCATCCTGCTGGGCTATCCCATTGCTTATGCCATCGCAACAGGCCCGGAAAAAAGCAAGATGTTCTGGATTCTCATGATTACACTGCCCACATGGATCAATATGCTGGTGCGTACTTACGCATGGGTGGGCATTTTGCAGGACGATGGTCTTTTGAACAGCTTTTTGGGACTGTTCGGCATCGGGCCTTTCAAAATGATGTATACCACATTCGCCGTGGTGCTAGGTATGGTTTATAACTTCATTCCTTTCATGATTTTGCAGATTCATACCTCTCTGGCGAAAATGGACAAGAGCCTGCTGGAAGCAGCCAGCGACTTGGGCGCAAACCGCATGCAGTGCTTCCTGCGTGTGACACTGCCTTTGAGTCTGCCCGGCGTTCTCAGTGGTATCACACTGGTATTCCTGCCGGCGGTGTCCAGCTTCTTCATTCCCAAACTGCTGGGCGGCGGACAGTATGTCCTCATCGGTAACGTTATCGAAACCCAGTTCCTTACCAGCGGTGACTGGAACTTCGGCAGCGCCATCTCTCTGATCATGGCAGTCATCATTATGATTTCCATGTATCTGACCAGAAAAGTAGACACAGACCCGGCAGCAAACGGAAGGGGGGAATAAGCCGTGGAAGAAAAAAGACACAGAATCGGCGCCAAACTTATTTTGGGCATCACGGCGTTATTCTTCTATCTGCCCATACTGTATATCATCGTCTTTTCCTTTAACGACTCCCGCTCCCTGACAAAGTTCAGCGGTTTTTCACTGCGGTGGTATGAAAAGATGTTTTCTGACAGCGCCATGATGCAGTCGGTGGTCTACACCATCGTCATTGCCATTCTGGCAACCATCATTTCCACAGTGGCAGGTACATTGGCTGCCATCGGTCTTTCCCGTTCCCGGAAAGCCCTCCGCAACGTGGTGGAACAGGTGAACAACCTGCCCATCATGAACCCGGAAATCGTAACAGCCATCGGTCTTTTGATGTTCTTCAGTGCATTGGGCATCAATAAAGGCTTTACCACACTGCTGTTGGCGCACATTATGTTCTGTACGCCTTATGTGATTTTGTCCGTATCCCCCAAACTGCGGTCTTTGGACCCGAACCTGGCGGACGCGGCACTGGATTTGGGTGCCACACCTTTGCAGGCATTGACAAAAGTCATTGTGCCCCAGATCATGCCCGGTATCGTTTCCGGTGCTCTGATTGCTTTCACCATGAGCTTTGACGATTTCATCATTTCTTATTTCGTCACCGGCAATGGTGTGAACAATATTTCTATTTTGGTGTATACCATGAGTAAGCGTGTCAACCCTTCCATCAACGCATTGTCCACTTTGGTCATTGCCATTATCACGGTTGTGTTGATCGTTGTCAACGTAGTACCCATCATTAAAGAGAAAAGGAGAAAAAAGGTATGAAAAAATTGATTGCTATGGCTCTTGCAAGCGTAATGCTGCTGGCAGGCTGCGGCGGCGGCAGCAGCGAAGGTGCATCTGCGGAAGACGCAGTTGCAAAATATGGTTCCGATACCCTGAAGCTCTACAACTGGGGCGAATACATGGGCGAAGACCTGATTTCCAATTTTGAAAAAGAATTCGGCGTAAAGGTTATCGTGGAATACTTCGATTCCAACGAAACCATGTACACCAAACTGCAGGCTGGGGATTCCTATGACGTGCTGGTTCCTTCCGATTACATGATCGAAAGACTGATCAACGAAGGCATGCTCCAGGAACTGGATCTGTCCCTGATCCCCAACATCTCTAACCTGGCAGAAGGCGTAAAAAATCTGCCTTATGACCCTGAAAACACATACTCTGTACCTTACTTCTGGGGCAGTGTAGGTATCGTTTACAACCATAATAACGTAGACCCTGCTGTTGTGGAAGAACAGGGCTACAGCATCCTGCACAACACAGATTACAAAGGCAAAATCTATGTGTATGACTCCGAACGTGACTCTTTCATGATGGCCTTCAAAGCACTGGGCTACTCCATGAACACAGACAATCAGGACGAAATTCAGGAAGCTTATCAGTGGCTGCTGGATATGAACAACACCATGGAACCCGTTTATGTAACTGATGAAGTTATCGACGGCATGATCAACGGCACAAAAGACATCGCAGTTGTTTACAGCGGCGACGCAACAACCATTCTGGAAGAAAACCCCGACATGAGCTTCTGGATGCCTACAGAAGGCACAAACCTGTGGAGCGATGCTATGGTTATCCCTGCAAACGCAGAAAACCCCAAACTGGCACACGAATTCATCAACTATGTGCTGACATATGAAGCATCCCTGGGCAACAGCGAATACGTTGGCTACGCTTCTTCCAACCAGGAAGTTCTGGATGAACTGAGCGGCGAAGGCGGTCTGTTCGCAGATAACGAAGCATACCTGCCTCGTGCCGGCTATGAAAAAGACGAAGTTTTCGTAGACAACCAGGTGCTGAAAAAAGAACTGGCTGAACTGTGGATCAAAGTAAAAGCAACAAAGTAATGACGAAAAGATAAGGAGGGAAATGGATGTTGCAGAACACTTTGGACATCCTGCGTAAAGAAGGAAAAGAGATTCTGGTCTGCCTTTCCGGCAGCGAAGAAGCCAAGAAAGCGTGGCTGGCAGCCGGTGGGGAAGCGGGGCATATGCTCTCAGCCCGTCAGGTGGAAAGCTGGCTCATGACTGGCGGCGCTACATTGCCCAAGGAAATCGCTTTTTCCGGTACGCTGGAGGAATTTGTTTCCCTCTTTCCTAAGACAAACGCCGAGGACAGCAAGCGGAAAGTGAATGGCTTCCTCTCCGGGGCGGTTGTGGAATACAAAGACGGAAACTGGGAATGTTTCACCTGCAATGTGGTGGTCATGGGCTGCTGTATGGGGGAATATCTCAGCATCGTCAATAAAAAAGAAATGAGTTTTTAAAAAAGGCGGAAGTACCTTTAGGAGCATCTTCATAAGAAAACAAAAAGCTGAAATCCTTGTTATATAGAGGATTTCAGCTTTCTTGTTTATACAGGATTTTATCAGGTATGTTTTCTTCTGAAGATGGCCTTTGCAGTTCCCCTTAAGAAATGAAGGAAAACGAAAATCAATGTTTTCTTAAGGGGAATCTGCTTTAGGTATTTCCGCTTTTTTCGTTCTAACCTCTTTTCTGTCCGCATAAACTATTTGCAGACCGAAAGGAGGTTACGCCCATGGGGAAGAAAGAAAAGGATCAACGGCTCCTGCGCCGGAATCTGCTGGGCGTTTGTGTGTTTTTGCTGGCGCTGCCTGTGCTCTGGCCCATGGGCGGCGCGGCTTTTGCCATGCGGGAGATTTTGCCGGGACAAGTATCGGCAGCGGAACCCACAGGGGAGGAAGGCGCAGACACCACAGGAGAAACAGAAACAACGGAGGAGCCTGCCAAAGAAACGGGACTTTTCGGCATTGATGACCTGAAATTCAAAGAGGAAGAACAGGTGGCAGCGGCCTATCTGCCTCGAGAGGAAGTGGAGCGGATGCAGGATTTTTCCTATCTCCAGAAGAAGTATTACACCACAGATTCCCGTACCATGCTGCTGCCTACGGACATCAACGTCAATGACGCGCTGGCGAAGGACTTCACCATTGATACAGATGTGGACGGTCCACAGGTGCTCATTTTCCATACCCATATTTCCGAAGGCTTTGCCGACAGCGATATGAGCAAGGGCAAGGAAGAAGGCATCTGGGGTGCAGGGGAATACCTGAAAGAGTTGCTGGAAGAAAAGTACGGCATTGAAGTCCTCCACCATGATGGGGTGTACGACCAGGTCAATGGCAAAGGACAGGTCACAGGGGCTTATGAACGTATGGAGCCGGATATCCGAAAGATTCTGGAGGAAAATCCCTCCATTCAGGTCTGTATCGACATGCATCGGGATGGTGTCCCCGAAGGTACCCATCTGGTGACGGAAGTCAATGGGAAACCGACGGCGAAAATCATGTTTTTCAATGGTCTGTGCCGTTTGAACCAGAACGGGCAGGCAGTGCCCACGCCGGGACTGGATAACCCTTATGTTTCCGATAATCTGGCATTCAGTTTGCAGATGCAGACTCAGTCAGCGGCAAGATTTCCTGACTTTAACCGGAAAATCTATCTCAACGCCTATCGTTTCAGCCTGCATATGCTGCCCCGGTCTACTCTTATTGAAGTGGGTGCTCAGACCAATACCAAAGAGGAAGTACATAACGCCATGGAACCGTTGGCGGAGATTCTGGCGGCGGTATTGCTGGGTGGGGAATAAAGAAAAAGGCACGACATTTCCAAAAAGAAAATGCCGTGCCTTTTGATTTTGAGTGGAATAATTATCATAATTCCAAGGACGCGGAAAGGTTTGGGAAACCAAGGGTTAACACATTTGCGCTGCAAATGTCAGCCATAAATGGCTGACCGCATCTCTTTGCGGTGTGGGGTTTCCCAACTGGAATCCGCAGTCGGAATTTATTTCCGACGAGGAAAAAGCCAGAGTTTCGAGGCGATTCGCTGATGGAACTCTGGCTTTTATCTTCTGTCTGCTCGTCAAAGCCTTGAATGGAATGAGGCTTTGACGAAAGGGTGTCGATTTCTTCGACACCCTAAGGATATCCTCGAAAGTGGTTATTTTGTTACATCTTTGGGAATGGTGAAGGATACAGTACCCATGTAACCAGGTGCTACTTCGTATTCACCGAATACGATCACCAGTTCACCAGCTTCGTTCAGATAGAAGTTTTCATCCCCTGTCAGACCTGTGAAGCCGCCTACTTCGCCTTCTGTGAAGTAAACTTTGCCTTCATCTTCTGCCATCTGTGCTGCCATCTGGTCTTTGATGTTCTGGCTCACAGCTTCCAGTTTTTCAGGGCTGTTCAGATAGTCTTTCAAAGATACGGTTTGACCTGTAGCTTTGTCTACAGTGAAGATTTTGACGAATTCAGCACCGCTTGCCATGGTTTCCACAGTGTTGATGCGGATGCTCACATATTTGTCGTTGTCGGAAACCACTTCATAACTGGATTCCAGTGCATAGTGGCCTTCTTCCTGACCCAGCTGGGCAACGACTTCTTTTTCATAACGTGCAATCAGTTCTTTTGCGTAAGCGTCCATTTCCGCGTTGGCTGCCACGTTGCCGTCGATCTGGGGCACGCTGATGTCAGCCATCATGCCGTTGTCTGTACTTTCGTTGTAGTTGCGGATGGTCACCACCCTTGCAATGCTGCCGATAACGGGGATGCCGTCCATGGCCTGTGCCACAACGGGGCTGGCGTTTACGGCAATGCCGAATGTGAGTACAAGTGCTGCGGCGGTCACGCCGGTACGTTTCATGTTTTTCATACGATCGCTCCTCTTCTTTTCTAATCTCGCTCTCATAATGCCTGCTTCTATTCTATCTCTTGCTTCCTGGGGTACGGGAATCTGGTCATACTCTTCTTTCCACATTTCCATGGGCTCCCTTCTATGATCGTCCTGTTTTTTCATAACCCCCGACGCTCCTTTCTAAATTCTGTTCTGCTCCGCTTCGGGCCGCAGTTTTCGCAATGCCCGATACAGCCGTGCCTTGACGGTGTTCAGGTTCTCTCCTGTGATCTGGGCGATGTCCTCCAGTTTACAGTCCTCAAAAAATCGTAGTATGATGACGCTTTTCTCTCTGTCATTGAGGTGTTCCAGCATTTCCTCCAGCTCCCATTTGCTGTGGAGCTGGGCAAGCTCATTGGTGTAATCCCCCACGGCTGCTGTCAGCGGTTCTGTCACCTCCTCTACCGTATCTTCACGCTTGTTTTTCCGCAGAAATTCCAAAGCGGTGTTGATGACGATGCGATACAGCCAGGTGCCGAGGTAAGCGTCGTTCTGGACGCTGCGGCAGTCCCGCATGGCTTTGTAGGCGCTTTCCTGCACGATGTCCAGGGCGTCCTGCTCGTTGTGGACGTAGCTGTAAGCCAATCGGTAGTACCTGCTGTACTGACTGAGGAGAAGGTCTTCTGTCTGTTTTTCCCGTTTGGTTTTCATAGGATCTCCTCCGAAAAAGATGAAGTATTTTGTGTTTCTGATTGTTAGATGCACGAGATGCCAAAAAAGTTGCGAAAGTTTTTTGAAAAAATTTTTCTTTTTTTCAGTGTAGCCAAAAATGAGGAAAAAGGGAAGCTTTACAGGGTGGGAAGCTGGGTGTAAAATAGTACGAAAGCAAAAGAGAAAGGATTGGGAACCATGAAAAAATGGCAGCAGAACATCGTCCTGTTCGATTTGGACGGCACATTGACAGATTCCGCGGAGGGCATCATCCGCTCCGTACAGCATATGCAGGAAAAAACAGGCAGAGAAGTTTGGGAAGCGGAGAAACTGGGCTTCATCGTAGGACCTCCCCTCAGGGACAGCTTCCGTGACGCTTTCGGCATGAAAACAGAAGAAGAAATCGACAACGCTGTAGCTGTGTTCCGTGAGAGATATTTCTCCGTAGGGCTTTTTGAAAACGCAGTCTATCCGGGCGTCAAAGAAATGCTGGAAGAATTGAAGAAAATGGGCAAACGCCTTGCCGTTGCTACATCGAAGCATGAAAGCACCGCAGTCCGCATCCTGACTCATTTTGGTCTGGCAGATTATTTTGAAGTCATCGGCGGTGATGCACCGGAAGCCAACCGGGATAATAAGACCAAAGTGGTGGCTTATGTGCTGGAACGCATGAACGCGGAAAAAAGCGACGTTGCCATGGTAGGCGACCGAAAATATGACATCGAAGGGGCACACGCTTTGGGCGTGGAAGCCATCGGCGTCCTTTATGGCTATGGCAGCCGGGAAGAATTTGCCGCCTGCGGCGCAGACGCTGTGGTGGAAACACCTGCGGAACTGGTGGAATTGTTTCGGTAAAGAAGAAGGGGTTTTCCCTTCTTTTTTTATGTCTGTAAAAAGGACAAATGTGCTTGTCAAAGATACATCCGCCGTGCTATGCTGAAAATAAGATGTCGGGGAAAAGGGCATAGATGAAAGGCATGGATTGGAGGGAATCTCATGAAAAAGCAGACATGGATTGAAATTCTTGTCATTGCGGCACTGGCGGCAGGCTGGTTTTATATGGAGAAAACGGAGAGCCTGACGGTATTTGTCAAAGAGGACATGACAAAAGAAGAAATTCTGGCGGAAATGCCGGAAATTGCCGTCACGGAGCAGGATGAAAAGCTGGAGGATTATGTGATGGGCTTGCCGGAGGTACAGGAACTGTTGGCACAGCCTGACGGGGGAAGTATCCCCAATGAAAAAGAGGAAGCCCTCCTTTCGGATTTTCTGGCAGAAGGCGATTTGCTTACGGGATTTGGCGTAGTGGATCATGAGGTATATCTGAACATCGAACAGGGAGAGGAAAAGCGAATTTCCTATACCTTTGACGGCGATGGAACCCAGCCTATGAGAAAGATTATCTGGGTGTATGAACAGCGTTGGGATGGATGGTGCAATACAGCCGCTTATGAAGCATGGGGGGATTCCTATGTGAAGCGGACTGGGAAACATGCATGGTTCTCTTGGGTAGGCGGTCTGTTCCGATAGAAAGGGGAATGTGGTATGCAGAAGATTGGTATTTGCTTGATGGTGATACTGACTTTTGTTTTGGTGGGGAGTCTTGCTTACGACTTTCGTATGAGCAGCCGTTACAGCGTGGTGCAGTTTCAGCCCTCAGACATGACAGCAGCAGAAATCAAAGAGGAATTTCCAGAAATCGCTTTTTCTGAGAAAGACCACGCCCTCCATGCAGATGTGATGGCACTGCCGGAGCTGCAGGCGGCTTTGGCGGCGGAGAAAGAAACCATATTCACCAGAGAAGAAGGAGCAGCCCTTTTGGCGGAATATTTGACAGAAGGGCTGCACTTGGAGGAATTTTCCGTTTCTGATGGGGTCTATGTGCGTTTTCGGGATGCAGACCATAGAAAAACAGCATATACCTTTGATGAGGGCTATTTGTCAAAAGAGATTTCTGTTTATGAAAAACATCCGGGACGGAATTGGGACTGTGTTGCCATTTATAAAAATCTGAACGGAAATTATGATAAGGTCGATGGCATTCCTCAGTGGTTTTCCTGGCGGAAACTGCAAGTTGAAGCATAGGAGGGATTTTGATGACGAAAAAAACAAGCCGGAAACTGGGGCTTTTGCTTTTGGTGCTGGCAGTGTGCTTTGTGGTGTACGCTTTGGGGCACCCAACTGGCAGTTTTCCGTGGAGCAACAGCGTCACTTATGGCGTTTATCTGGTGTATATTTTGGTGACTGCGGCATTTCTTTGGGCGCCTTTCGGGAAGAAATAAAAACAGCGTGGTTTAGGGGTATCTTCATAAGAAAACAAAAAAGCCGAAATCCTTATCATATAAAGGATTCTGGCTTTTTTGTTTTCTTAAGGGGAAGTTGCTGTACCACGCTGTTTTTATGTTCTGGTAATGGACAGGCAGAAGTGAATCAATGGTTCCGTCACTACATCCGCCTCATCTAAAGTGGCAATATCTGCCACCGTGAGGGTGTCTATGGAGATTTCTTTTCTTTGGATAGGATGGGAGAAATGATTGTCCAGCCAGCCATGCCAGAGTTCCACTTCTTCTGTGTTTTGCAGTTGTTCTTTTAGATATAAAATCAGTCCTTCTGCCCGTTCTGCTGTGAAATACCATTGGACTTGGGCGCAGTAAGTTTTTTTGGTCTGCATGGAAATATCTTTTTCTATGGGAAATATGGAAAAATCGTCGGGAAAATTACCATCCTCCACAGTGCCGTCCTCATGGATGACCACATCTCGGTCTGCGTAAAGGACAACGTCCGGTTTGTCTTTGTCAAAATCCTCTGCCAGCAGATAATCCGGCAGGTCAGTGATGCCAAGAGCAAGGGCTTCTCTGACAGAAAGCGGCTTCTCGTGGGGATTTTCCTGCAAAGGCAGGGGATTATTTGATGCGATATAGAGAATACAGCTCATAAGGTACCTCCTTAGATAATAGGCAGACAAAGATCACAGCGGTGTCTGTCCACTTCTTTTTTGACATAGCGTTCCATGATAGGTCTGCTGAAGTCTATGGTATAGCCCTGTGCCCCAGCGGTGTCAAAACAGCCTGCCCATGCCTGGGCAAGGGCTTCTGTGGTGTGGGGCAGGGTAAAAATGAGATATTTTCCGCCGGGAAGTGTTTGGGTAGGTAAATCCAACAGCCCTTGGGTGCATATATCGTAGCGGCACAAATGGGGCGGTGTTATCTGGGGATTATCCCAAGGCACTGCCCATATGGTGGTATCTTCCTGCCAGAGCCCTTTTTTGGTGATGCGGTTTTTCATTTCTGCCATAAGAGCGGCGTTTTCCTTGCCGTAAGCCCCTGTGCGGCGCAAATACTGGACGGGCAGCGCATCCCAGTATTCTGTTTTCATTTCCAGCCAAAATGCCATGGCATTCCCTCCTTTTTGCTAGGGAGAGCATAACCCCAGTTAAAATGATTTGCAAGTGTTTTTGTAAGAAACATTGCCAAAACTTGTAAAACATGATATCCTCACCATAAAGTTAGTTGATGCTAATCAAAAGGAGGCTGCCCATGAAACCCATCACGAAAATTATACCCATTCTATTTCTTCTTTCTTTCTCCGCGGCTGGCTGCGGCGAGAAAGAACAGGTGGAAGAAACCCAGAAAAAGGCATCCTATGAAGAACTGACCACAGACCCCCAGTTTTCTGATGCTTTGGAAGAAATGGACAAAGAAAGCAGAGAAAAGCTGGAAAACAGCGAGGAAATCGTGGTGACGCAGGGGGTTTTGGCCAAAGAGGAAGCAGAGAAATAAACTGTTTTATGAGAAAGCAAAGAAAGCTGGAATCCTAGGATTCCAGCTTCAGCCTGTAGAAAAACTATGTTTTACATATTTTCAAGAACGCGGAAGGGCTTGGGAAACAAAGAGTTTCCCAAATTCAATCCGC
>OHQA01000486.1_pt1 | contig 18253 bp, 11 predicted proteins | sample 1577921 | NCBI WGS metagenome assembly OHQA01 (sample SAMEA3879570, study PRJEB24766) | human gut metagenome | biome: human-associated habitat; feature: feces | place: USA | collected 1985/1987 | reverse complement strand
CGTTGAAAGAGGAGTGATTCGGAAGGGCCGTTGCCGAGGAAATCCCATCCACCTCTACGCTATCCACGGATGGTTCGGACGGTACGCTTTCCGCTACTTGAGTAATAGCGAGCCGGGCAGTTATGTCTTGCGAATCGCCCTGTCCTTTCTCCGCGTTGTTTGTCATACTGCATGCGGCCAATGCCATAAGAGCCGCAGGAATCCATATCTTTTTCATCTTATACTATTTTTCTGGTTATCTACTATACAACTCCAACTCAAGCGCCGATATATTATAGGCATATACGGCCTCAATATATCCCCGCCGGATCTCCCGGGCGGCGTTCAGGCTTTGAACAAACTGCGTGATATCTGTCTCGCTCTCTTTGAACTGTACCGTCGCGCTCTTCAACAAAGCATCCGCTTCCGGTAAAGCGCCGGTCGTATAATAGCGGATATGCTCTCCTTCCTTACGAAGCGCGACGCTCAACTCCTCCACCTTATTGTTCAATTGACGGATGTTACTCTCCGCTTCCGTGCGGGCGATATAGGAATCGATCTTCGCTTGCCTTACCCGGCTATGCTGCGGGAAGAACAATACCGGGAACGAGATCCCGACCATCCAAGAGTCCAGACCGCTCAACGGGGCTATTTTCTGACGCACATATCCTACCGATAGTTCCGGGAAGAAACGGCTTCGTTCGATACGAAGCATGGCTTTCTTCTCATCGGCCACGCTCCGGAAGTAATTCAGATGGATATCGGACGGAGCGATCTCGGCTACGCGAGCGGGGAATAAAACCAATGTCGTATCCATAGGCAGCAATGGGGAATCCGAATAACAAGTCCATGAGAAACGACGGGCAGCCAATTGCAACTCCTCCTCCGCCTGCGACAAACGGGTTTGCAGATCGGCGACCAAGGTAGATGACATATTCCGCTCCAATAGCGTGATATCCCCTTGCTCATAACGCAACTGACTTGCCTTTCGCAAACGTCCGGCCCACTCGATCTGCTCTTTATACAAGGCACATAGATGAAAGGCATATTGATAATAAGCCCATGCCCGTTTTACCTCGGCCGTAATCTCCTTCTTCACCAAGTCCCGGTAATATTCTCCCGTGGCGACTTGACGGTTCACCAAGGCGTTCTTATAAAATGGGGTCAATAGAGAGCCTAAGGATTGCGTGATCTCCATCTGATTGTCGTTTCGTGTCTCACCGTTGATCTGTCCCCATGAATAATTAAAGGTGGTCGGTGACACCTCCCAGCTCTCTCCCCGTGAAGCACGACTACGTTCAATGGATGCCGTGGCAGTCTTCAGGCGAGGATGATTCTCCAAGGCGATCGTCACGGCTTCTTCCAACGACACCGTCTGTTGGGCATGCGTGGGGAATAAGATACCTAAAAAAAGAAGAAACGGCAATAGGCGCTTCAACCAGCGTTGGCGCTTCCAAGCGGCCGAGCTATTTACCAACCGATAAAATACCGGGATAATAATCAACGTCAAGATCGTGGAGACAATCAAGCCTCCGATCACGACCGTCGCTAACGGACGTTGCACCTCCGCGCCCGCGGACTTCGCTATCGCCATCGGCACGAATCCTAGAGAAGCTACCAAGCCGGTCAAGAATACGGGGCGAAGTAGATGCGGACATCCTTTCGCGAGGATACGATTCGTTGTCATTTGATATTTAGTTTGTTTCCGTAAGTTATTAAAATGATTAATCATTAATATACCATTCAAGACCGCTACGCCAAACAAGGCGATAAAGCCGACCCCCGATATACTGAAAGGCAACCCTCGTAACCAAAGGGCCAGAATACCCCCTATCAAGGATAACGGGACGGTAGAAAATACCACCAGCGAGTAGGTAACACTCTTAAAGGCAAAGAACAACAGCAATAAGATCAATGACAAGGCGACCGGTATCACGATCGTAAGCGTATCGATCGCATTCCGCAAGTTCTCGAACTGGCCGCCATACTCAAAGTAGTATCCCGGTTCCAGCTTGATATGCTTGTCAAGGGTTTCTTGGATAGTACGCACGACTTTCTGGATATCAGCGTCACGGACATTCACCCCGATCACGATACGGCGTTTCGTGGCATCCCGGTTAATCTGTAGAGGCCCGTTGACCAGCTCGATCGTAGCGACCTCGCTAACCGGGATCTGGATTCCCTCGGCAGTCCGTACAAAGAGCTTATCCAAATTCAGATCCGCCACTTTATCATTATCCAGACGAAGCACCAAGTCGAAACGTCGCTCATTCTCGAAAACGACACCCGCCGCCTCTCCCGCATAAGCCGTACGGATGATCGTGTTCAACTCCTCTATATTCATCCCGTAACGGGCGATCTTGGCACGGTCGTAGTGTACGACCAATTGCGGCAGCCCCATCGCCTGCTCCACGATCACATCGGCGGCTCCCGGTACTTGCTCCACGAAAAGAGAAGCTTCCTTCGCCTTCTTATAAAGCTCCGCCATATCCTCTCCATATAGCTTGATCGCGATATCCGCCTTGGCCCCCGTCATCAATTCATTGAAGCGAAGCTGGATCGGCTGGCTGAAGTTAAACTCCGCCCCCGTAATCGGTTCCAAGGAAGCCTTCATCTTCTCCACCATCTCCGCACGGCTGGAGGCCGAGGTCCATTCCTTGAAAGGTTTCATCACGATCATGATATCCGCATCTTCCACCGCCATCGGGTCGGTCGGAACCTCGGCCGTTCCGATCTTGGCTACCACGTGTTTGATCTCCGGGAAACTCTTCATCAAGGTCTCTTCCGCTTGCTTCGATAGCTCGATACTATGCGTCAGGGAACTACCGGCGGGAAGCGTCATCTGCATGGCGAAATCCCCCTCATCCAGCGTAGGGATAAACTCCGCCCCTAACCTCGTGAATAAGAAAAGGGACACAGCCAGAGCCGCGAAAGAACAAGCGATCGTTCCCCAGATATGACGCAGACAGAAATGAAGCGTACGCCTGTAAACCCCGTTTAATTTCCCGAAAAAACGATCGGCGAATGTAGGCTTCGAAGAGATCGTACGCTTTAGGAACAGGGAGGCCATCATCGGCACGTAGGTGAGCGAAAGGATCAAAGCTCCGATAATACAAAATACCAAGGTCTTCGCCATGGGGGTAAAATACTTGCCCTCTATCCCGGTCAGCGTAAGTAGCGGGAAGAAGACGATCAAAATGATCAATACGGCAAAGGTAGCGCTCCGGGCGACATGACCGGCTCCGGCCTCGACCTCCCGGTCCATCTCCTCGGCAGAGAGCGTACGCCCCATCAACCGCCTCGAATAGATATGCGCCAACATCCCCTCCAATATAACGATCGATCCATCGACCACGATACCGAAATCGATGGCCCCCAAACTCATCAAATTGGCGGAGACCCCGAAAACACGCATCAAGATAAAAGCGAAAAGCATCGCCAACGGGATCACGGAAGCCACGATCAAGCCGGCCCGCACATTCCCCAAGAAGATGATCAATACGATAAAGACGATCAACGCTCCCTCTATCAAGTTACGGATCACGGTGGATATATTTCGGTCTACCAATTCGGAACGATTCAAATAAGGTTCTACACGAACACCTTCCGGCAACATTTTCTGTACCCTTTCGACCCGTGCCTCCAGTTCCTTGGTCACGACATTGGCGTTCGCACCCTTCAACATCATGGCGATACCGCCCACGCACTCTCCCTCGCCATCCTTTGTCATGGCTCCAAAACGCTTGGCGGAACCAAAGCGAACCGAGCCGACATCGCTTATATGAATCGGTATCCCTCCACGGTTCGTGATCACGATGCGCTCGATGTCCTTTATCTTGCCGATCATTCCCTCGCTACGGATGTAGTAAGCCTTATTGATTTTCTCGATATAACTGCCGCCCGTATTCTGGTTATTCCGGTTGAGCGCCTCGAACACCTCGCCGATCGTAATATTCAAGGAATAAAGGGCATCCGGATCTACCGCCACCTCATACTGTTTCAGATAGCCGCCAAAGCTATTGATCTCCACGATACCCGGTATACCGCTCAGTTGCCGTTTCACGATCCAATCCTGAATGGTACGGAGTTCCATGGCGTCGTATTTCTCCTCATAACCGGGCTCCACGCTCAATACATATTGATAAATCTCGCCTAAGCCGGTCGTGATAGGCATCAGCTCCGGCGTACCCAGTTCCGTGGGGATTTCTCCCGCCACGGTCTGTATCTGCTCGTTTATAAGTTGGCGGGCATCCAAGGTAGGCACGCTTTCCTTAAACACGACCGTTACCAATGACAGGCCAAAGCGGGAAACGGAGCGGATCTCTTCCACGTTCATGATATTACTCATCGCTATCTCGATAGGCATGGTGATCAATTGCTCTACCTCTTGCGGGGCCAAGGTTGGCGATACCGTCACGATTTGCACTTGATTGTTCGTTATATCCGGTACGGCATCTATCGGTAAAGTCATCATGGCATAGATTCCCCCCAGAAGCAGAAACAAGGTTGTCAACCCAACGAATAGTTTCTTCTGAATAGAAAAATGGACAATCGCTTTAAACATCACTTCATTTATTTAATATAATAGTTACAAAAATAAAAGGTAAGCGTTTGTCTGCCCCGTATAAAATAATGAAGTGACCGAAATCAAGGTTGAAGTATCGGTATGAGGAGTTGGAGCATATCAATAGAAAAAGGCTTCACATGCCCTCTATGACACATGAAGCCCCTTTTGTTATCCTATATAAATAATAAGAATCGTTGCCGTTAAAAGCGGATCAGCACTTAATGCTCAACTGTCGCAACACCTCACGGATCTTCTCATACGTGACGATACGTGTAGGAACCAAAGGCAAACGAAGCTTATTCTCGATAAAGCCCATCATATTCAGCATACTCTTCGCTCCGGCAGGATTTCCATCCACGAACAACAGGCTGAACAGCTCCGTGAAGCTGTGATGGATCGTACGTGCGCTATCATAATCACCCGCCAAGGCCAGACGTACCATACGGCTAAACTCACGAGGGAAGGCGTTACCGATCACGGAGATCACTCCCACCGCACCTAATGTCATTAAAGGGAAAGTAATACCATCGTCACCGGAGATCACGTTGAAACGGGCCGGCTTGTTCTTGATGATATCATCCATCTGGGTGATATTGCCGGAAGCCTCTTTCACGGCGATCACGTTATCGAACTCACGGGCGATGCGAAGCGTAGTCTCGGCCGTCATGTTCACGCCCGTACGCCCCGGTACGTTATAGAGTACGATCGGTAAATGAGTAGCGTTGGCGATCGCCTTGTAATGCTGGTAAATCCCTTCTTGGGAAGGCTTATTATAATAAGGTACGACCGAGAGGATAGCGTCGATACCCTCAAAATTATCTGTCTTCAACTTCTCGACAACCGACCGTGTACAATTACCTCCCACGCCTAATACGATAGGGATACGGCCCCGTACACGAGTCACTACCAAGCTTATAATGTTTTTCTTTTCTTCTTCCGTAAGTGTAGGGGTTTCCGCTGTAGTACCCAGCACTACCAAATAATCCGTACCGTTCTGCACCTGATAATCCACCAGCTTGCCTAACGCCTCGTAATCTACACTCTCATCTTCCTTGAATGGCGTGATCAACGCCACACCCATTCCTTTTAAATTTATGTCTGCCATGGGGAAAATATTCCTTTTTGTTATTTAGCACTGCAAAAATAAGGAAATTATATCATTTAGCACGGATGGAACGCAAATAAAATAATATCTGTCCGAATAAATACTGAATATCGTCCTTATCTGTTACAGTCAAGCCTAAGTCGTACCATTCTTGGCCCGGATACTTAATCCCGACCTTGAAGGCGGATGGATGCCGGAGAGCGATGTATTGCAAGGCATAACAACCCGGCCGGGTGATATCGATCAAGATATCCGCCTTGAGAGCGCCCACCTTTTCCAAGACACTATCTGAAGGGAATCCCCACGCGTTGAGATCGCTCTTTGAATGTACAGGAATATTGGAATCGTCGAAAGGAATATCCGCTCCTCCGGACGGCACATACACACACGTCTTGATATCCTTCTTCGCCTTGCGCAAAGGCTCCAAGGCCCTCATGACGTCCTCGTGATCCTCTATATTATACAAGACCAAAAGCGAACGTGCCTCATCCAAGGAAAGGGAACGATGCGGACGCCCCCCAGCGTCCGACACTAAAGCCTGTATCTTCTTCTTGATAAAATAATTCGTAAACATTTATTCCAGCATATTTAAGAACGTATCCTCGTTGATAATCTTCACACCCAGCTTCGCCGCTTTCTCCAGCTTGGCCGGTCCCATATTCTCGCCGGCAAGGATATAATCGGTCTTCCCTGAGACGGAGCCGCTATTCTTGCCGCCATGTTGCTCAATCATCGCCTTATACTCGTCACGTGAATGCTTGGAAAATGTCCCGCTGATCACGATCGTCAATCCTTTCAACTTCTCGGAACGGTTCGCCAATTGCTCCTCGGAAACCGCCATCCGCAAGCCCTGTTCCTTTAATCGGTTCACCAACGTACGGTTCTTCTCGTCCGAGAAATAACTCAATACACTCTGGGCGATCCGCTCGCCGATCTCGTCCACGGCTACCAAATCCTCTAAGGACGCCTGCTCCAATGCCTCGATCGAATGGAAAGCCGAGACCAAGCGTTTAGCGACCGTCTCTCCCACGAAACGAATCCCCAGACCGAACAAGACTCTCTCAAAAGGAACTTGCTTGGATTCCTCCAGACTCGACATCAGATTCTGGGCGCTCTTCTCCGCCCACCGTTCCAGACGCAATAAATCGGCAACCGTCAACGTATATAAGTCCGCCGAGTCTTTTACATAACCGGCGTTGTACAAATCCTCCACCGTTTCCGGGCCTATATTGATATTCATCGCCTTCCGGGTCACGAAATGCTCTATACGCCCCTTGATCTGAGGAGGACAGCCCGACTCGTTCGGACAGTAATGCGCCGCCTCTCCCTCCGGACGCACCAAAGGAGTCCCGCACTCCGGACACACACGGATAAAGCGGACCTTATCCCCCATCAGCATCGAACGAGCCTCCACGTTCACTCCCACGATCTTCGGGATGATCTCCCCGCCTTTCTCCACATACACTTGGTCGCCGATATGCAAGTCAAGCCCCTCGATAATATCGGCGTTATGCAAGGAAGCCCGCTTCACCACCGTCCCCGCCAACAATACGGGCTCGAGGTTCGCCACCGGAGTAACCGTCCCCGTCCGTCCCACTTGGAAAGAGACCGAGTTCAAGCGAGTCTCGGCACGCTCCGCCTGAAACTTATAAGCGATCGCCCAGCGAGGGCTTTTCGACGTAAAACCTAAGTTCCTCTGCTGACGAAGCGAGTTTACCTTCAACACGATTCCATCCGTCGCCACGGGCAGGTTCTTACGTTCCACATCCCAATAAGCGATATAATCGAATATATCCTGTAGGCTCTGGCATTTACGGATCACGTCCGGAATCTTAAAACCCCATGCGCGAGCCGCCTGCAAATTCTCATAATGCCCTTCGGCCGGCAGGTTCTCACCCAATAAATAATAGAAATAAGCATCCAGCTTACGGGAGGCCACGATAGCCGGGTTCTGCTGTTTCAACGTACCGGAAGCGGCGTTGCGAGGATTGGCGAACAAGGGTTCCTCCTGCTCCTCCCGCTCCTTATTCAAGCGATCGAACTCCGCCCAAGGCAGCAATACCTCGCCACGGATCTCGAACTCCTCCGGAAAATCAGAACCCCGGAGTCTTAATGGAACCGAACGGATGGTCTTGATATTCGCCGTCACGTCATCACCACGAGTACCGTCGCCACGGGTCACGGCACGCGTCAAGCGTCCTTTCTCATAGGTCAAAGAGATAGAAGTGCCATCATATTTAAGCTCCGCCACAATCTCGAAAGGCTCATTCAAGGAGCGGACCGTACGATCATAAAAATCTCGGATCTCATCCTCGGAGTACGTATTACCCAACGAAAGCATCGGATATTTATGTACCACTTGCTCAAACTCTTTCGAGAGGTCGCTCCCCACTCGCCGAGTCGGGGAATCTGGATCGGCGAACTCGGGATGCGCCGCCTCCAGTTCCTGCAACTCTTTCATCATCTTATCAAACTCAAAGTCTGATATTGTCGGTGCCGAAAGCACATAATAATTATAATTATGCCGCTCCAGCTCATCACGCAGGGCTTTTATCTTTGCTTCGACCATATTAGTATATTAATTCTACGTTGTCTATCCAAAACGTATTTCCCGGAGAGCCGATATAGGCCCCTCCGTGGCTGGAGGTGAACTGCAACACCATATGCGTAGGTGCCTCGCCCGGCTCCGCCCAGCCTACCTCTTGGATAGGAACGCTTTTTCCTTTACTATTTAACGTATAACGTTCCTCTACTTGTATACGCATATACGGTTTATATTCGGGCTTGGATGTTATATTTCCATAAAGGATCGGGTAAGTAGCGTCATTTACCCAATCAGGGGTAGATTCCGTATAGCGTTGCACCATCGTACCGACCCGCTTGGAATAAACATTCCCTTCCGCATCTTCCCATCGTTTCTGCAACAACAAGATCACCGCCAAGGAATCCTGCCCGGCCACCGTACTCTTACGGCTGAACCCCGTACTACGTACCCGATTCTTCTCGGGAGCGGCTTTCACCTTATAATCAAACCGCAACGCTTTCGGCTTCTTGGAGAAAGGCACTCCTGATTGTAACATCGCTTGGGGGTTCTTTGTTCCCTTGATCGGCTCATGCACCGTACCCAAGAAAACGGAGCCGGCGGCGATCACCTCGATATCCACCAAACCGAAAACCTTCACGCTCTCATAACGGGTCTCCATGCGGGCGCACATCCCATCCCCCCGTTTCTCCGGGAAAACAGACGTATTGGTTTTCACCACTCCCGCCACTTTCGCCATCACGTTGGAAGTAGCCCACGGAGAACCGCCCATATTACGAAACGCCGTATTACCGACAATCGTATCCGAGGGCCCCAGCTCATAAAGCCATTTCGTATTTCCCCCGATAATGCCAGACTCATGAATCTCACGGACAATCCAATTATCCATGTCTCCATAAGCGAAGGGCACCACATTCTCCGATGTCACCCCATCCCCGTCCGCGAGAACCACGGACAAAGGCATACAAGCGATTGCCAAAAATAACGCTTTCTTTCTTAAACTCAAACCCATCCCTCTATCAATTTAATACCTATCTAACCCTTTATTTATAAGCTATAGCCCCATTCCTTCAAGGCCATGCCCCAATTTTCCTCTACGAGCCGGACCGTACGATCCTCGTACTTGTATTGGTTCTTCTTGTAGCCCTTCTTCTTGCCCAGATACTTCTCTATATCCGTCTTAGACTCCTTAAAGCCGGGTAAGTTTAATGACCCGTAGATATTTTCCGTCATGCCGAAAGCGTCTTTCTCGAAATCCTCGAACTTCACTTCCACCAGATTGCCTTCCGGTATCAGGTGCTTCTCTTCCTCGTACTTATAGAAAAGACGGCGATATACCTCGATGAAGTTCGCCTCGATCTGCTCGTTCGTGATATCCTGCAAACGCAATGGCTGGATCGTATTCGTAAAGAAACTGCGGGTACTCTCGAATACCGTATACGGATTTCGCTTCAAGTAGATGAACTTAGCGTTCGGGAACATCTCCAGCAAAGTCTTCACACGCCCCGTATGCGGTGGGTTCTTGCTCAAATACTGCGTACCGTTCGTATTCCAGAGGGAAACCTTAACCAGACGCATGAAAGTATCCATGAAGATCCGCCGCTCCTCCTCCGTGATATCGTTAAACAATAAGTAACGATCGCAATACTCCATCCAGCGTTTCGGGAAGAACCAGAAATTATAATATGTATAAGGCATCATGTTCGACAAGGCGAACTCCTCCTCTTGCGGAAGATCCACCTTCAACTCCATATTATCGGTCGGACGCTTATCCGGCATCAAGAAAGCCATGTTCTTCTTGAAGAAAGGCTGCCCCCAGAGCATCAGGTGCGGGAATACCGTCTGGTACGTCGTGGTATAACCGAAATGCTTATCGCAGGCGAAGATGTTATGTACAAAGGTCGTACCACTCCGCCAATGCCCCAAGATAAACAAGGGGTCCATCTCCAGCGGCTTATCGGCCAATTTCTTGAACCGGCTATCCTCGATCGGCTTCAAGGCGCTCAACAGGCGGCAAACACCGGTCGTAAGGCGATACTTACCCTTAAAGCCCTTGTCTATCTGCTGCCGGGCCGTCACCTTCCTGAACGTATCCCAATCCGCCCCGACCAACGTATTGATCGGTAGCTTATCAAACTCCAACAATCCCATATCCTATCGTTTTTCCGTTATACATTTCACAGATACGCCCTGCCGGCCCAACTCCTCACAAACCTTACGGATCGCCTCATAATGCTCCTCTCCGATTCCCATCTCCGGGAGGTTCAAGGTAGCCAAAGCGTCTTCCGTCACCATATCTTTAGCGTCCACACGGTCGATGATCATACCCACGGCGGACGTATTATTCGTAATCGGATCGATCAAGATAAACGAGCCGGTCTGCTTATTCCTCCTATACGGATCGAAGAACAACTCCTTGCCGGTAGTAAATACCACACGGCCGATCTCGTTCAGCTCCAGATGATCCACGGAAGACTGCTCCATCGTGTTCACGTTCACCTTATAGCGGATACTATCCACACGGGCACGTGTCGTATGAGTGGTCTGCTTGATGTAGAACTGCTTGTTCACGTCCATGGCTTCCTCATCCATCCACACCAGCATGGCCTCGAAATTACGGTCGCGGATCGGCAAGTTATCCGGGTGCACCAGCATCTCCCCACGGGAGATATCGATCTCGTCCTCCAAGGTGATCGTAATACATTGAGGCGGGAAAGCCTGCTCCAACTCACCCTCGTAGGTGACGATGCTCTTTACCTTCGAGGTCTTCCCGGAAGGCAACGCCATCACCGTATCTCCCTTACGCACGATACCGCTAGCCACCTTGCCGCTAAACCCACGGAAATCCAGATTCGGGCGCAACACGTATTGCACCGGATAACGGAAGTCCTCGTAGTTACGATCCAAGTCGATAGGCACGTTCTCCAGATAATCCAATAAAGACGTACCCTCGTACCAAGGCGTACGATCACTCTTCTCCACCACGTTATCGCCATCCAAGGCCGATAAGGGGATATACGTGATATCCGGGATATCCAGCGGCTCCACGAAACGTTTATAATCCGCCACGATCCGGTCGAACGTATCCTTGTCGAAGTCCACCAAGTCCATCTTATTCACGGCCAGTACCACATGTTTGATCCCCAGCAAAGATACCAGATAGGTGTGACGGCAGGTTTGCGTGATCACGCCCGTGCGGGCATCCACCAAGATGATCGCCAGATTCGCCGTGGAACCACCCGTGATCATATTCCGGGTGTACTGCTCGTGCCCCGGGGTGTCGGCGATGATGAACTTACGGTTGTTCGTGCTGAAATAGCGGTAAGCCACATCGATCGTGATACCTTGCTCACGCTCGGCCTTCAAGCCATCCAGCAACAAAGCGTAGTCGATATGCTCGCCGGCGTTGCCCATACGCTTGCTGTCACGCTCCAAGGCATCCAACTGATCCTCGTATATTTTCTTACTATCAAACAGCAATCGGCCTATCAAGGTCGATTTGCCATCATCCACCGAGCCGGCGGTCAAGAATCTCAGCAGGTCCTTCTGCTCGTCCTTATCTAGGAATTCCTTTATATTTAATTTTGTATCTGCCATGTCTCTTCTGTGTTAAAAATACCCTTCCCGTTTCTTCTGCTCCATACTAGCGTCTTGATCGAAGTCGATCACACGGGTCGTACGCTCGCTCTTCGTCGTGGTCATCATCTCCTCCACGATTTTCTCGATCGTATCCGCCTCGCTCTCCACGGCGCCGGTCAGCGGCCAGCAGCCCAACGTACGGAAACGGACCATACGCATACGGATCTGGTCCCGGTATTGCTCCGGCAAGCGGTCGTCGTCCGCCATGATCAAATTACCGTCGATCTCCACGCACGGACGCTCCTTGGCGAAATACAGGGGAACGATCGGGATATTCTCCAGACGGATATATTGCCAGATATCCAGCTCCGTCCAGTTCGATAGCGGAAATACACGGATGCTCTCGCCCTTATGCACACGGGCGTTATAGATATCCCACAACTCCGGGCGCTGGTTCTTCGGGTCCCATTGATGGAACTTATCGCGGAACGAGAAGATACGTTCTTTCGCACGGCTCTTCTCCTCGTCACGGCGGGCGCCGCCGAAAGCGGCGTCGAACTTATATTTATCCAAGGCATGAAGCAAAGCCTGCGTCTTCATCAAGTCCGTATGCACCTTGCTTCCATGCGTGAACGGGCCCACGCCCGCGTGGAAAGCCTCCATATTAGACTCCACGATCAAGTTCCAGCCGAATTTCTTCGCATAAGAATCACGGAACTCTATCATCTCCTTAAACTTCCATTTCGAATCGATGTGCATCAACGGGAAAGGAACCTTACCCGGAGCGAAAGCCTTCTCGGCCAGACGGACCATCACGGAAGAATCCTTCCCGATGGAATAAAGCATAACAGGATTCTCGAACTCGGCGGCTACCTCACGGATGATGTGGATAGACTCGGCCTCCAGCTCCTGTAAATGACTTAACTTGTAATCAGACATATCTTTTTTCAGTGTTTAATTTCTACTTTCGGTATGATCAACTCCAACAACCGGCTCACGGATTGCTCCACGCTCAATACGGAGGTATCCAAGGACAGGTCCGGACGCTCCGGCGCCTCGAACGGGGCGGAAACCCCGGTAAACTCCTTGATCTCGCCTTTCCGGGCCTTGGCATACAGGCCTTTCACGTCACGGCGTTCGCACTCGGCGAGCGGCGTACTTACGTAAACCTCCAAGAAATCCGCTTTACCGATGATAGCGGACGCCATCTCTCTCAACTCGTTGTTCGGGCTGATAAAAGCCGCTATGGTTATAACACCCGTATCGACAAACAGTTTACCCACCTCGGCGATCCGGCGTATATTCTCCACCCGGTCCTCCGGCGAGAACCCGAGATTATTGTTGATACCACTACGGATATTATCCCCGTCGAGGATGCGGCAAAGCAATCCCCGTTTATGCAACTCACGCTCCAAGGCGATAGCGATCGTGCTTTTCCCCGAGCCACTCAAACCCGTGAACCACACCATCACTCCCCTTTGCCCCAGAAGCGCCTCTTTATCCTCACGACCCAGCATACGGTCGAAAATCGGATAGATATTATTTTCTAAAACTTCCATATCATAGGTATTACAAACACGGAGATCAAGAACGTGATCAAGTTCAAGGGCAGGCCCACCTTCACGAAATCCGTGAACTTATAGCCTCCCACGCCTTGTACGATCAGGTTGGTCTGGTAGCCGATCGGCGTACTGAAACTAGCCGACGCCGCCATACAGATCACGACAAAGAATGGGGTCGGATCAACGCCTAATTGCGTAGCCACCGACAAGGCGATCGGGAAACTCAATGCCGCCGCGGCGTTGTTCGTGATCAACTCCGTAAATATATTGGTAATAATAAATATAATCGCCAGCAACGCATACGGTCCTAAATCGTCGGCCATACTAATTATATGGCGGGCTATCATGGAGGCAAAGCCGGAATTCTCCATGGCCTTGCTGATAGCGAAGGCACAAGCGATCGTTATCAAGATATCCCAAGAGATGTATTTCGTGTATTTCTTCGGCGGGAAGATCTTAGTCCACGCCATGATGATTGTCGTAATGCAGACAAAGAAGAACATATCCAAGCGCATACTTGGAACGGCCTCTTTCACGACTGGCAACTCTCCTACCGTCGCCCCCGTAATCATAAAGATCAACAGTCCTAAAGCCAGCCAACGTTTCTTCCTCGATACCGGCTCCGTTGCCTCATTACCATTCGCCAACATCAAGAAGACACTAGACTCACCCCATGTAGGGATAAAAGAATCGTCCGCCCACAACACCAAGGTATCGCCCTCATGCAACACCACCGTATCCAGATTACGGGTAAAACGCTGTCCGCCGCTTTTCACCTCTTTCACGATCGCCCCGTAATGGCGGGTAAAGTTAAACTCTCCCAAGGTCTTGTTGATACCCGGGAAGCGTGCGCCCAGCACGGCCTCCACCCGGTGGAAATTCCCGGGATTCTCATCCTCCCCGTCTTCGGATACCGTATCCGTCCTCGAGTCCGGAAGCAGTTTATTCGAGAAAGCGAACAAATATAAAATACCGGCGATAGCGATAAAAATACCGACTTTCCCCAGCTCAAACATCGTAAAGCCCTCATATCCCGCCTCCAGAATCATGCCGTGCACCACCAGATTCGTAGAAGTACCGATCAAGGTACATATACCGCCCAATATCGTGACATACGAGAGAGGGATCAAGAATTTCGTGGCCGGAAGCCTCACCGCCTCCGCCCATCGCTTGATGATCGGGGCAAAAATAACCACCACCGGCGTATTATTCAGGAACGCCGACACGAAAGCCACGGGCGGGAGCATCCTCGCCTGCGCCTTGAAGACGGTGGTCTTCCCCTCGGGAAGCAGTTTCTTGATCAATTGGCCTAAAGCCCCGCTCTGCCGCACTCCCTCACTGACAAGGAAGAGCATGGCTACGGTTATCATCCCTTTATTGCTAAAGCCCTCCAGCATCTCCTTGGGAGTAAGAATGCCTACGCAGAGAAAAAACACGACCACTGTCAGAAGAACCATTCCCGGCCGCATCTTATCCCATACCAAGGCTGCGATCATGCCGATCAGGGCCAGCAACACAAACACTATATCAAAATTCATGTATTTACTTTTAAGAGCGCAAAAATAATAAGAATACTCAAGTGCGCACTCCTTTCGCTAACCTATTTTTAGGATTATATGGGATATAGACCAATAATGATTGATTCTGGGCCAACTTATATTCTTACAAGGTAGTCTTCTAAATTTCGTTCATAACCAAATAAACAAGAATGCATTGTACGGCTTGTAGAGACGGAGCATGCTCCGTCTCCCACCGCTGACAGTAACTTAAAATACACATCCCCCTCACTTCACGATAAACCACGGATTATGCAAATCTTCCTTGTTATAGCGAAGCGGGGTCTTGCCGTCGATATGATATATGTCGCAACCGGCAGACTTGGCGATGGCGTGGCCGGCGGCGGTATCCCACTCCATCGTCGGGGCGAAACGGGGATAGATATCGGCCGAGCCTTCCGCTACCAGACAAATCTTCAGGCTGCTGCCGCTACTGATCAACGTAACGGGCTTTCCCTGCTTGCGGAGATTATCGATGAAAGCGGTGGTCTCCTCCGTTTGGTGAGACCGGGATGCCACTACCACGACTCCTTGATGCGCCAGCGCCATCGGCAAATGTATCGCCCGCTGCTTCATCTCGTCCATCGAGGGCTGGCTACTGCTATCGATTCCCGTAAACTTATAAGCACCCACAGAGGAGGAGGCGAAATACAACTCCTTCCGGACGGGCACATAAATGACGCCCAACACGGGCACACCTTTCTCCACCAAGGCGATATTCACGGTAAACTCGCCGTTTTTCTTGATAAACTCCTTGGTACCGTCCAGCGGGTCCACGATCCACAGCGTCTCCCATTTGGAGCGCTCCTTGAACGGGATCTCCTTTCCTTCCTCGCTTAAGACCGGAAACGGGGTAACGGACAAAGCGTTTGTTATCAATCGATGGGCCGCCTTATCCGCCTTTGTCAACGGCGAGTTGTCTGCTTTTCTCTCTATCCCGAAGTCTGATTCGGGGTCGTTATAAATATCCATGATCGACTTGCCTGCGTCTACCGCGGCATGGATCGCAATGTAAAGATAATTGGCGTAGCTCATCATCACTTCTCGTTTTATTATTTGTTAATAAGCAAATATATGGAAAAAAAACAAATTAACGCCCTGTCGCCTGTAAATATTCCGTACGTTTGATCAAATAAGCCGTATAATCGCCCGTATACTGGTCACGGCTTTGCTGGAGAAGCGATTGAGCGTCCAGAAGATCGCTCAGCGTTACCGTGCCCGCCTTATAATAGTCCGTATTAAGGCGGACATTCTCCTCGGCTGTCGCTATGGACTCCTCCGAGAGCTTGACTTGCTTATAAGACTCCTCCAGCTCGTTCCAAAGCTTCCGCATTTGCACCAACAGAAGCTCATTGGCGTTTTGGCGGGAATACTCGGCCGCCTTCACCTGAAGCTTTTGCTTCCGGATGGCGTGCGAGCCGCCCCACCAATCACTGATCGGAATCGCTACGGTAGCGAAAACCATGCCGAACGGACGGTCCTTATCCAGTAAGTTGTGATACATATACCCGGCTCCGATCCCCACGGTGGGCAAGTATTGCCCAACCTTCAGCTTTTGTTGAAGACGGGCGGCCTCCACGTTCTTCTCCAGCAATTTATAAGAGAGTGTCGTAGGGAGCGCCTCCTCATGGCTCACCCGGTAAAGCTCCGGGGAGGGCACCTCGGCGGGCAGCGTGAAATCGATCTCGAAATCATCTTCCCCGATACCGATATATTGAGCCAGCACCATCTTGGAGAGGCGCAAGCCGTTCTCCACCCGCAGGCGGTCGCTCGCCACGCCGTTCTTTTTCAACTGGACTTGCAGTAGGTCATTACGAGTCGTCACGCCGGCGCCGACCGCTACCTCCACATCCTTATAAAGACTCCCCACCAAGGATTCCACGATCTCGATCGTCCTTAATTTCTCGTGAAGGGAGATCCATTGCCAGTAATACCGCTCCACCGTCAGGGCTACCTCATCCTCGGATTGGCGCATCTGGTAACGGCTCACCTCGAGCGCCAAGTCGGCCAGCTTATTGCCGTTCACGATCTGTCCGCCGGCGAACACGGGCTGGATAGCGGTCACCCCACCCAGCAAGCCGTCATCCATCATCGACAACTCGAGAAGGCCCGGTATCACGCTCATATCCATCATCCCGTGGTTCGCCTTAAAAGCTGTTCCCACGGCGCTGACATTCGGGAAGTATTTCGTAAAGGCCTCCTTTTTTCCTTCCCTCGCCTCTTCTACGTCCAAACGGGCGTTCTTCATCTTCGCGTTATTCTCCAAAGCCATTTCCCGGCATTCTTCCAGCGATAATGTCCGCTGGGCGCTCACGGTCCCCACGCATAAGACGAGGGAACCGACGATGCCATATATCCATCTTTTTATCATCTCTTTTTTCCGCATATATTCATTCCTATATTATATCCTAATCCACATCCGTATCATTCATTTATTCCCGAATATCTTCCAATAGAAAACAGGCAGGATGATGACCGCCAAGATCATCGAGAAGACCGTTCCCGAGCAGATCACCACACCCATCGGCATCCAAAGGGAACTGCCGCTGATGATCATGGGAACCACGCCCACGGCCGTTGTAGCCGAGGTCAGGAAGATCGGGAGCATGCGTCGCCGGCCGGCGTCGAAGGCGGCATCCCTCGGGCTATAATGCTTATGAAGCCGCAAGTCTTGCGCATGCTCGAATATCAAGATAGCGTTTCGCACCACGATACCGATCAAGCTGATAACGCCCAAGACGCACGTCAAGCTGAAATCGATATGGAACGCCCACAAGCCCAGCGCAGCCCCGAACAAGGTGAGCAGCAACGAGGACAGGGCCGCCAACGCCAAGCCGATCTTCTTGAAATTGACCAACAGGAAGAAGAAAACAATGATCACGGCGATCGCCAAGCCCTGCATCAGCGGATTCATCGTCTCGAAATCCAGCTCCTTGGCTCCACCGTACTCGTACGTCACGCCCTCGGGCAAGGTCGGGATAATACGGCTTTCCATGACTCGCTCGATCCGTTTCTGCATAGCGTTCTGGTTGGTCCCCCGGGTTACCTCGGCGAAGACGCTCAAGGTACGCACGCCGTTGCGACGGACGATCTGCCCCTCATTCCAGCCTCCCTCGATCGTGGAGACTTGCCGGAGCGGGACGCTCACGCCGGGGACGATGGTGGGAAGATACTGGTCGCCGACCTTATCGAACGCGTCACCCTCCCCTTTCTTATCGGATCTCAGCTGGATCGGCAAAGCGTAATCGCCTTCCCAGAGGGAGCCAACCGAGAGACCGTCGTAACGGATCGCCAGATCGGCCGAGGCCATCGCCTTCGTGATCCCGAGGCGGGAGGCTTCCACCGGGTCCAATCGAACCCGTA
>OHQA01000485.1_pt1 | contig 18264 bp, 19 predicted proteins | sample 1577921 | NCBI WGS metagenome assembly OHQA01 (sample SAMEA3879570, study PRJEB24766) | human gut metagenome | biome: human-associated habitat; feature: feces | place: USA | collected 1985/1987 | reverse complement strand
TTAGTTGACAGATAATACTATATAGAATATAATATTATTGAAAGATAAATATGAAAGGAGCTGGGCTTATGATATTTAATACAGGAGCTGCATTGCTAGATGCAATTGTTCTTTCAGTAGTTTCCAAGGAGGCCGAGGGAACTTATGGTTACAAAATTACACAAGATGTTAGAATTGCTCTTGATGTTTCAGAATCGACCTTGTATCCTGTTTTAAGAAGATTATTAAAGGATAATTGTTTAGAAACATATGATCAAGAGTATGGTGGGAGAAATCGACGTTATTATAAAATAACGTCACAAGGACAAGCTCAACTTGAGATGTATAAAGGGGAATGGCATGAGTATGTGCGTAAGATCAATAAAATTATTGAAGGGGGGAAATAATTATGAATCGTAAAAAGTTTATTGAAGAACTAGCATTTTTACTTCAAGATATTGAAGATGCTGAACGAGAAGAAGCTATGCAATATTATGAAGATTATTTTGATGAAGCTGGTCCAGAAAATGAACAGCAGGTTATAAATGATTTAGGCTCTCCTGAACGGGTTGCAGCGATCATTAAAGCTGGTTTAGATAATCAGTTTGATCAGGATATTGAGTATAGTGAAAAAGGGATGGATAATTCAAATTATAAACAATCTCGTGAAATTATTGATGCTAAAATTATTAGTGAAGAGGAGACAGCTGCTGATGATAATAATGATTATCAAAATAATAAACGTCACAAGAATAATTTTAGAGGAAATTCCGACCGAAATCGAATCTTATTAATATTTATCATTATTGGGGCTGTTTTTCTAGCTTTACCAGTAGGTGGTGGGATTCTTGGTTTAGGATTAGGTTTTTTTGGAGCTGTATTTGGCCTTGGAGTTGGTATTTTGTGTGGTGGAGCCGCTTGTTTGATTGGTGCGATAGTCTGCTTTGTCAAAGCATTTATGATTATTGCAGCGTATCCAGGTGCAGGATTGATTACCATGGCGGCAGGATGTGCTTTAATTGCTTTAGCATTCGTCTTTTTCTGGTTAGCTAAAGGTTTGATTAAAATAATCCCTGCTGTTATTAGAGGAATCGTTGATTTTTGTCAAAATATATTTAATAGGGTAGGTGATCGGCGATGAAAAAAATAGGGTATGTGGCATTAGGATCGTTGTTGCTTGCAATTGTATTGTTCATCAGCGGTACGATGATTGGTGGTTTTTCAGAACTGGAAACTCTTTATGATAAGGGTGATTTTACAATCAGTCTATCTATTACTAAAACGATGGATGTAACAAAAGAATTTACAGACATTAAAAATTTGGAAATTCAAGCAGAAGCTGGAACTGTTGAATTAATTGAATATGAAGGTAGTACAATTAAAGTTGAAGCAAAAAATGTGAGCAAAAAAATTAAATTATATCAAGAACAAAACACTTTGATTGTAAAGGATAGTTTTAGATTTTGGCATCTTATAAATGTTACCGATATAACAACTAGAATTAAAATTTATATACCGAATAGCTATGAATTTAATAAGGTTGAATTAGAAGTAGATGCTGGAGAATTGATTGTTCCTAATTTGAAGGCTAATGATGTTGAAATTGATGTGGATGCTGGAAGTTTTAAGGCCGAAAATATTATTGCATCATATACTAAAGTAGACGTTGATGCCGGGGATGCACGGATTAACTTGTTGAATAGTTATCGAAGTGAATTTAACTGCGATGCTGGAGATATTGATGCAACAATGGTAGGTAGTGAATCAGATTACAGTTATGAAGTCGATAGTGATGTTGGTGATATTAGTATTGGAAGTTATCGAAGTGACGGACTGAGTGATGAATATAGTCATAGTGGCGGTCAACGTAAAATAGAAGCTGATTGTAATGTTGGAAGTATTAGAATTAAGATGGAGGTGTAAGAAATGAAAAGAATTTATCGATCACGACAAGATCGGATGGTTTGTGGAGTATGTGGTGGAATTGCAGAATACTTTGATCTTGATCCTTCATTGGTAAGATTAGGTTGGATTATTTTCTCTGCTATGGGAGGCAGTGGCTTTATTGCTTATATTATTGCCGCAATAGTAATTCCCAGCAGATAAAGGCAAAAGCGAGTTCTCAAGAGAATTCGCTTTTATTATTTTGGTAAAAAGAATAATTTTTTAATCAAAGTTGTCTTCATAAAATATTGAAATGATTATAATAATATACCTACCTTAAATGACTGATTTTGTTGAATTTGAGGAGTTTTTCTGAAAATTTAATAAATTGGGGTCACAGAAGTATAAAACGGTTTTAAATCAGCAATATTTGCCATAATAAGTTATTTTTAAACTAAAAGAACCTGTTTAAAACAAGTTCTAGTCAGTAAAGATTTCAAAACCAGTATTACTCTTAATCGTATCTGCCATTTCATAGACGATATTTGATAAAACATATTGACCATTATTAATATAAATTTCAATAATATCCTGGTCATAGTAGATGTTTAAATTACAGTGATCGATTTTTGGTGAACGTAGCTCTTTTAATGCCGCATCAGATTTAAACACATTAGAACGATCGATACAAAGACAATCGTCATACTTGATAAGATAACCTCCAATATTTATGAAATCACCTGTTTTTAAATTAGTCACGATCTTGCATGCCTGCGTAGCTTTAAACTCAGTTGCAGGCTTTTTAAAGAGACTATCGACAGATGGATGAATATTCGTAAATATAGCATCATTTTGATATGTGATTACACGTGGATAAGTAATTAATCCAATCCAGTTAGCTTCATCGGCAACAGGCATACGCATCCAGCCTACATAAATTCTTCGTCCGGCTTCGTCAATCGTTGTTTGGGGAGCATAAATATCTAAACCATAGTCAAGATAATTTAGTTCACCAGTAATCTCTAATTGACAGTTTTGATGATCAAAATTAGCTGTTGTAATACGTGCGTGAGATGGATAGCCGCTATCATTAGTCCGTTCTGGAGACATGATCAATATATCCTGATGGGCAACTGTAAAAATATCTGGGCATTCCCACATATCACCGCATTTAATGCCGCGATAATTATTAGCATAATGCCATTCAGTTGCATTTTTAGAAGTATAAAATAATAATTGACCATTATAATCATTGTTATCATCTAAATACTTACTTGCTAAAACCATATAGTAAGTATCTTGGAATTTCCATACTTTTGGATCACGTGTATGAACAGGATGACCGACTTCGCCATCTTTAAATACTGGAATGATCAATTGTTTTTGATTAAGATTATCGAAGTTAAATCCATCATCGCTTATAATCATACTTTGGCTAGAATAAAAATCATAACCTGGGGCAGTTTTATGAATATTTTCGGGATTGACTTTTTGATAAACAACAGACGTATAATATAGATACATTTTTTTATCAACTTCTAATGCTGAACCAGAAAAACAACCATTTGCATCAAAGTCTTTACTAGGGTATAATGCAATTCCCTGGTCAACCCAGTTTACTAGGTCTTTACTAGTAGCATGACCCCAGTGCATTGTTCCCCACTTATTTTCATAAGGAAAATGCTGATAAAATAAATGATAATTATTTTGGTAATAAATAAACCCGATAGGATCATTGATCCAATGTTTAGGGGCTGTTAAATGATATTTTGGGTGCATGTAATTTCCTCCTTGATGTACAGATAGATTATAATATAAATTAAATAATCAAACAATAAAAAAGGAGTCTGTTTAACAAACTCCTATGGTACTAAAATATTGATAGCTTGGCTTATTGCTTCAATTGTCACTGGCAATGGTGACCCCTCTTCACCATCAATATCAATTACAACTTTTTGTTGGCTGTAAATCTCAATTTTTTTTGCTTGAACATAAGAAATAAATGGGCTATTAGCATGTTTTTTCAACAAATAATCTTTTGATAGAGCAACTAAATCAGTAACAGAACATTTTTTTATTACGATTAAATCAAGCATTCCATCTTGAATATCTGCATAAGGGATAATATTTTCAAATCCGCCAACACGATTTGTATTTGTAACCATAAACATTTTTGCTTCTGTTTCTAAAATATTAGCATCATCTAAAACAATTTTTAAATTAATATTAGTATTTAATTGACTAGGAAGATTAGCAATACCGTTTAGATAGTAAGCTAAGGGACCTAATCTTTTTTTATCAGCTTTGCTAACGGTGAATGATACATCACTGAACATTCCCCCGGCAGCCACATTCATAAAATAGCGTTCGTTGATTTTACCTACATCGCAACAGACAGTCTTAAAATTATTGATTAAATTACAAACTCCTTCGATATTGCTAGGTAGGTTCAAATAATTTGCGAAGTCATTGACAGTTCCCGCTGCCAGTATACATAGTGGAATTTTTTTATCGCTGGCAACCATCCCGCTAACTACTTCATTGATCGTTCCATCACCGCCAACTACTGTAATGAAATCATAGTCTTGTTCGTCAGCATTTAGTGCTTTAAAATAAGCATCATCTTTTTTTAAGGTGTAGAAAACATCAATATGATTAATTAATTGACGCAAAGTAAGCTGCCCAATTAATTTATCTAAAGTGTTTTGAATAGTCCGTTGTCCCGAAGACGGATTAATAATGAATAAACAGCGTTTCATAAAACTACTCTTTAATCAGCTCTTTTAAAATTTCAACTGATTGTTTCATCATCGTGAGTGAAACAAATTCAAATGGACCATGGAAATTATCACCGCCGGTGCCGATGTTTGGGCAAGGAAGCCCCATAAATGTTAAGCGAGCACCATCGGTACCACCACGGATAGGACTAGCAAAACCTTGGATTCCAACACTATTCATTGCTTTTTCTAATCTTTCAATTATATAATAATTTTCTTTGATAACTTCTGCCATATTTAAATATGATTCTTTAATATCTAGTTTGATCAATTCATATCCATATTTTTCATCTAAATATTTTTTAATACGTTTAAAATCATTGATTTGTTTTTTGGCTAATGTAAGATCGTGATTTCTAATGATGTATTCTAAAGTAGCTTTTTCACAACCACCTTCTAAATGGTGAAGATGATTGAAACCATCATAACCATCAGTAAAATATGCTTTTTGCTGAGCTGGCAGCATGTTTTCAAATTCAATTGCAACATTGATTGCACTAACCATTTTATCTTTGGCATTTCCTGGGTGGATTGATTTTCCGGTTATTTCAACTTGAGCACTATATGCATTAAAGTTTTCATAATTATATTCTTCAATATCCCCACCATCTAAAGTATAGGCATATTTGGCTCCAAATTTATTAACATCGAAATTATCAGCTCCACGCCCGACTTCTTCATCAGGAGTAAAAGCAATTTTAATATCATTATGTTTGACTTCAGGATGTTCATACAAATAATTTGCTAAATCCATAATGATAGCAACACCAGCTTTATCATCAGCTCCTAATAAAGTAGTACCGTCAGTAGTGATTAAATCATGACCAACCATTTTCTTTAGACTAACAAATTCTTCAGGGTCTAAAGAAAGTCCTAATTCTTTATTGATTTCGATGATAGAACCATCATAATTATTGATTTTTTGAGGTTTAATATTAGTTCCGCTAGCATCTGGAGAAGTATCCATATGAGCAATAAAGCCGATGATATCCCCGGTACCACCATTCCCTTTAATTGTTCCATAAACAATACCGTATTCATCCAAATGTGCATCTGTGATTCCTAATTCCAACATTTCTTTAACTAATTCTTTTCCTAAATCTAGTTGTTTCAGCGTTGAAGGGGTAGTATCTGAGTATTCATCTGATTGTGTATCAATGCTTACATATTTTAAAAATCTTTCTTCAATATCCATATTATTTCTCCTTTAACCTAATACATTAATTATACTCATTATTGATAAATAGACAACTGTTGAGGGCTAAGGAAATTAATTTTTCTTACTTTAGTACCCTTTAAGTTTCTTTACTAAATAGAATTTCTAGTTTAAAATCATTTTATCAATTATTAAAGGAGAAGTTATGGCTAAATATTATGCAGTAAAAAATGGTCGCAAACCAGGAATTTATTCATCTTGGGATGAATGTAAGAAACAAGTTGAGAAATTTAAAGGAGCAATATATAAATCATTTACTTCATTAGAGGATGCAAAAGTATTTATTAAAGAAGAAAAGATAGAATTTGATGGGGGTTTAATTGCTTATGTTGATGGCAGCTACAATATTAAGACACATGAATATGGTTTTGGATGTGTGATTATTGAGGAACAAAAAGTAATCAAAGAAATGTATGGTAAAGGTGCTGATGAAAATTATGCTTCGATGCGTAATGTTGCGGGTGAAATTTTAGGCAGTATTTGTGCAATGGAATTTGCTAAAAACAATGGTTATAAACAAATTTGTATTTATTTTGATTACGAGGGAATTGAAAAATGGGCAAATGGTATGTGGAAAGCAAACAAACCAGGAACACAAGAATATCAGCGTAAAGTAAAAGAGTATCGTCAAGATTTAAAAATTGCATTTGTCAAAGTATTAGCCCATAGTGGTGATTTTTATAATGAAAGAGCTGATGTATTAGCGAAAAAGGCGGTTGGAATTAATGGCTAAGAAGATTAAACTAACAAAAACACAACAAAAGAAATTATTAAGATCATGGCTTGGAATCATAGTTATCTTGGCGGTAATTGGTTACAATTTTTATCAGCAGAACAAATCAATTCCCACAGGCGAACGATTTGAAGTAACTTTAGATAGATGTGTTGATGGTGACACAGCATGGTTCAATGTAGATGGTGAGAGTACAAAAGTTCGTTTTTTATATATTGATACACCTGAATCAACTAAAGAGATAGAGCCGTATGGTAAAGAAGCGAGCGATTATACAAAAACACAATTGACGAATGCTGCGAAAATCGAATTGGAATTAAATGTAGATGGTGATAGTAAAGATAAGTATGGGCGTTTATTAGCATGGGTCTTTGTAGATGGTGATTTACTTCAAGAACAAATTGCTCGTGAAGGTTTAGTTGAAAAGTTCTATGATTACGGATATGACTACACTTATAAAAATGAAATTATTGAGGCAGCAAATAGTGCTAAAAGTATGAGAAAAGGGATTTATTCTGAAAATTAAATTGTATGCGCTTTAATACAAAATTAAATAAATTATTGACTTGATAATAAATTATTGGTATAATTATCGCAGAAATCAATTAAAGTATGGTATTTATAAAAAAATTTTAATACCAACAAATTGTGTATAATCGTATACAATTTGCGGTTTTTGGGCGGAATCCCTAGGGGCTCATGGGGTTAGCGTGTAAAAAAATGTTTGAAATTTGATACATATTAAGGTATCCTAGTAGATATATAGTAAAGGAATAGGTGATTAAATGTTTAGGTATGTTTTAAAGCGGGTGCTCATTGGTATCGTAACACTGTTCTTACTTTCATCAGCAACATTCTTTTTGATGAAGGCAACACCAGGGTCGCCAATTAGTGGTGAAAAATATAAAAATGAAGCGGCACGCGAAATTGCGATTAAAAAGTACAATTTAGATAAGCCAGTATTTGAGCAATATACTCTATACATGAATGATTTGATTCATGGTGATTTAGGGGAAAGTATTGTTCGTCCTGGACGTGATGTAGGTACAACAATCTCACAAAGTTTCCCAGTTACAGCGAGACTAGGTGCAATTGCTTTTGCCTCAGCACTAGTGATTGGAGTTGCACTAGGTACTGCAGCTGCATTATCAAAACGTAAATGGCTTAACAATCTTTGTATGTTTATTGCAACAATCGGGGTATCTGTACCATCATTTTTGATCGGGGTACTTTTAATGATTGTTCTGGGGGTTAAATTGAAGCTGTTCCCATTTGTGGGGCTGACTTCACCGGCTCATTATGTTTTACCAGCCTTGTCATTGGCGTTTTATCCAATTGCCATGGTATGTCGTTTAACTAGAAGTAGTATGCTTGAAGTTATGCGTCAAGATTATATTATCTTAGCGCGGTCAAAAGGAACACCTTATAAAAAGGTCGTTATTAAGCATGCGTTAAAAAATGCATTGATTCCAGTTATTACATATGCAGGTCCTGCGTTTGCCTACATGTTAACAGGAAGTTTCGTTATTGAAACTCTATTCTCAGTACCAGGAATTGGACGAGAAATGGTTTCAAGTATTCAAACTCGTGATTATTCAATGATTATGGGATTAACAATATTCTTAGGATTCTTGGTAATTTCATTTAATATTATTACTGATTTACTATCAGCAGTAGTAGATCCACGAATCAAATTAAAATAGGAGGAAGCAAGATGGAAGAAAATAAGGTAATGAACATCGAACTTACTCCAGAAATGTTTGAGAAGTTAGATGATTCGAAAAAGAATAGCGAAAAAATCGCTTACGAAAGTAAAACATATATTGCAGATGCTTGGAATCGTTTCAAGAAAAATAAATTAGCATTGATTGGGTTATGCTTTTTATTGGTAATGGCAATTGGATGTATCTTTGTGCCAATTTTCTCATCATATACTTATGATGGACAAAATATGGCTAATACTTTCGCTGGTCCATCAATGGATCATATCTTTGGTACTGACCGCTTTGGTCGTGATGTACTGGTTAGAATTATGTACGGTGGGCGGATCTCACTTGCAGTTGGATTCTCAGCCGCAATTATTTCTTTATGTGTTGGGGTTACTTATGGGGCTATCGCTGGATATGCTGGCGGAAAAGTCGATATGATTATGATGCGTATCGTTGATGCCTTATATTCTATCCCAGATATGTTATACTTAATTATGATTACAGTTGTATTGGGTTCAAATTTCCAGTCGATCATAATTGGGATCTGTATTTCCTCATGGATGGGGATGGCTCGACAAGTACGGGCTCAAGTAATGACTTTAAAAGAACAAGAATTCTCATTAGCAGCCTTTGTTTTAGGAGCCAGCAAAAAAAGAATTTTATTAAAACACTTGATTATAAATAGTATGGGACCAATTATTGTTTCATTTACAATGTTAGTTCCAAGTGCAATTTTCTATGAAGCAACATTAGGATTCTTAGGTATCGGTTTATCAGCTCCACAAGCCAGCTGGGGGACTTTAGCTAATGATGCACGGGCGATGATCAGTTCACAGCCATTACAGGTTGTATGGCCAATTTTAGCAATCTGTTTAACTATGTTAGCTTTAAACTTTATTGGTGATGGTTTAGGGGATGCCCTTGACCCTAAGAAGAAGTAGGAGGGGAATTATAGAATGAAGATGTTAGAAGTAAATGACCTTACTACTGAATTTAGTACCGAAAATGGAACAGTTAAAGCTGTTCGTGATGTATCATTTTATGTAGATAAGGGCGAAGTGTTAGGTGTTGTTGGTGAATCTGGTTCAGGTAAATCACAAACAATGTTCTCAATTATGGGATTACTAGCTGGAAATGGTAGTGTAACTAATGGGTCAATTAAAATTGATGGTGAAGAAATAGCACCGACTCATTTTGATAGTCGTAAAAAATATGAAGAAACAATGGATCGAATTCGTGGTAATGATATGGCAATGATCTTCCAAGATCCAATGACTTTCTTAAATCCGACATTAAGAATTGAGACTCAATTAATTGAACCGATTATTAATCATAATCCAAAAATTTCAAAAAAAGAAGCACGTGATAAAGCGATTGATTTAATGCGTAAAGTAGGAATTCCTTCACCAGAAGATCGAATTCGTCAATATCCTCATCAATTCTCTGGTGGGATGCGTCAAAGAATCATCATTGCAATCGCTTTAGCGTGTGATCCAAAAGTAATCATTGCTGATGAACCTACAACAGCGTTAGATGTTACAATCCAGGCGCAAGTATTAGATTTGATTGGAAGTTTAAAAGATGAAATCGATTCAAGTATTATCATGATTACTCATGATTTAGGAGTAGTTGCTAGTATTTGTGATCGTATTGCTATTATGTATGGTGGTAAAATTGTAGAAACTGGAACTACTGATGAAATTTTCTATAATCCACAACATCCATATACAAAAGGATTACTTTCATGTATTGCCAATCCTGAAGATTTAGAGAAAAAAGAATTACATCCGATCCCTGGATCACCACCTGATTTATTAAATATTTCAGAAGGATGTCCATTCCTTGATCGTTGTGAAAACGCAATGAATATTTGTGTTGATCACATGGATGAGTATCGTAATTTTTCAAGTACTCACTGCAGCTCATGCTGGTTAAATAATCCATATTTGAAAAGGAAAGGGGAATAGACAATGAGTGAACCAATTTTAAAAGTAAAAGGACTTAAAGTTCATTTCCCAGTATCTGGTGGATTCTTAGCTAAAAAACAAGTTGTAAAAGCAGTTGATGGAGTGGATTTTGAGATTGCTCCTGGTGAAACTTTTGGCTTAGTTGGAGAATCTGGATGTGGTAAAAGTACTACTGGACGTGCTTTGGTTAAAATTTATGATCCAACAGAAGGGCAAGTCATTTTTGAAGGTGAAGATATTACAAAAATTAAAGGAGCTAAATTAAAAGAGTTCCGTCGTGATATGCAGATGATTTTTCAAGATCCATATGCAAGTTTAAATCCACGAATGACTGTTGGGGAAATTATTCGTGAACCAATGGATATTCATGGGGTTTATGATACAAAAGAAGAACGCGAAAAAAGAGTTCGTGAATTATTAGAGATCGTTGGTTTGAAACCAGATCACATTCGTCGTTATCCTCATGAGTTCTCAGGAGGACAAAGACAAAGAATTGGAATTGCGAGAACCCTTGCATTAAATCCAAAGTTTATTGTATGTGATGAACCGATTTCAGCTTTGGATGTTTCGATTCAAGCACAGGTTATCAATTTACTTGAAAAGATTCAAAATGAAATGGGAATTGCATATTTATTTATCGCCCACGATTTAAGTATGGTTAAACATATTTCTGATCGTATTGGGGTAATGTATTTGGGAAATATGGTTGAAATTGGGGATGCTGATGATATTTATCATGAGCCACTTCATCCATATACTCAAGCGCTGTTATCTTCGGTACCTATTCCGGATCCTAAGGTAGCACGCAACAAAAAACGTATCGTATTGGAAGGTGAGCTTCCAAGTCCGATAAATCCGCCTAGTGGATGCGTCTTCAGGACACGCTGTCCAAAGGCAACTGAGAGATGTGCACAAGAGAAACCAGCTTTAAAAACAGTTGGAAATCGTCAAGTGGCATGTTTCTTATATGAGAAATAGTTGAAAGGGGAAAAAACATGAAAAAACTATTAGCTTATGGTCTTAGCTTCTTAATGGCTCTAACTTGTTTAACAGGTTGTGGTGGCGGAAGTGAAGCCGATTTACGAGTTGCAGTAGGAAAAGACACTGCTGACTTAGATCCTGCAATCGTTGATGATTCAGTAACTGCTAACATTTTAGCGCAAGTTTATCAAGGTTTATATACACTTGATACTGATGGTAATGTAATTACTAATTTAGCAACTGATATGCCTGAAATCAGTGAAGATGGTCTTACTTACACAATTAAGATTTCTGGGGATACTAAATGGAGCGATGGAGAAAAAGTAAAAGCTTCTGACTTCGTATATGCTTGGAAACGTGCGGTAACTACTGGTGGTTACTACACACAATTTATTTGGCAATATATTGATGGTACTTCTCATATGGTAAAGGATAAGAAAACAGGTAAAGAAACTGACACTCCTTATACTACTATGGATGAATTAAAAGACTTTGGAGCAACTGCTTTAGATGATACAACTATTCAAATTAAGTTAAAATCTAAATGTGCTTACTTTACTTCTTTATTAACTAACACTGTATTCTATCCAGTTAGAGAAGATTATTTGAAAGAAAATGCTGAAGATATTACAAAATCTTCTTGGGGTAACAATTCTGATGTTCCTTACAATGGAGCATTCAAAGTAACTTCTGTAAACACTAAAGATGAAGTGTTATTAGAAAAAAATGATGAATATTATGATGCTAAAAATGTTACTTTAAATTCTATTTCTTTTAAAGTAATGTCAGATATGGATGCACAAACTAGTGCGTTTGAAAAAGGTGATTTAGATTTCGCTACTTCTTGTAACATTGATACTATCAATAGCAAGGATGAATTAAAGAAACAATCTTGGAAAATCGATCCTTTTGTATGTAACTACTACGTATTAATCAATGCTGGTGATGAAAATACAAGAGAAGAATTAAAAGATGCTGATATCCGTAATGCAATCGGATTATCAATTAACCGTGCTAATGTTTTAAAAGCATTAGGATATGGTGACAATGCTTATGAATTAAATGGATTAATTCCAAAAGGTATTCCTGGAGCAACTGGTGACTTCCGTGAAGAACAAGATGCTGTAGAAAAATTAGCTACTTATAACTTAGATGAAGCAAAAGCTATCATGACTTCTAAAGGTTATAGTGAAAGTAATATGTTAAAATTAACATATACTTACAATGATAACACTATGCATAAAAACGTTGCTCAAGCAATGCAAGCATCTATGAAAGAAGCTTATATTGATCTTACTTTAAGTGCAACTGAAGGTGAAGCATTCTTTGATGCTCGTGACAAAGGTGATTTCGAAATCTGTCGTCATGCCATGACTGCTGACTTCATCGATCCAATGGCTTATTTATCAATGTATGTTGGTTCAACTACTCCAGGTAACACAGTAGATGATGCTAAATACGAAGAATTAGTAGCTGCTGCTAATGCAATTGATGATAAAACTGAACGTATGAATGCTTTACATGCTGCAGAAAACTATTTAGTTGGTGAACAACATTATGTAATTCCATTATTTGGATATGCTGAACCATACTTAATGTCTTCTAAAGTAACAGGTGTAACTCATTCACCAGAAGGACATTATCAATTAGCTTATGCTAAAGTTGAAAAATAAGAAATAAAATAGGGTACACTTTGTGTACCTTATTTTTCTAGGAGGAAACTATGAAAGAGATTAGATCAGTAAAAGAACAATATCAAATTAAAGATGCTTGTTTGAAAGAACGATTAGAACTTATTTTACCTAAAGTAATGAAAAAATATGATGTTGATATGTGGATCAGTGCTTCTAAAGAATATAATGAAGATCCATTATTTCATGCAATTACACCAGCTAATTATCCAACTGCACGAAGAATTTCATTGTTTGCTTTTGTTAAAGAGGGGGATAATATACATCGTTTTTCTCTCTGTATGCCAAGTGAGGAATTAGCGCCATATTATACAAGTTATTGGACTGATTTTAATAATGAAGATCAAATGGCTTGTTTAAATCGTTTATGCAAAGAATATGATCCACAAACAATTGCAGTCAATGTTTCAAATAATTTTGCTTTTAGTGATGGATTGACACAGGGGTTATATGAAATGATTACAGCAAAAATGGCTCCAGAATATGCTGAACGAATCGTACGTAATGATATGTTGGCAATTAAGCTGATGGAGTTGCGTACTCCATTAGAATTAGAATTACATCCAGAAGTTATGGAGGTTGCTTTTTCTGTGATTGAAGAAGCTTTTAGTTCAAAAAGTATTATTCCAGGGGTTACTACTTGTGAGGACTTACAATGGTTGATGATGCAGCGTGTTAAAGATCTAGGATTAGATTATTGGTTTGAACCAACTGTTGATTTACAACGACCTGGTTTAGATAATCCCCGATATTTTGGTGTAATTGAAAAAGGTGATTTATTACATTGTGATTTTGGAATTAAATATTTGAATATTTGTACGGATACTCAAAGATTGGCTTATATTGCTAAAGATGATGAAGAGAGTATTCCACAGGAATTGCTTGATGGAATGAAGGTTAATGATCGTTTTCAAGACATTGTGGCTGAAAACATGGCTGATGGTAAAAGTGGTAATGATGTTTTGATAGATTCTTTGAAACAAGGTAAAGATGAAGGAATTGAAGCTGTATTATATTCTCATCCATGTAATATTTATGGTCATGGGCCAGGGACAACGATTGGTTTATGGAATAATCAAAAAGCAATTCCTGTTAAAGGTGATGTGTTAATGTCATATGATACAACATATGCACTTGAATTAAATACAAAGAGCAAAGCTTTTGGCCAAGATTATTATTTCTATACTGAAGAAACAGTAGCATTTACTCGAGATGGATTAATTTATTTACATCCGGGACGTAAAAATATTTATTTTATTAAGTAGGTACTAAGATGAAAAATAGAATGAAAAAAGAGTTTTTAGGGTTTGAAGGCGGGCTATTCAGCGAGGTAGAAAAAGCGGATGTTGGTGATAGTTTTGCTAAATTAGCTGAAAATGGAGTAGCATTAATGGGATGGGCCGATCCTTTTATGCCTGACTTTTCAATTCCTGAGCATATTATGGAAAAAACACTTGAAGCAATAAAATCTCCTGTAGCAGCGCATTACACTGCTCCAACGGGAAATATGGAGCTTAGGGCAATGATTTGTCAAAAAGCCAAGAAAATGTATGGGGTAGATTTAAATCCGGCTAGAAACGTAATTATTACGCCTGGAAGTGATAGTGCTTTATTCTTTGCAATGTATCCTTTCTTGGAAAAGGGTGATGAAGTAATCATTCCTTGTCCAAGTTATCCTAATAATATGCAAAATATTACAATGATGCAGGCTACGCCGGTAGTTCTTGAATTAAATGAAGCTGAAGATTATCAAATTAATCAACAAGCATTAGAATCACTAGTTAGTAACAAGACTAAGATGATTGTTTTAACTCATCCTAATAATCCGACTACAACAGTCTATAATCATGAAAGTCTTATGGCAATTAGGGAAGTGGTTTTAAAACATGATTTAGTACTTGTTTGTGATCAGGCTTTTGAAGATTTTACATTTGAAAATGAGTTTATTGCACCGATGGCTTTAGATGGTATGTTTGAACATACAGTTACCGTTTGTTCAATTTCTAAAGGGATGGGATTAAGCGGTTATCGAGTTGGCTATATTATGGCAAGTGATGTAATTATGGATGTGATGTATGGTTGTGCGGTAAGTGTGATTGGGGCAACTAATACTGTTAGTCAAATTGCTGCAATTGAAGCTTTTAAGCATCCTGAATTTATGGATGAATTCAACCGTGCTTACGATATTCGTCGTCATCAAGCTTACAATATTTTAAATACAGTACCTGGGGTTTCAATGGAATTGCCAGCCTCTGGTTTCTTAGCCTGGGTTGATGTTAGCGCTTTAGGCGATAGTAGTGCGATTTGTAAGCGTCTTATTAGTGAAGCTAAAGTGGCGGTTAATGATGGAATTAATTATGGACCCGGTGGAGCAGGACATCTACGTATTGTATTAGGTGTTTATCGTGATGATCAACAAGTTATCGAAGCATTAACTCGGATGGCAGCAACATTAGATGCAATTGCTAAAGAAAAAGGTATAAAATAAAAACATGAATTTGAATTCATGTTTTTATTTTGCTGCTTTTTTTGATTTTTTATTACAGATGTACGCAACTGCAATAGTAATTACAGCAACGATAGGTAGGATCCATAAGAAATTACTATTAATGTATTTATAATCTCCTGACCATACCGAAGTCCATTCACCGATTTTTTTAATTAGAATAGCAATAGCATAAGAAGTTGTAACAACTTGTACGGCACCAACTAATAATTTAGTCCATTTAGGAAAGACTTCAGTGAATAAAATTAAAGAAATAATACATACTGCACTAATAAAACAATTTATTACGAAATACATAGCAATTCTCCTTTAACGTATACTTAAATAAAATACCATAAAATCGTCCCAAATGCAATATCAACTATATATTATGCCATAAATATGCTAAGATATAACTAAGAATATAAATGGAGGCTATTATGAAGTTATTAACTATCTGTATTCCTTGTTACAACGCAATCGAGTATATGCACAAAGCATTGGGTTCCTGTTTATTATTAAAAGATGAACTAGAAGTTATTATTATTGATAAAAATTCAACTGATGAAACTTATGAAGTAGCAATGGAATATCAAAATGAATACCCTGATACTTTTAAAGTTATTAAAAATACTGAAAATATCGATGATATTAAATGTGCTTATCAGTATACCACCGGATTATATTTTAAACTCTTGAATAGTTATGACTGGTTTGATCAGGCATCTTTAGTACGGGTAATTGAAACATTAAAAGATATTATTCGAGTACAAGCAAATCTGGATGTTTTAGTAACCGATTATTTTTGTTGTTATGGAAAAAGACCACGCAAAGTAAGCTATCGTTCGCTTTTGCCAAGTGATAAAATTTTTGGCTGGCATGAAATAAAACATTTCAAAAAACAGCAATATTTATTAACACCGGCATTAATTATAAAAACTAAGATTATTAAAGAAGTGATTGATAATTTTCCTCTAAATGCAACTTTTTATATGGAGATGTTTGCCTACGCTCCTCTTCCATATATTAGATCATTTTGCTATATCGACATGCCTTTATACTGTTTTGGCCGTAATCCATTTGAAAATGTTATTAATAACGATATTTTTATTCCTGCATTATTAGATACAGCACGTGAATATATTGATTATTATGATATTTATACACTGCGCTCTCGTAAGCAACGTCATTATATGATCAAGTATCTATCAATGATTACTTTGATAACTTGTGCTCTTTTATCTCATGATGGTTCACCTGAGAGTATTCAAGATAAAGATGATTTGTGGAGTTATTTAAAATATACCAAGCCTAAATTATACAAGGAACTTCGAAAAACTACATATGGACGCTTATTCTCGATTGAAGGTCGTTTATCTAAAAATATTATTGATAAAGCTTATAATGTTATTTTAAAACTATATGGAATTTAAAAACTGCTTAATAGCAGTTTTTTATTTGAATAGTGTATAATTGTATACAAATTTATGATTTTCACTTTATAGTTTATGAATATACTAAAAAATAATAAAAAAATTATGTTAAATTTAGGGGTTTTGCCCTTTCCATACGTATATAAGAGTGTATATGCAAAAAAGGAGGATGATACATATGCAAAAATCGAAGGAAAGGGAGTATCCGATTCCCTTTCACAATGATGTTTTTTTCAAGTACATGCTGATTGGTGAGGATGCAGGCTCTGCCATGCTGAGAAGCAGGATCATTGAAGAAATTTACGGATTGAAGGTTCAAAAGACACAGGTGCTGAATCCGGAGCTGCTGCCGGAAGCCTTTTTCGGAAAACGAGCGGTTCTGGATGTTGTATTGGAGGATGAAACAGGTCACCTCTATGATTTGGAGATGCAGGTATCCGGGTATACGAAGGAGGAACAGCTGCGTTTTCAGCAGTATGGCTACCGCCTGGTCGGAAGACAGCTGAAGCAGGGGGATGATTACACAAAGCTGAAGCCGTTTTATCAGATTATTTTCATGTTTGCAATGCCAAAGGATACAGGGCGCATGATTCGACACTACACGGTAAAGGATGAGGATAATCGGGAGGAGCCCAACGGTACACTGCATCGCGCGATTGTGTTTTTACCGATGATCAGGCAGCGTGTAAAGGAGGTTGGAGGCATAGAGAACCTGACGGAGTTTGAAACCTTCTGCTATGTACTTGCATATAATCCGGATGATGCTATACTAAACATGAAGAGAAGGATGGTGAATGTGGCTATGGAAAAATATAATGAGATGCGCGAGGATGGCTCATTATACAGCTGGGCGGAATCCGTGGAATTTGCACAACGTGCAGTACAGGCCAATTTGGAAGAGCAAACTGCAGAAGCCGAGAAGTCAGGACTTGAGCGGGGATTTAAACAAGGTCTTCAAAAAGGTCTTGATGAAGGGAAAAGGACATTGTTACAGTCACTTATAGTACACAAATATGGAATAGAGGATGAATGGGTGGGATCTCTGTCAGATCAGCAGATGGATGATGCAGTTATTCAAATTCTGGACTGTGATACGTATGAAGCTTTAAAAGAAAGGCTGAAGAATAAAGAAATGAAATAATGCTGACATAACCTGATGAAAGGCTGATTCTACAGAAGTAGGATACAGCTTTTTTTATTCTCATAGGCAGACAGTTCTTTTACGCGAAACAGCTTCTCCGGCATTGTAGTTTAAAAAGCTGACTCCCCGCGTAATGTTTATGTATACAACAGAGGATGTGCCAATGCTGCACAGCGTTAATTTTGCATCGCTTCATTCACCGCGATCAGGCTTTATGCTGAACAAGCGGCCATATACGAAATTGAAGCATTCGGCCTATAGGAAGTGA
>OHQA01000470.1_pt1 | contig 19473 bp, 10 predicted proteins | sample 1577921 | NCBI WGS metagenome assembly OHQA01 (sample SAMEA3879570, study PRJEB24766) | human gut metagenome | biome: human-associated habitat; feature: feces | place: USA | collected 1985/1987 | reverse complement strand
GCGACCAGATCCCCGCCGACGCCACCGTCCTCTCCGGCCAGGTGCAGGTCAACGAGGCCCTCATCACCGGCGAGGCCGACGCCATCACCAAGGCCCCCGGCGACGAGCTGCTCTCCGGCGCCTTCGTGGTGTCCGGCCGCTGCCGGGCCCGGCTGGACCGGGTGGGGGCGGAGTCCTACGCCGCCCGCCTCACCCTGGAGGCCAAGAAGGATGTCACCGTGGGCAAGAGCGAGATGATGTCCTCCCTGGACAAGCTCATCCGCATCATCGGCATCCTGCTCATCCCCATCGGCGTGGCCCTGTTCGTCAAGGAGTTCGTCTTCCTGGAGCGCACCGCCCAGGAGGCGGTGGTGTCCATGGTGGCCGCCCTCATCGGCATGATCCCCGAGGGGCTCTACCTGCTGACCAGCGTGGCCCTGGCGGTGAGCATGATTCGCCTGGCCCAGGGCAAGGTGCTGGCCCAGGATATGAACTGCATCGAGACCCTGGCCCGGGTGGACGTTCTGTGCGTAGACAAGACGGGCACCATCACCGAGCCCCACATGGAGGTAGGGGAGGTGGTGTACCTGGACGAGGAGAAGTACGCCGAGACTGTGGTCACCGAGACCCTTAACGCCTTTTACCAGTCCATGGAGGCGGACAACGACACCGCCCGGGCCATGGCCCAGAAATTCCACGGCAAGTCCCTGTGGCACGCCGCCCAGACCATCCCCTTCACCTCCGCCACCAAGTGGAGCGCGGCGGTGTTCCCCGGCCACGGCGCCTTCGTGGTGGGCGCCCCGGAGTTCATCATGGGGAACCGCTACGCCGATCTGAAGGAGGCGGTGGACCCCTGGTCAGAGAAGGGCTACCGGGTGCTGCTGGTGGCCGAGTACGGCGGGGTGCCCGATCAGAAGGGGCTGGACCCCCGGCGGGTGTCCCCCATGGCCCTGGTGGCCCTGTCCAACCGCATCCGCCCGGCGGCCCCCAAGACCTTCCGCTACTTCGCCGAGCAGGGGGTGGCCGTGAAGGTCATCTCCGGCGACAACCCTGTCACCGTCTCCGAGGTGGCCCGCCAGGCGGGCATCGAGGGGGCGGAGAAGTACGTGGACGCCGCCACCCTCCGCTCCGATGAGGACATCGCCCGCGCGGTGCGGGAGTACACCGTCTTCGGCCGGGTCACCCCCAACCAGAAGCGCAAGCTGGTGCGCGCCCTCCAGCGGCAGGGCCACACCGTGGCCATGACCGGCGACGGTGTCAACGACGTGCTGGCCCTCAAGGACGCCGACTGCGGCATCGCCATGGCCTCCGGCTCCGACGCCGCCTGCCACGCCGCCCAGCTCGTGCTCCTCAACTCCGACTTCTCCGCCATGCCCAAGGTGGTGGCCGAGGGGCGGCGGGTCATCAACAACATCCAGCGGGCCGCCGCTCTCTATCTGGTGAAGAATATCTTCTCCTTCCTGCTGGCCCTCATCTCCCTGTTCGCCACCTTCCCCTATCCGGTCACCCCCCTCCAGCTCTCCCTGCTCAGCGCCGTCACCATCGGCGTGCCCTCCTTCTTCCTGGCCCTGGAGCCCAACCACAGTCTGGTAAAGGGCAAGTTCCTGTCCAACGTGTTCCGCGCCGCCCTGCCCGGCGGACTGACCGACCTGTTCGTGGTGCTGGGGGTGGAGGTCTTCTTCCTCACCTTCGGCTTCAGCGAGGCGGAGCTGTCCACCATGTCGGCGATCCTCCTCATCGTCATCGGCATCATGGTGCTCTATGAGGTGTGCAAGCCCTTTGACTGGAAGCGGCGGGTGCTGTGGGGGGCCATGGCGGGCTCCTCGGCGGTGACAATCCTCGGCTTCGGTGGCAGCTTCGGCCTCAGCCCCCTGGGTACGCAGGCCTTCCTGGTGCTGCTGGTGTTCCTGGGGCTGGCCTACTCCATCATGCGCTTCATGTTGGGCCTCTTCGACCAGGGGGAGCGCCTGCTGAACCGTGGGCGGCATCTGCGGAAACGGAGGTAACGCATGCACATTCGCCCCTACCGCAGCTCCGACTGCCCGGCCTTGGCGGAGCTGTTTTATCAAACGGTTCACGCCGTCAACGCCCGGGACTACAGCCCCGAGCAGCTCGACGCTTGGGCGGATGGCCGGGTGGAGCTGGCCGCCTGGGACGCCTCCTTCCGCGCCCACGACACCCGGGTGGCGGTGGAGGGAGGCGTGATCGTCGGCTTTGCCGATCTCGGGCCGGACGGCTACCTGGACCGCCTCTATGTCCACAGGGACTGGCAGGGGAGGGGGGTGGCCTCCGCCCTCTGCGACGCCCTCCCCGCCGCCCGCATCACCCATGCCTCCATCACCGCCCGGCCCTTCTTTGAGCGGCGGGGCTGGCATGTGGTGAAGGAGCAGCAGGTGGAGCGCCGGGGGGTGCTCCTCACCAACTTTGTCATGGAGCGGTCATGCCCGCCGCCTTCCCGCCCTGTGTAGGGCGCGGCATCCCTGACGCGCCGCTTTTGCCGCGTTCTGGCAGGCCCGCCCCGCCGCCGTTTTTCCCCGTGCAAGCGGGCCTTGCGTGACAAACGGGAGGTTCTCTGCTACGATGGAGGGGAGAGGGGGGAGGCGTATGCACGACATCGCCCGCAATCTGAAGTGTCTGCGGCGGCAGAGGGGGCTGACCCAGGAGGAGCTGGCCGCCCGGCTCCACGTGACCCGGCAGGCGGTGAGCAACTGGGAGCGGAACCGGAACCTGCCCGAGCTGGAGATACTCCTCTCCGCGGCGGAGCTTCTGGGGGTCGGCGTGGACGAGCTGCTCTATGGTCCCCGGCCGGCGGAGGGAGCGGCGGCCCCGGCAAACCGGCGGAGGCGCACGGTTACCGCCGGGGCGCTGTGGGCCGTCTGGGCGGCGCTGTGGCTGGCCTACCAGCTCTGGGCGCTCCCGGCGCTTGAGGCGATGTACGATAAATATGACTACTCTGCGGCGGGCTGGCTGCTGCTCTGGCCCGCCCTGAATCTGCTGCTGGGAATGGCGGTGTGCGCCCTGGTCTCTATCTGGCGGGAGCTCCGCCCCCGGCGGCTGGCACTCCGGCGTGCCCTGTTCTGGGCGGGGGCGGGCTGCGCGGCCCTGCTTCTTCTGGGCGTGCTGCTGTTGCCTGTGCACGGGGCCCTTGTGGCCCTTCATGAGTCCGCCATCCCTTATCTGCTCTGCGGGGGTCTGATCTTCTGCGGCTGGGGGCGAAAAGCGGGTTGATTTCCCGGGGGTTTTCCGGTAAAATGAAAGGCGCGGGGCATGGCTCCGCGCTTACTCTTTGGATAAAGGGGGTATTCTTCATGCTGAAGGTACTCTATCTGCTGAATTTTGCAGGCAAGGCGGGCACCGAGCGGTACGTGGAGACCCTGGTGAAGTATCTCGCCGCCGATGGGCTGGTACAGCCCTTCTTTGCCTACAACGAGGGCGGGCTGCTGGTGGAGCGGCTGGAGGCCATGGGCGTGCCCTGCCGCCGGGTGGAGATGCGCCGCCGCTTCGACAAAAAGGCCGCCCGTGAACTGGCGAAGCTCTGCGCCGAGTGGGACATCGACCTGGTTCACTGCCACTATCTGCGGGAGCACTACACCGCCCTGCTGGCCAAGAAGTACAATAAAAAAATCCGCGTGGTCTATACCAACCATTTTGTCCTGGCCGACGACTTCGTGACCCGCTTCTCCAACCGCATCATGGACCGGCGGCAGGATCAGATGATCGCCGTGTGCAACAAGGGGAAGGAGCAGCTCGTCGCCAACGGCTGGAGCGCCGACCGCATCCAGGTCATCTTCAACGCCGTGGATCTGGACGCCTGGGCGGGAGACCGCAGCCAGTCCACCCTCCGCGCCGAGCTGGGGCTGGACGACAGCCGCTTCGTTATGCTGTGCGCCTCCCGGTTTGCCGGGGACAAGGGGCACAAGTACCTCATCGACTCGGTCAAGCGGCTGACCGAGCTGTGCGCCGTGCCCTTCACCCTGGTGCTGGCCGGGGACGGCCCCCTGCTGGAGCCTACAAAAGCCCAGGTACAGGAGCTGGGGCTGGAGGACTGCGTGAAGTTCATCGGCTTCCGCAAGGACATCAAGAACCTATATAAGGGTTCGGATCTGTACGTCAACTCCTCCCAGCACGAGGCCCTGTCCTTCCTCATCATCGAGGCCATGGCCGCCGGGCTGCCTGTCATCGCCACCGACATGGGGGGCAACTCCGACATCGTCAACGACGAGGCAGGGTGCGGCATGCTGGTGGAGTACGACAACCCCGACTCCATGGCCGTGGCCATGAAATGCTTCCTGGAGGATCCGGCTTTCGCAGCCCGGTGCCGGGAGAACGCGCGCAGGACCATCGAGGACAAGTTTGAAATCCACAAAATGGCCAGGGCCACTTACGGCGTGTATGAAAAAGCCCTCCACGATTGATTGCTAGGAGTATTATTTTTTATGTCTATTACTGAAAACAGCCTCTTTGTCCGCTTTTTCCTGTCCCTGTGGCTGTGCTTGAAGAACGCGGCCGCCAACAGTGCCCTGGGGCGGGTCTGCGACCGGCTGGAGGGATGGTTTCTCCGGCAGGCGGAGAACAGCGCCATCTGTACCTTCGTCTGGCGGGAGGGCCGCATCCCCAGGGCGTGGCCCCACAGCATCGCTTGCCGCCTGTTTACCGCCATCATCAACATCCCCTGCGCTCTTTTCAAGGCCGTCTACCGGGCGGGAAAACGGGTGTGGGACGCCAGTCTGTTCTGCCGCCTGATAGGGGCGCTGGGCGGGGCCTCCTTCCTCTTCCTGGGACTGTTCATGATGGTCATGCTCATGACTCCCCATGCTATGTGGAACAACGTCTACGGCCTGATGGGTGCGGTAGCCCTCACCGGGCTTTTTGTGGTGGGCAGTGCCTCGCGCCCCAAACACCGGCTGGAGCTGGACACCCTGGGGCCCTATATGACGCTCTATATGGCCTTTATCTGTATCGCCCTGGCGGGCTCCCTGTCCACCCGCCTCTCCCTGCGCTTCTTCGCCTTCCACCTGACCGGCTTTTTGCTGGTGCTGCTGGTGGTCAGCATGGTGCGCAAGTATGAGCAGCTCCAGCTCATGGTGGCCCTGGCGGTGCTGGGCCTCTCGGTGGCCGCCCTCTACGGCTGCTATCAGAGCTATATCGGCGTGGATATCGTGGCTTCCCAGCAGGATATGAACCTCAATCAGGGCATGCCGGGCCGGGTCTACTCCTTCTTTGACAACCCCAACAACTTTGCCGAGCAGTTGGCCATGCTCCTGCCCCTGAACCTGGCGCTCTTCCTCAATTCCCACTGGCGGGGGAAGCTCCTTTCCCTGCTCTCCCTGGGGGTGGGGCTGGTGGCCATCGGGGCAACCTACGGCCGTGCCAGTTGGATCGGCCTGGCCGGGGCAGTGCTGGTCTTCCTGGCCCTGCTGAACTGGCGCTGGGTGCCGGTCTTCCTGCTGGTGGGTCTGGCCGCCATCCCCTTCCTGCCCGAGACCATCTACAACCGCATCCTCACCATCTTCAACGCCGGAGAGGATAGTTCGGTTCAGTACCGTTTCGGTATCTATGAGACTACCAGGAACCTGATGGAGGACTACTGGGCGAGGGGCGTTGGCCTGGGCACCGATGTAATGAAGAAGGTCTTCCAGACCTATCCCACCAACTTCGACGGCTCCTATCCGGTTCATACCCACAACAATTATCTCCAGATGTGGGGAGAGACGGGTATACTCGGTCTGCTGGCCTACCTGTCTCTGCTGCTCTACCAACTGAAGTCGGGTGTGAAAGGCTTCTGTGCCGCCCTGGACCCCCGGGTGAAGCGGATGATGGCCGCCGCCATTGGCGCCTTCTGCGGTATACTGGTCATTGGCGTGGCGGAGTACACCTGGTATTACCCCCGCAATATGTTTACCTACTGGTTCCTGTTCGGTGTCATCGGCGCCTGTATCAAGCTGGTGCGTATGGAGCAGGATAAGCAGGCGGCGTAAGAGGAAAATGTCTACCAAATGTCTACCAAAAAGAGCCCGGAACCGTTGTGGTTCCGGGCTCTTTTTGCGCTTGGCATGCCCGGCGTGTCTACCAGATGTCTACCAACGCCACTTTTTGCCGCTCTTTTGTGCCATTTGGAACTGCATGTGGGGCGAATCCCTCCTTTTTCATGGCTTGCAAGGGGCGTTATACTTGACTGAAACGCGCAGTCGTGAGTAGGATGCCCCGAAAGCTCAAAATTTAGAAGGAGGAATTCCAAACATGAGAAACCTCAAGCGGACTCTCAGCCTGGCTCTGGCTTCCGTCATGCTCGTGGGCATGATGAGTGTCGGCGCCAGCGCGGTGAACGCGAGCGATTTCACCGATGCGGATGAGATCGTAAACAAGGACGCCGTTTCTACCATGACTGCCCTGGGCATCATCAATGGTAAGGAAGACGGCAGCTACTTTGACCCCACCGGCACCGTGACCCGTGCCGAGATGGCCAAGATGCTCTGCGTCGCCATCAACGGCGGTGTGGATCCCGTGCTGGGCGTCAAGGACACCCCCACCTTTACCGACATCAAGGGCCATTGGGCAGAGTCCTACATTGAGTACTGCGCCGCCAACGGCATCATCGCTGGCCGCGGCAACAACAAGTTTGATCCTACCGGCACCGTGAGCGCCACCGAGGCCGCCAAGATGCTGCTGGGCGTGCTGGGCTACAACGCCGAGAAGTCCGGCCTGGTGGGCAACGACTGGGCCATCAACACCAACGTGCTGGCCAACCAGAACGGTCTTTACAAGAACCTGTCCAATCTGAACGCCAACACCCTGCTGACCCGTGACAATGCCGCCCAGATGATCTACAATGCTCTGGACGCCAACATGGTTGAGCTGAACGCCGCTGGCAACTACACCACCAGCCAGTACAGCTACACCGGCACCGAGTCCGTCGTGACCGGCACCGAGCGCGTGTGGGTGCTCACGATCAAGGAGAACAACTGCGCCGGTTCTGGGATCAAGGCTGCTGTTGATGCCCTGAGCGGCTCCGTGTACAACAGCCGCAGCGACGCTGACGAGACCGTGAAAGAGGTCGCTGGCGCTGAGCTCAGCAAAGTCAAGTACGCTCTGGAGCAGAAGACCCAGAATGTTTACGGCGAGAACACCGTGACCAAGTACGCCGACGAGACCATGGGCCACAAGTACCTGTCCCTGATCACCGACGGCGACGCTGTGCTGACCGACGTGGAGAAGGACAGCAAGGGCACTTACACCCTGTACATGAATGGCATCACCACCAAGGGCCAGTACACCAAGGTCGAGGGTGACTACAGCAACCTGATCGGCCAGAAGGTCGAGGTTCTGTATAAGGACAGCGAGAATGTGTACGGCGTCTATGCCTCCACCGACAGCTCCCTGATCGTGGAGAGCACTGCTGGTAAGGTTGGTACTCTCAGCAATAATGAGGTCAAGATTGACGGCACCACCTACAAGGTGGACAGCAATGTGACCACCACCGCTCTCTACACCGGTAAGCTGATTGACGGCCTGAATGTGGGCGGCAACAAGGCCGCCGCTGTGAAGGCTTACGACAATGACGACAACGGCAAGATCGACACCGTCGTTTACGTCCCCTTCACCGCCGCCAAGGTGACCTACGTGGGCGAGAAGTCCTTCAACACCGACGTGGCTGGAACCAACATCAAGTTTGAGGACGTGAACGCTTACGACGATATGGCCAAGAACGACTATGTCATCAAGAGCGACGCCGCCAACACCGTGGATGACACCGATACTTATGTCCTGGCTGAGACGGTCGAGGGCAAGATCGAGGCCACCAAGAGCGACTCCGTCCGCATTGACGGTACCTGGTACAACTATGTTACCACCACTCCCGACAAGGATCTGGCTCTGGACAGCACCGTGAAGGCCGCTGTGCTCAACGGCTACATCGTGAAGTCCGAGGTTGTCACCTCCAGCCACGAGCTGCAGGATTACGCCGTGGTCGTGAAGACTGACACCGATATCAACGGCCCCCAGGCCAAGCTGCTCTTCGCCGACGGCACCACCAAGGTGGTTACCACCGACAAGAAGTACACCGATACTATGGGCCTGGTGACCTACGAGGTCAAGAAGGGCGAGTACGTCCTGACCGAGGCCGTGACCGACAGCGCCGACAAGGCTGGCTTCGACAAGATTGTGACTGGCAAGTATGTCAACGACTCTGGCAAGGGCAAGATTAACGGCGAGAGAATCGCGGACGACGCCGTGATCTTTGTGAAGGATAGCGCGGGCAAGTTCTCTACTATGGCTGGTTCCGACTTTGCCAAGTACAGCACTGCCTCTGTGGTGAACAAGGATATCACTGCTTACGCTAACAAGGACAACTCCACCGGTTACAACAGCATTGTCCTGGCTTACGTAGAGCTGAACGCGAAGGTTAACTCCATCACCAGCAACTACGGCTATGTGACCAGCGCCGTGTCCACCACCAAGAACAAGGACGGCGAGACCGTGTCTTCCTTCACCTTCTGGGATGGCGCCACCGAGCACAAGGACATCATGACCGACGAGAAGGTTTCCCTGTCCAAGGGCGACATCTTCACCTACGAGGAGAACAAGGGCGGCAGCTACACTGTCACCGAGGTCGACAACCTGCTGCGTACCGCCATCATTGCCTACAACGAGAAGAACGGCGATATCCGCTTCACCGACGCTTCTCTGAGCGACAAGGGCAGCAATGTCAACGCTGAGATCACCAAAGATACCGTTATCATCGGCATCAACAGCGATGACAAGGCCGGCGTTGAGGGCGCAGTGCCCACCATCGCCATCGAGACTGATAAGTCCGGTGTTTACCAGGCCAACGCCTACTATGTGATGGGCGCCGGCGACGAGGTGAAGCTGCTGGTGGTTGACACCTACGGCAACATCCCCGAGGTTGACAGCGTAACTACTGTTACCGACGAGAGCAATCTCGGTACTGCTCTGAAGCAGTACACGGATGTGACCTTTGAGGGTAATGCTACTATTTCCAGCAAGCTGGAGATCCCCGCTGGTGCCACCCTGAACGTCAAGGGTGATCTGACCGCAAATGCTGCTATCGTTGGCAACGGCACCCTGAATGTGACTGGCAATATCAGCGACACCAGCAAGGTCAGCACTCAGCTTGAGTCCACCGAGACCAGCGAAACTGTTTCCGTGTCCGGCGGTGTGGTTCTCGGCGACGTGACCGGCAATGTCGGCTCCGGTAGCGCTCTGTACTCCGGCGATCAGGTTAAGGGCAAGGTTATCGTTCAGATTACCGTTCCTGCGGATGCGGTGACGGACGGCACCTCTAAGATTAAGTTTGACGGTTCCGAGCCCTCTACCCCCAAGCTGACCAATCGTAGCGACATTTATCTGGCTATCGATATGAGCCAGTCTGGCCAGAAGGTTATCACCATTGACAAGGACGGCGATTGGAGATCTACTACTGACGATGTGTATACCCTCACCGTGAAGTGGTAATCTAACTGCAATCGGCTTATTACGAAGAGAGCCGCCCCCGATTGGGGGCGGCTCTTTTTGTTAGTGGAAGGCTATATAGTAGTAGCTCATTCCGGATCGGTTTGCGTCCGCGTAGAATCTGCCCTCTATCAGGTCGCCGCGGGCCACCCGTATTCCGCTGCTGGTGATCTCCACCAGGTTTCCGTCCCGCATGGTGACCGGCGCTCCTTGCAGCGCCAGGCCGCCATAGGTATACATGTCGGACTGCATTGCGCCGTCCTGCCTTACCACAAAGACTGCCCGGGGCGATACCCCCAGCGAAATATCCCGGCTTCGGGCGTCATCCCCTGTATAGCTTCCACTTAGAATCTCAGGCTTTAAGGCCAGTGCTTTATCCAGCACACGGAAATCCTCGTTGAAATCCGTGCGCAGGAAATTGTCCTCCGGCTCCCACTGGTGCAGGTGATAGTGTTCCGTATAAGCTGCCATTTTCATTCCTCCCGCAGGGGGGCCGGGCAGCGCCTTTGCTGTACTGGAAAACGCGTCCCCTGCGGGAAAGGAACCCCGCGTCCGGCTGTCTACCGGACGCGGGGATGGCCTTGCCTGCGGAGGGGGTAATATAGATGGCAAACTATACAGCGCACTATCACCTGCACCAGTGGGAACCGGAGGACAGCTTTTTACGGAGAGACTTCAACGAGGATTTTCAGAAAATTGACGCGGGCCTCGCTGGACGGGGAGATTGCAGCCTGCTGTTCGGCTCTTACGTGGGTACGGGAACTTGCGGCCCGTCCGAGCCTACCGCACTTACACTGGGGATTCCAGCCAAGGCGCTTTGGGTAAGCTGCGGTTCATGCCACGCTGTCTTTCTGAGGGGGAACACGCAGGCGGTTAATTTCAGCACCAGCGATGGAGAGCTGCTTGAGGTGGAGTGGACGCAAGACGGCCTGAGCTGGAAGCTGGGGGGAGGACTTTACAATCACGACTACCAGCAGCTCAATGAGGCTGGAACCACCTATTATTACGCGGCGCTTTATCAAGAAAGCAAGGAGGCCCCGGGAAATATCCGGGGCCTCCTTGCTTTCTTGGGGTTTGGTGATCAGAACTCAGCGGATAGTGAAGGTACCCTCCACAAGAGTACCATCCTCGGCGCTCTTGATAGACCAGGTGTACTTACCGGAGGTCAGGGGCTCAGTCTTCATGGAACCATCACCAGCATTGATCAGGGGCTTTTCGCCAATTACCTGAACATAGAAGTAGTGGGGGCCGACCGAGCCGATATCATTAACCGTCTCAGTGTAAACGGTGCCCTTGGAACCCTTAATGGTCAGGATAACTTTGTCGTTCGCAGTCTTGGTGCGGAACACAAAGTACATATTCTCGTTGGCCTCGCCGTGAACATCACTGGCAATGTCGTTGGGAGTGGACTCCAGAACATAGGCGCCGTTGTCCAGGAAAAGCAGCTCGTTCTTGGAGGCAATGTTTTCGGTGGTCACGTCGCCGGCGATCTCAGCCTTGTCGTTGCCGGAGGAGGTGGTGGAACCGTAGAAGATGGTGACGATCTCGCCGTTCTTCACGATGGCGGTAACCGTCATGCCCTTCTCCACATCACTCAGAGAGCCAGTCTCGATCTTCTTGCCCTTGGTGACGGCATAGACCTCGACATCGTCGGAAACAGCGTAGCTCTTGCCGCCCAGGTCGATGATACCATCCTCGGCCTCAGCCTTGACCTCCACGCCGGGAAGCTGATAGGTATCATCGGTAGTGACCTTGCTGTACTCCTCACAGGCGGAGGCGTCCAGAATCTCGTTCTCAGCATCCGCATAGGCGATAACGTTCAGCAGAATATCGGTCTTCAGGACATTGCCGCTGGGATAGCTGTCCTTCAGCTCCTCATCCATCTTGACAGTGGTGATCTCACCGTTGACAACAGCCTTGTACTCGTAGTAGGTGTTGTCGCTGTCCTTCACCTTGGTGCCCTCCTTGGAGCTGAGGACATACACGATGTCGTCAGAGCTGGCGGACACATCGGAGATGAAGACCATGGTAGCCACAGTGCTACCGCTCTTGCAGTAGTACACAAAGTTGCCGCTGTTGTCCTTCAGGTCGGGAACATTGGCATAGCCGGTGTAGGACTTATAGGTGGCCTTGCTGCCGGTGCCGGTCTGCACCAGGAAGACGGTCTTGCTGTTGGCGTAGACAGTCTCAGTGTCCAGAGTCATGGCAGACTCGCCCTTGTTGATCTCGACCTTCTTGTTATCGGCCAGACCGGAAGTGCTGGCGGTCTTGATGGTGTAGATGTCCTTGGAGTTCTTGCTGTACTCTACGATGTAGCCCGGCAGTTTATCCAGTTCTTTCTTCTTAGCATCAAAGTCGTCGCCTTTCAGGCAGTCCTCATCGACCTCGGCCTCGACCACGGTGCCGTCGGCCAGCAGAAGCTTGGCATAGTAGGCGCTCTCGTCGTCATAGCGGCCCTTATCGGCACCGGTGTTCACGACGTAGGCGTAGTCGCTGGAGGCCTTGGATACGTCGACCTTAATGACATAGCCATAGGAATCCAGGTACAGGTCCAGCACGCTGTCGACCTTGACATCACCCTTATTGGACATCTTCGCGCTGTACTTGTAGGTCTCGCCGTCAGCCACGAAGCTGGAATCGCCGGTGGTCTTGGTGACCTCGACGCCCTCAACCACCTCGGCCAGGGTCATGGTCTGGATCTCACCATCAGCCATGGTGTAGAGAACCACGTCGTCCTTCTCGAAGGACTCAGTCTCAAACTTCTTGCCGTCCACGGTGACATAGCGGTCATCGCCGTCCTTCGCGGCGGTAACCTTGGAGATCTCGCCCACGTAGGTGTTGATGACCACCAGGGTCACGTTGTCGTCGTTGTCCACAAAAGCCTCGACCAGAACGCCGTTGCCGCCGAGCTCGTCGTCGCTGTTGCCCTTTTCGATGGTGAAGGTGCCATTGGCCTTGCCGTCCTCGGTCACATCCACAGTAGTGGTCTTATCCAGGCCCAGGTCGGAGTACAGGGTCTTGGAGCTGACCTTCTCGGAGTAAGAGGCATCGGCGGTGGAAGCATAGGTGCCGATCTCCTTGGTGCCGTTCTTCCACTGGTCGGAGGGACGGCCGAAATCGTCGTGGTTATTGCTGTTCAGGGTCAGGTCAGAGAAGTACTTCTCGCAGAACTGCTGCACCTCGTCCTTGTCGCCCTTCACGGTGCGGTAATCATCGGTCGTGCTGTTGGCGACCTTCACGGGGGCGGAAGCACCCACGATAACCTGCATGCCGTCGGAGCCGATGACAGTGGTGCCCTTGTTGGTGTAGTACACAGTGTCGGCGGTCAGGGTCTGGAACGCCATCTGGGCGGCCTGCTCACGGGTCATGGCGTCGGCCAGCACGATGCCCTTGGGGGCGATGCCCGCGTTCACCGCGTCGGCGGCCACGTTGATGGCCCAGTCGTTGCCCACATAGTTGGCAACCTTCGCGTCATAGCCCAGGGCCACCAGCATCATCTTCGCAAAGGCCAGGCCGGTCAGCTCGCCCTCGGGGTCGAAGTTGCCGTTGCCGGTGCCCGCCAGGATGCCCTGCTGCACGCAGTAGCCGATATAGCCCGCAGACCAGCGGTTGGCCGCCACGTCCTTGAAGGTGGTGGAGTTGGTGGTCAGCTTATTGGCATCCTCCTCGCCCAGGAGCATGACAGCCACGATCTTGGCCGCCTGCTCACGGGTCAGGATGCCGGTGGGGTTGAAGGCGCCCTTGTCGGTGCCCTCGAACACACCGATGGCGGTCATCACATCAACCGCCTCAGTGTTGGTGATTTCAGCAGAGTCGTTGAAATCACTGCTCACAGCGCTGGCGGAGACGACCATCATGCCCACAATCAGGGCCATGGCCATTACCAGGCTGAGAGTCCGCTTGAGGTTTCTCATTTGGATTTCCTCCTTCTGAATTTTGAGCCAGAGGGGCGTATGACGCCCCTTACAAAGGAGAAATAGGTACAAATATCTGCTCGTTTTCACCTAAAAAACTCGGTGACGGCATGAAAAGGTTTACTTGGTAGGCATTTGGTAGACAATCCTGACAGGGAAAAAGGGCTGAGGCCCTGAAACCAGAAGGGTTTCAGGGCCTCAGGTGGTAGACATTTGGTAGACGGAACCTCCAAACACGGCTGTAGACTGTCCGGGTTTGGGCATGCGGCGGATAGTGGGGTGTCCCTACATGGGGAGGAGATGTAAAAAATATGGCAAATTATACGGAACACTATCAACTGCACCAATGGGAGCCGTCCGACAGCTTTTTGCGGACGGACTTCAATCAGGACTTTGCCAGGATCGACACAGGCATGCGGGCCGCCAAGGCCCAGGCGGAGCGGCTGGAACGGGAGAAGGCTGAGATCAGCACAGGAGCCTATACCGGCGACAATGCCGCCAGCCGCACGATTCACCTGGGATTCCGGCCCAGGGCGGTTCTGGTGGAGATGGCGCTTGGCAACCGCTATGGAAGCAACGGCGGCGAAAGCATCAGCGGCGGCCTGGCGGTAGACGGCTGGCCAGTGTTCTATCAGGACATCAACGGACCATGCACGCCCGCCATCCAGATCCAGGCCAGCGGCTTCGCCGTTACCCAGGACAGCCGGAACCGCTCCTATATGAACTACAGCGGCACCAGATACCATTATTTCGCGGTGAAATAGAACATCCCCCCGGGTATAGCCCGGGGGGACGTCGCATGCAACTTAAAGCGGTGCTGTTTTAGGTGTTCTCGGTCGCGGTGAGGCCAGTGGCGGGCATATCAAAGGTATACACACCAGCGTCAGCGGCACCGGGAGCGGTAACCTCGGTAATACCATTACCGACGGTCAGACTAGTCACAGTCCAAGCGATTGTCTCATTGTTCGCACCACAAGTGAGAGTCACATTGAGCCCAGTCGCCACATAGTGTCCACTGGTCAGTGCGGTGCCACCATTAGTCAGTTTCGCAGTAGGAGCCGTACCAGTGCCAGCCGAAAGGGTCAAAATGGAAGCAGCGTTCATGTAGACGTCACTTTCGTTAGCAGTGGGCGTGAAAGTACCACTGTTAGCAATCGCGCTGCCGACAGTAGTACCCACAGCGGCAGACTTCAGCGTACCATCGTTGCTGACCAGCACGCCGGTGCCGTTTGCAGGGGCCACAGCAACGGTCACCGTAGTTCCTACGGGAGCATATCCGGTGGCAGCATCGTAGCCGGTGCCGGTCAGGGACACGCCCTTGCCCAGGGTATACTTCACCTGCTGATCAGCCTTCGCAATGGTCAAATCAGTCTTGGGCATGGTGAAGCTCAGGATACCAGCGCCGGAGGCCTGATAAACAGTACCAGCCACTTTCCAATAGCTGTTAGCCTTGATGTCGCTAGAAACAATCTGAACTTTGTCGCCCTCGCTGAAACCCAGGTACAGAGATGTACCAGTGGCAGCAGTCGCCGGGGTACCGTTCTTCATCACGGTGGGTGTGGTCAGATCGGTATTAGAGATGCTCAGGCTGCCAGCCGCAGGAGCGGCGGCCACGGTCACTGTCACCACATTGTCAGCAGTGGTGGCAACCTTGCCGGTCTCAGTGTAAGTAGCCACGACCTTGAAGTAGTGATCGCCAGCGGTGAGGACGCCAGCCTTCACATTCAGGACACTGGTGACACCAGAGGAGCTGACCGTGTAGTTGGCATCGTTCTTCAGGGAGACAGGATTGCTCCCGGCCGCGTTATCACACTTGAACCACTCGTAGGTGAGGGCGCCGGTGCCGCCGACGGGCTTGGTCACGGTCGCGGTGGCCAGCTTGGTGCTGTTGGTATTCACACCAGTCTCAGCGGCCGTATCGACACTGATCTGACCGGCGTACACGCCGTCCAGGGTGCTCAGGATGTAGGCGGCGCGGACAATGTTCTTGTCGCTGTCGATGACCATGACAACCTCGCGGCCCACGTTCTCGGAGAAGGAGCCGACAGGAGCCTTCTCATAGCTGTTGTCCACGTCCTCCACGTTCCAGATGTTGTTCTCGTAGGTGAAGGTGCCGTCGCCGTAAGCACCGTTAACCAGGTTGGTCATGGTCTTGTTGGTGTAGAGGGCCACGGTGCCGGTGCGCAACTGACGGGCATAGCCGCGGACGATCTCCAGGTTGCTGGCCTGGTTGCCATCGCTGGAGAAGTTGGGCTTGGTCAGGTCGGAAACACCGTTGCCGTCAGTGGTGTAGGCATAGGGAATGCTGAAATCGTTGGAGGTGTTGAAGATACTGTTGTAGTCGCTGCGGGTGATCTTCAGGGTGGTCACAGTGCCATCCATCAGAACCACGTTCAGGGTGGCATACTTGCTGTCCACGCTGCTGCGGCTCAGAACGAAGGCATAGTCCTTCTCCACGGCCACGCCCTTGGCGTCAAACAGCACGGTGGAGGCCAGGGTGGACTTGCTGTCCAGGAAGCGGGCGGAAACAATCTTGTTGTTATCCACATGAGCCATCTTATTGTAGCCGACAGCCACGCCGTAGGTGATATCGCTGGGAGTGCTGTTGTCATAATAGAAGGCCACAGTGTTCTTGTCTACGGTGATCTGGCTGTTGTTGCTGTCGTAGCGGATACGGGCGGCGCCGGTCTCATAGGCGCTGCTCATGGTCTGCTGCTTCACGTCGGCGGGGTTGAAGCCGCGGGTCACCACGGAAACCTCGTCGTTGCTGCCCACGATGGACTTAATGGTCAGCACATTGTCATCGTTCAGGGAGTAGGCGATGACATAGCCAGTAGCGCGGCCGTCCTTGTAGTCGGCGTCGTTGATACCAGCAGTACCAGTCGCATCAATGTCCTTGTCGACAAAGGCGCCGGTATTACCAGTCTCAACAGGAGTCTTCCAGGGGGCGGTAGCGGAGTTGTCGGAGTCGGAGGTGCCCAGGAAGCCCTTCAGCTCCTGAATGCCCTGATTTTTGCTGTATTTCTCAGTATGGATGTTAGTGGTGAGAACGTCAGCAACCTGCTCGCCCACGTTCTTGGCGGAGGCGGAGAAGTTCAGGGTGTAGACGCCCTCGGTGCCGTCGGCCAGCAGGACCTTGATCTTGCCGGAGGCATCGGAGGCAAAGGCGCCGGGCTCATAGCCGGAGTCCAGAACCAGGGCGTAGTCGTACAGGCCCTGCTCGGAGGGACGGTAGGCAATGACGTTGCCGTTGCTGTCCAGGATAAAGTCGTAGTCGGAGTCGAACTCCACGCCGCCGTTGTCGCACTTGAGCACGTCGAACTCATAGGTGTTGTCAGCGGTGTCAGCCTTGTACTGGATGTAGGAGGGGTGGTACTCAGTGCCGCCCACGGTGATGGTCTGCTCCTTCTCCTTGTTGGCAGCATAGGACTCCATCTGGCCGGTGATCACCTGGGGCTCGGAGACATAGTAGCGGCCGCCGTAGGAGACGGTCAGAACCAGGTCGCCCTCATCCAGGCTGGCCTCGGTCACGATGTCCTCGTCGTCGATGGCCTTGTTGGAGTTGAAGCTGTTCAGAGTGGTGGTCTCCTTGGAGGCGCTCTTGGCGATGACCTGGGACAGGGTCTCCTGGAGGTACAGCACGTACTCAACCTCGCCGTCGTTATCGTTGTCGATGGCGGTCAGCTCCACGCCGTAGCCGTTGGTCTTGCCCTTCACGCTGTTGAAGCGGTCGCCGGACTCGAAGCCCATGGCCTTGGTGGCGGCAGTCTCGCTCTTCATCACGCCGTAGTTGACGTAGTAGGCGGTATCGCCGTCCACGCTCAGGCCGGTACCCTTCAGGAAGTCCTTCATGGTGTCCTGGGTGTCGGCGGTGGTCTTGACCACGTTGTTGTTGCCGTTCACATACACGCCCAGAACCTCGGAGTTGGCCAGAACGGTAGTCTTGCGCACATACATGGTCACAGTCTGACCCAGCATGTCGACGGGAGTGGACACGTTGAAGATAACGGGGTTCTTCTCCTCCTCATACTCGCCCACAACGGTGTTGCTGGTGGTGGACTTGTAGACCTTTACGTGATCCATCTTGGTCTTGCCGGTGGCCAGGGCGTCCTCGCTGTCGGTATCCTCCAGCTGGGCCCACTCGTTGCCGGTGACCACGCCCTCCACCTTGTACACGCCGTACTTAGTGGACAGCAGGGTACGGTGATCCCCAAAGGCAATTGCGTAGCCGTTCTCGTACTTCTGGATCATTTCGATGTCCAGAGCGTTGTAGATCAGCAGCGCCGCGTTGTCGCGGGTCAGAGGATCAGAGGTAGCTACACTCAGGTTGTCAAAGATGCCCAGGGTAGAGGCCAGAGAGGCGGTCTTGATGGCCCAGTCGGCACCGGTCAGGCCCTCGAGCTGCGCGTCGTAGCCGGCGGCCACCAGCAGCATCTTGGCGGCCTCGTTGCCGGTAACGGTAGCGGCGGGGTCAAACTTGCCGTTGCCGCGGCCGGCGATGATGCCCAGGCTGTAGCAGTAGTTGATGTAGCTCTCAGCCCAGTGGCCCTTCACGTCGGTCAGGCCGGTGTTCATCCCGACATACAGGCCGTCCACATCGGCGCCCTGATTCAGGACGGTGGCGATCATCTTCGCCATCTCGGCACGGGTCACATTGCCCGCGGGGTCAAAGAAAGACCCATCTTCCTTGCCGTTGATCACACCCAGAATGGTGAGCATGGAAACGGCATCCTTGTTGACGATCTCATCCTTGTCGGAGAAGTCGTCAAAGCCCGCAGCGCTGGCGGAGACAACCATCATGCCGATGAGCATGATCGCCGCCAGAGCCAGGCTGAGAGCCCGCTTGAGGTTTCTCATTTGGATTTCCTCCTTCTGAATTTTGAGCCAGAGGGGCGTATGACGCCCCTTTCAGGGGAGGAAACAATGCACATTTCGGGGGATAGAGATATAAAAGGCGGGGAAACAGAATCAAAAGGTTACTATGGTAGACGTTTGGTAGACAATACGGGAGCGGGAAAAGTGAAAACGCCTTGGAACCCAAAGGATTCCAAGGCGTTTCTGGTAGACTTTTGGTAGACAAAAAGTAAAAACACAAAAGAAAGGTGGACGGAAATGGGCCACTTTTTCGGGGATGCGGAGTGGAGGTGAGGAGGGAAACGCGTGAAGAACGAGCGGGCACGGCTGCTGCGGAGGATGGAGCGGCTGGCAGGTTGCAGAGTAAATGACGCGGTAAAGCTGGCGTTCCTGGACGGAGAACAGCTAGGAGAGATCGACGGGCTGGATCTGGGAGCGCTGAAGGAGTTCAAGCGCAGCGGAAACGGCGCGGTGGAGCTGAAGCTGGTGGATCGGGCGGCCGTGCTGGAGCGGCTGGTGGAGCTGTCCGGCGGCCGGGAGGACGGGGCGGAGGAGTTTTTCCGGGCGCTGCGGGAGAGCGCCGATGCGGTTTAGGGCCTTTTCCCGGCAGCAGAGGCGTGTGCTCACCTGGTGGTGTTCCGCCGAGGGGCAAAGCCGGGAGGCGGTTATTTGCGACGGAGCGGTACGCAGCGGAAAGACCCTGTGCATGGGGCTGGCCTTCTTCCTGTGGGCCACGGCCTGCTTCGACGGCATGGCCTTCGGGCTGTGCGGCAAAACCATCACGGCGCTGCGGCGCAACCTGCTGCGGGAGGTGCTGCCTACGCTGGGGGCGCTGGGGTTCCAGTGGAGGGAGCAGGCATCCCAAAACCGGCTGACGGTACGGCTGGGCGGGAAGGAGAACACCTTCTACCTCTTTGGCGGCAGAGACGAGGGAAGCGCGGCCCTGATTCAGGGCATCACGCTGGCGGGGGTTCTGCTGGATGAGGCGGCCCTCATGCCCCGCTCCTTCGTGGAGCAGGCCTGCGCCCGGTGCTCCGTGCCGGGGAGCCGGATGTGGTTCTCCTGCAACCCGGAGCACCCGGAGCACTGGTTTTACAAGGAGTGGATTTTAAAGGCGGAGGAGCGGCGGGCGCTCTACCTCCACTTCACCATGGAGGATAACCCGGCGCTGACGCCTCAGGTGCGGGAGCGGTACGCGCGCAGCTTCAGCGCATCCTTTGCGTCCTTTTTCTTATCCACGATGAACTCTGTGCAATAA
>OHQA01000407.1_pt1 | contig 23986 bp, 27 predicted proteins | sample 1577921 | NCBI WGS metagenome assembly OHQA01 (sample SAMEA3879570, study PRJEB24766) | human gut metagenome | biome: human-associated habitat; feature: feces | place: USA | collected 1985/1987 | reverse complement strand
TATTATAGATATAATCCTGTTCCCAGCCGGAAAGGACATTGTCGGCATAGAACTCTTTCAGCTTGTCACGGATCTTCTCCATCGCACCGGAAGATTCCGTTGCTGCCTTGATGGATTCAGTGACCATCTGCCGCATCATCTTCTTAACAGCCTCTTTCACCGATTCTGCTCGGTCCTCACCGGCAGCCCACGCCTCGGCTTGTGCGCTTGCGAAATTGTCAATGGCGGATTTCAAGTCTTCCCCGAAGATGGCATCTTTAGCCTTCTCCTTGTTTTCTGCTATGGCTTCATTAATCTCGTCAATCTGGTTTTGCCATTCCTTTATCCTATCCTTATCGGTTTTCTTTTTATCCTGTTCTTCACGGATTTGTTGCTGGATTAAAACTTTCTGTTGTTCCAAAAGTGTGTTCTGCTGATCGATCAATTGGGAAGCATCATTCGAATAAGCCTTCTGAATGGATTTATCCAGTTTTTCGTATGATTTATCCAATGCGGCGATCTGATCCTGTAACCGCTGGATACGTTTCTCGTTCTTCTTGTCATGGATCCTGGCGATGGCACCGGCCAAAGATGTAACGACGCCAATGGCAGCACCGGCAGACGCACCGAGTGGACCGAACATGGAACCGGCTTTCGCACCGTTCATTGCAGAACTTACAGTGTCCATAGCCACACTGAAACCTTCAGCTATCCCACCGAATACACCACCAAACGAATCTCCGAGCTTCGAAAACGTGTCAGAGAGGAACTGTCCGGTCTGCATAATTTCACTCATGCCCTCTTCTATTTCTGCCAAACCTTCTTTTAACTTCCTGGCATCACTTTCAGAGATAAAGACTTTTTTCAGGCCATTTGAAACTTTATTAAAAGAGGTTTCCATTTGGTCGGCTTCATGGCGGACATTGGCTATTTCATCCTTGATGGCCTTCAACTGATCCGGTGATTTGCGAAGCACATCAAACTGTTCTTTGGTAATACCGAATGAATTATCAGATGAATATTCCCCTCTTTCAAGAAAAGACAAGAATTTTTCCGCTTCATCCGCAATGGCACGAATAGAGGTGATATTCTTTTTACTCATATCATCAAACAACCGGGTGATAATGGAGGTGCTCTTTTGGGCTTCATTATCCACGTCCGCCAGTTCCTTCTTCATACCCTCTGCAAGGGCAAGTCGTTCTCCTTCCGTTGTAGCCTTTGCTATCTTCTCATTATAAAGCTCCATGATAGCCTGACGCTTTTCCAGATATGAGCCATATTCTTTCAGATACTCGTTCATGGCGCGTTTCTCTGCTTCAATCTGCTCATGGATAATATCAGATGTCGCATTTCCTAATTTGGCCCCGGCGTTAACCTTAGCCATTCGGATCTCAATTGTCTGCTCTTTGGTCAACTTTCCACCTTGTGCTTCTCTCCATTCTTTTTCTCTTGCACGGATAGTATCCAACTCCCTGTCATAATCAAGATTCAACTGAGCGATCTTCTTGTCGGAACCTTCTTTCATTTGGTCGATCTCAGATTGCTGATTCTGGCGGCGAAGGGACAAAAGTTCGCCCCGGAGTTTCTCCTGTAACTTCTTTTGCTTTTCAAGTTCTTTTTTATCCTTTTCCGTAATGCCCGATAACACAGATTCTTTTTTAATTGGAATAGTAACCGGATTATCTTCAACTTGTTCTTTAACAAAAGATAAAATCTCTTCTATTTCTTCTTCAATATTCGCTTTTTCATTTTTTAAATCAAATAATTTTCTTTCAAACAAATGTTTTGATTCTGACCCGGATATAGCCTTATCGTAACGTTTTTGCATATCATCGATAGCTATATTCAATTCATTTATCTTTTTATATCTATCAGAAACCATATCTTGAGAAGCTTTCATTTTAGCACTTTTTTCCAATGCTTTCGTATAAGCCTCTATCGAATCTGTAGCTTCTTTTGTTTGAATATTCTCCAACGATAAATTACCTAAATATTCAGGAGAAATCTCATTTAATCGTTCTATAGCCTCCTTTCTTTTTTCTTTAATAATCGATTCATCCTTTGCAATTGATAGAAGAAGTTCCAATTCTGCTTTTTCATCAGCCATATAATCAATCGTTCCTTTTCTTAGTTTATTTAACCGATCCTGAGCAGTTTCTGTCTCTCTAATTTTATCAGCAAGCATGGCATAAGCAGTTGTTGCCAAACCAACAGCCGTCAATATCGTACCCAAAGGATTTGCTTTCATTACCTTCCATAAAGCAATTGTAGCCAACTTTAATCTGTTTTTTGCTGAAATAGCCACATTAGCCACAGCCGTATCTGCAGCCGTTGTTGCTGTATTCAAACGAGTTGCAGCGATTTCCTGATTCGTTACTGCAACTGCCAACTTCGATTCTACAGACCTTAACTTTTTCGCAGTTGCACTAAGATTTGTAGCGGCAGCTTCTTCACGCTTTGCAGTTGTATTCAATTTAGTTTGAGCAACTTCTAATGCTGCCAAATCATTCGCTTCAAACGCAGCATTAAATTCTTCTTTTGCGACTTGCACTGCTTTTTTAGACATCTCCAAACTCTCTTGTGCAGAAGCTAATTTTTCTCTATTTGCTTTTGCCTGCCTGGTCAAAGATTCCACAAGTCTATCAGCTGTTTTCTTTTCTTGAATAGCCTGCGCTGCAATAGCCTTTACATATTCTTCCGAGCCGGCAACTAAATTCAATTTAGATAGTTTCGCCCGTTGCTCTTCTGTAATCGTTTTTTGCAATGACAAATTATAGGCTTCCTGATATGTACGCTCTTTTTCTTTAGCAAGAACCGACTCTCCTGTCAGTTTATTTTGAATTGACCTTAAACTATTAGATATAGCAATTTTTGCGGATAATGCCATTTCTGCAGCGGTCGCTCCTATAGCCGAAGATTTATAGGCTAAGTACGCACCTGAAACCCCTAAAAGCAACTTTTCCAAATTTTCAATATTGCCTTTGATATTTCCTGTCTCAAATCCCTGATTAATAGTTTTAGCTGCTTCTGATATATTTTTTAATATCACTTCTCCCATCGGACGCAAAGCCGCCTGGATGTTATTCGACAGAAGCGTCATTTGATTGCCGGCTTCATCCGCCATCTTCTCAAATGCAGCTTCCGTAGCCCCTAAAGAGTTCTGTAACTCTCCGAGATCACTCGCTGCCGACTTAGCATTCTTTCCGGTCAAAGCCAATGTTGCAGCCAATCCTTCATCCGTACCGAGCATTTCCTTCATCTTAGAAGCAGAACCGCCAGCCTTCTCGTTAATCAACTGCAATGCTTCCTGGAAAGTACGCCCTTGAAAAGCGGCATCCCCAAGTTCCCCGGCAGTACCCTGGATAGCAGCCCGGATTTGGGTCATTGCCTGCGCTGTCGGCGTACCCTGTTTGGTCAATGAAGCGACTGCACCCAACACCTGATCAATACTGATCCCGTATGCGGCCGCAATAGGCGCAACCTGGGCTATGGAGGCTCCTAATTCGCCAAATGTAGTCTTACCCAATCGGACAGTTGTAAAAAGCTGATCAGAGACTGTACCAGCCTCCTCTGCTGACATCTTATAAGCATTCAGGATCGTTGTAACAGCATCGGCTGCCGTCTCGGTTTCTGTAAGCCCTCCCACGGCTGCTTTAGCCGAAACTTCTAGAATCTTCATACCATCTGCCCCATCATGACCGGCAGAAACGATACTATAGAGTGCTTTGGCGGCCTCCGGAGCCTTAATCGGTATCTCTTGGGTTATGGACATAACCTGATTCATAAAACCGGTCATATCATCCGTCACCTGTGTGGAAATGGTCGCCACTTCCAGCATGTTCTTCCGGAACTCTTTTTCAAAGTCGTATGAGCTTTTTGCAGCTTGTGCAAAAGCAGTTGCCGCACTGATACCGATACCACTGAATATATCAAAAGAGGTCACCTCGCTTGCCAGAGTCTTGATAATTCCCATAGCCTCGCGTTTCCCTTCGTATAAACCGGAGTTGTCGATACCAGTAGCCATAAATAAGGCTCCATCCCTATTTTTGATTCCCATAATCCGTTTATGGTAAAATATAAACTAAAAGCATTTGTATTCAGGAATCTTTTGTATATTTGCTGTATGAGTCCAACGGTTTTTTATAAAAATGGAATGCGTTTCTTTTTCTTCTCTTTAGAAGAAAACAGAATGCATATACATATCAGACAGGCAGAAAAAAAGGCTAAAATTTGGATAGAACCTTCTATTTCTTTAGCTGAGAATAAAGGTTTTTCTTCAACTGAAATTTCAAACATACTAAAGGAGGTACAAAAACATGAGCACATTATTAGAGAAAAATGGAACAACCACCGCGGAAGTAACAATGATTAATGCACGCGGTATCCTCCTTTTCGTAGGAGGAAAGGAATATTATCTATCGTATGACAGATATCCTTGGTTTAGAAATGCAAAAGTTTCGGATGTATTGGATGTAACCATGCCGGATGAAGAATCGTTGCGTTGGGATGCAATCGATGTGGATCTTGAGATCGACAGCATAATTCATCCGGAACGTTACCCGATATCTTTTTAACGAACAAAGCCCTGCTAACTTCACAGTCCGCAGGGCTTTCTTACTACCAAACAAATCAAAATTTATCACTATGACAAAACCTTTTCTCTACTTTCAATGTAATATATAGTTATGCAGATAAAACTTTCTTTATCCGTTTCACATGGCCTGTATCGAAGTCAACCATTTCAACCCATTCTCCATCTTCCTCTTTAATTGACGTATCTTCCGAATGAAAATCTTTAACCCTTCGACTCATCAAATAACCACGTTCACGAAGCATGCCGACCAACAAAACAAAGCTGCTATCCAATATTTGTTCATGAGAATAGCCGAAAGCCTCGTTGCAGGTCACTAAGAACATGAAGCTGCTTTGAGGGCCTTCTTCTTCCATGTCTCGCTGTTTTTCTGAAGGGCTATTATCTCCACTTCGCTTAACGGGCTCACAGCTTCCAGCGCTATGATAGTACGAGAAAAAGGGTTACAGCCTATCCGGTACAAGACGGCATTCAGAAGGATATAGATATCCTCCCATGTACAGTTGTCTTTCAGAACTTCCCGGAACCAGGCCGGCATATCACCTTTCTTATTATGAATGCCAAGGCATACGATTTCAAAAATAAGTTCGTCATATTTGGCTATCAGTTCGGCGACTTGATTGGAAAATCCTTTATTCTTATCAGCAATCAAAACATCTCTATCCTCTTTATCGATATAAAGCAAAAGAGGCTTTATTCGAAACCAGGTGCGGACAGTGATCGGAGTTATGGCGATACTATCCCCTACCGTCTTTCCTTCCGGTAATGATTCAAGCCGGGTAAATTCAAACGGAATGGTTACCGGCTGACAAGAAACGGATTCACTTTCTAACTGAAGTACTTGTTTTACACTCATATTTTCGATTAAAATATAAAAGCCCCGGATAGTTCCGAGGCTTTCGATAACCTAAACAACAGTCCTTAATTATTTTGCTGCTTGTACGGCTTCTGTTTCTGCGCTTGTCTTCTCTCCGGAATACAAACCGTTTGCCGTAAACTTGACAAGGATTTTATCGCCTTCATTTTCCGGCTGGATCATATAACTGTCACCAATAGCCCCCTCAATATCTTGGGCTTCTCCCTGGCCATCCACTTTACGTTGCCATTGGAAATCACCAGTCGCTTCCGCTGGTGTCAAGGTGGCCATAAGCGTTTCACCAACTTTGGGTGTACCGGTGATTACAACTGCCGTTACCGGAGTAAGGGTTACATTCATCACCGCCCGACCGAACGAAGATCGTTGCTGCCCTGCAGAGGTAATTGCTGCCAAACGGGTACATTTAACTAGCAAAAGGTCTGTTTGTTCTGAAGACGGAGCCTGACTCAAGCGGGCACTGACTTTACAAATGGCAAATGTATATTCCGTATACTTACCTTTGTACGGTGTTGTCTGTATCTTGAACGATTTGCGGATATTTGGAATATCAATCGGAGCATTCCACTTACCACCACTTACAGAACCACCACAAAACGCGAGCATCTCCTGAGCTGTCGGCGACGGGATAGCAAATTCAAAACTATCCGGGTCGCCAGCCTTATCGAATGACTCCCAAGGATCTTTCATCCCTTCCGCACGAAAATCGACAGAGGTCGCTTCATTGAAATTGAAAGCAACTGAGCCTTCATGAACGATCGGACACTGTGTATAAATAGAGGCCGGAACACCATCACCGGGGTCACCATATCCTAAGAAGGATACGCCTACCGCCAAACTTCTTTCATTAGCCATATTCTTAATCTATTTCTGTTATTACTTCAAATCTTATATTCGTACAATCGAAGCCTTCTTTTGCTTCGCCAAGAGGTTCGGACCATACGATCCGAGATTTCCAATACATGCCGAAAGGAGGTGTGATATTTCGTAGTGCAGACTTAACTTTTCGTGTCACTCCTTTCATTAGCTGTCGATCAGGCCTGCCTTTCGCTTGATTCTTCACAAATACGTTGATATTAACCGAACCTTTATTCACAACCTCTGTTTCATTTAACGTGAGCATCCGGATTGTGATATGATTCTTTGTCTCACCATCACCAGAGCGATCTTTGTACAGAATAAAGCTCGTACTGACCGGTTCAACCGCATCATACACGATATCTACTATATCAAACTGATCAGCCATATCAATATCCTTTCTCCGCTAGTTTGTTGAATAATATCCGACTCTGTTTCTTAATCCATTCTTCGGTATGGTCGGAAGCACCGGATACCACATCCAAATTATAGATCCCCTCTACATAGACAGCGTATGGCATAGCTGCGACACCGATCAACCCCCATCCATCCGAATAAGATTTAGCCAGTTCGGAAACTAGCCGTTTCGCTTCCCGGATACCGGTCTGTTTATCGGTTCCTTCTGCAGACTGTTGGTAATCCTCTGTCAGTATATCGCCATCCTTGACAATCACATAACCTATAGAACTGCGGAGATTGCCGGTTTGGTCTTGATAACTCTTTTTTTTGCGAGCAATCTTCACGAACTCTTCCCCGGCACGTTGCAATAATTTGTATATCCGCTCTTCCGCCCGATCCACATAATAATCGAACCAGCGTTCCACTTCTCTATCGCTCCACATCGGAGTCAAACCACCTTTCCTTGCCATCGCTATACATAAATTACAGAGTGAGTCTGAAACGGCTCCCAACAGATAATATCCACATCGAGAGCGATACTATCAATCCGGATATGCTTCGCATTTTCCACAGGACGGGCCTTTGTCGAGAACTCACCGTGTACGATAAATTCCTTCCCATCGACATTCCGCTTCAATTGCTGTCCGCTATTGGATGGAAAGTATTGCCCTGTAACCTCTATTTCCGTCGGTTCTCCGGCAACCCATTCCCCTTTTACCAATTGTCCGGATTGGATTGTTACTATCGCTTTATGTGAATACCGTCTTACCATCTGTTTTGCGCCCTTCCTTTTGGAACTTCAATCTTATTCCCGATCAGTTCTGCTTTCTCCGGTTCCCCACCTTCCCTATACAGCCGTTTTGCCGTAGCGTCATACCAGGAACGAGGATAAGTGATAGAGAGTTTGTTTTCTGTGAAGTCCGGTAGACCACCGACCATTGAATACAGGTCGGCAGCCACCAGCTTTTGTTTTTGAATATCGATCGTCTTACTATCTTCTGTACCTTCAAAACCGCGTCCCGGCAAAACGACGTTATCCAAAAAATCTTCACAATCCGCGAGACCGGGATAAGCTAGTATTGTATCTCGAATCGTCTTAGCCATGATTGTTATTCTCCGTTTTCAGTATCCTGAATCGTCTGATCTTCCGGTTCAATGGTTTCACCTAAGAATGTTGCCGGGATATCATCCGTACCTTCAGTATCTTCAGATGCGTTCCAATCCTTGCCGTCCACCTTCATAATGAACATGGCATCCGGATCATTTACGACAGGAATAGCATTTGCTTCTGCCTTCGTCCATTCCTTGAACGGTTCCAGTTCTGACCATTTGGTTACCAATACCCAATCCTGTTTTACCATGAGGGCAATCTTCTGCAAGGTAGCGGAAGATTCGGCTGCAATCGGTCCGTGCTGGATATCACCAACCTTCAGATCCTCCAGGAAGCATACACGTTTACGCTCCCACGGATTGATCGTCTTACGGCGGTGAGCCTTATCCTCGATACGGACAGACGGATTCACAGTAATGATCTTTACCGGGATTTCCTGTTCGGCCAGATACTCGTTGATAAGATTTTTCGTTACCAATATTTTTGAAGACGAATTAACCCATGCCTTCAATGTGTCGAATGTTGATTTCTGCTTCTTCAACAAAGAGAAGTCAGCCACGTGCATCACTACATAGCGAATCGTTACTCCCTCGGCAGAAGCAGCAACAACCGTATCTTCGATATCCTGCAAGCCGTTGGCCGTTGAAGCGTTGCTCCAATCTACAGAAGATTTACGCTGGTTCTTCTTCGGCATACCGCAACCAACAAACTCAGCCGTAACGACACCGCCATTATTCTTTGCCGACAAATGGAAACCCGCACGGCTCATGAGCTGCATACACCACCATTCGAAACGGGCACGGACGGAGTTATACACGAAATCCTGATCTTTGAAAGCCAGGTTCAGCAATGCCAATTGGTCTGCGTCACCCTGTGCGTCACGTTCCAACTGTTTGTACTCGTTGTAATCACTCTCGTTCATACCACGCTTAACGGCTGTCTTTGGAATATCACCGGACAACTTGCTGATTACCTCGCGCGTCTTCTGCGGAGCGGAAGCGTCAAAAGAGATCACATCTGCCATTACCGGAGCACCTTTCTCACCGGTCAATGTCTCCCACTTCAACGAAGTCTTTCTTTTCACCCCGAAGAAGTTCGGGAAAACGACTGGTTTCACATGGCGGGTATTCAAACGAGCCGCCATGTTCTTTTTATTCACCTGTTTAATTAAACTTCTTTCCATATATCAGATTTTAATGGATTACACAAAACGGATAAACGACATTAATGCCTTTAAGCCCTTATCTACCGGGAACGGCATACAGGATTCGTTTACCGTACCTCTTACCAATAACCCGGACTGCTGGTTAGCTACAGTCAAGTCGACTTTATTCATCGTGACGACCAATTCGCCATCATAAGGTAACTTGGCGGCTTTCGCAGCCTGCTTGTCTTTAGCCTGAACCAATACTTGACCTTTTGTTGCAGCCCCGATCGTTGCTGCCAACATAATCGTATCGAAATCCGCATTACTCTTATCAATAGCTGTGATCTTATCGGAAGCGCCAGTCAAAGCGCCACCAATCGTCACGAAGTCACCCACACCGAACAGATGATTCTTGGCCACCTTATAAGTTGTTTCACTACCTGCATCGGAAGCCATTGCCGTCTTCAATACATGATACAGCCCTGTTTCCGGATCTTTTACTACTATTACAATCGGAGGCAGTTCGTCCAACGCCTTGCCATTGAACAAAGCGTTCTGCAAGTCTCTGCGATCAATCGTCCCACCACCGATCACATCCTCAATAATCTTTTCAATTCCGGGAGGATACTGGAATTCTCTTTCTCTCTTTCTGTACATAATGCTACACTTTATTTGATTATTCAATACCCAGGTTTACCACACCGGGATTATTTGCACTATTATCGACGTCCTGATCCATCAGCTTCGCCCAATCCGCTTCGGAACGGTCCTGAAGATTTACGGAACCGGGAGCGTAATCGCCACGAGCCACAGCATCATCGATCGCCTTTTGCTGGATTCCGGTATATTCTTCGAATAGTGTCTTGATCTGATCCTCGATAGACGTTTCAGAAGCCAAATCCACACGTCCCAGCCAGCTGTCCGGAAGACCGGCATCTTTCAACTGCTTCCGAACTGTTTCTTTTTTGGCTTCATTTGCCGAGTTAGTAATGGAATCACCCACCTTTTTAGCCATATCATCGACACTCTTCTTCATACTTTCCAGATAAGCTTTTACTTCCGGGCTAAGATCCTTCAACAGCTCTTCTTCCGTTTTCTTATTCTTATCCGGATCTTCCACCGGTTTACCGTCTTTTAATCCATGTTTTGCTTCGTATGCAGCGACCGCAGCCGTTTCAGCCGTAGTCTTAGCTTCATTCTCTGCCTCCTGGATAGCCGGAAGGATATTTTCTTTGAACAGGTCCACAAAAGCCTCCATTCCTTCAGCTTTTTCGATTTTGAACGTCTTCTGAATACGTTCCGCATACTTCTCCGGCACGCCTTTCGTCTTACATGCCGCCTTGATTAAATCTAAAATTGTCATAAGAGTTTTCTGTTTAAAATATAAGGGAGGGAAAGTTTTTTCTTGCAGGATTCAGAATAAGTGTTCATCTTTGTAATGCGTTACATACATCGAGGTGGATATGCTGCCTAATTTAGTTACTACGGATATTTTTATATTCGTAGGTTAAGCATATATAACGGTTTCATACCCCCGTGTGGTGGTTTAATGGCCCCACTGCCTCGATGGTGTAACGCAACGGGAAAGGTGAAACCGTTTTTATTTTTAGACAAGACAAATATTCTTAAAAGATATGCGTAATCCATCGAAGAATTGTTTGTCGGGAAATAATAGTACCCAACAACCAACGGCCAAACCCTCCGAAATGGGTAAGTACCCCACTCCTGAACTACAAGCCGCATTCAATACCGGCCGAGAAATCGGAAGAACCGAAGGAATGCTATACTACATCAAACATGCTTCCGAAAATATGCAAAAGGAAGCTGAGAAGCTAAGTGCAAAATTACAAATGCAAAGAGCGAAAATATAGAAGGTATCGCCATCTGCTTCCGGAAAAAGTTTTTCTGATTTATATATTATCTCAGAAAGACGTTACGTGGCAGTTGCGTCAGTAGGAAATTTAGAGGGCATTGGGTGTATTCTGTAAACTGCCACTTTACTACAGAATCCCCTTTGCCCTCGCTTTTTTCGGATATATGAAAAAGTTATCACTAAATGCAAGAGAAATCGCGAAAGTAAACAATGTGGCTATCATGGCCGGTAATGATGCAAAGAAGTTGGTTCCCATCAAACCTATTTGTGAAGCACTGGGAATTGATTATGCTTCACAATTTACCAAAATAAAAAATGATGAAGATTTATCTTCAACCGTTGTGCTGAGCACAATAGTTGCTACAGACGGAAAAGAAAGAGAAATGGTATGCTTACCGATGGAATTTATCTTTGGTTGGTTATTTACTATCAATCCTAAAAATGTAAAACCGGAAGCACAAGAGGCTGTCCGAACGTATCGGATGCAATGTTATCATGTCCTATACGAATACTTCGCCTCTTACGCCAGCTTCGTCAATCAAAAGCAGAAACGACAAGCAGAAGACTGGGCCCGTATCCAAATCCTCAAAAAGGAGTTCCATGAAGCGAAGAACAAACTAGCCAAAGCTACAAAGCAAATGAACATGACGGTAGACTACTCATTTGAGCAATGGAAGGCCAACGGGAAACAGCTTATTCTCGACTTTGACAATTAAAAATCCGAAATCGTTAGACAATTAGGAGATAATTTATATTTTTGCAGAAAGAAGTGGTTTACAAACAAGTCCTTGGATTGCAGTTCCAAGGGGGCTATTTGAAAATCATTCTTCTAAAAACATAAAGTAGTCTGATAGATTCAGCCGTGGATTGTAGTTCTACGGTGATGGTCTATCGGGCTACTTCTTTTTTATGCCAGTCAAGACCTTATCACTATCCGATATACTATAAAGGACGGCATTCCCGGTTATATCTTCTCTAACAATAATCCAACTTTTCTCTCCGTTCAACTCAATTTCAAAAACATGAGAATATTTAATCATAGGATTATCCTTATGGTATTCAGTATACCCCTTGTAATCCGAACCGGCAAATATCGCTCCTATATTTTTTATCAATTCGTTCTTCTCTTTCTTGAACTTATGAGGCTGATTCAAGAACTCTTTGATAGACTTTCCTGTCATTTTAACTCGTACCGGAAAATCTTTATGAGAGAATGAGCCATTCAATAAAGACTGCTTTGCCCAATTTTGCAGCTCTTTCGTTCTATCTTTTGAATATTGGATTGAAATACTATCCCTTTCAACCTTTCCATCTCCCAGCAACCATTCCGCAAACTCCTCATGATCCATCATGACCGGCGTAGCTATACAGATGCAGAACGGATGCCAGCCCGTAAACTTAAAGTCCTTCGAGTATTGGCCAGCCTTCGCATCACACACAGGACATGGACCGTGATTCGTCGGCGAACGCTCTACCTCTATCCCAGTCACGAAGTCTATTTTCTGCCAACGTTCGTAATCGGCAGTTCGAAAAGCCTTATTGGTCTCCGTTGCTGCTAAACGTAGGGCGTTTTTGTAAGACGAACGATAAACACCCTGTCCTGGATGATAGTCTTTCATTGGCTGGGATAGAACCAGCTTCCCATTCGCATCCCTTACCCGTCGGAAACGACGGTTGGGTTCGTTTAGCAATTGCCGTATATCTTGGCTGATCAACGCGGCTGGACGGCCGGAAGATAAACCCGAAGAAAGATAATATTCCAGATTATCCATAGCCCCGTCCGTTATATCCCAAACACGGGAGGATATGGTTTTACCAAATTCATCTTTACGTTTCAATAAAGTATTCAGCGCATCGGCATTCCGGGAAAACAATTTTTCCCTTAGCGTAGTGGAGATAGCCATATCCTTAATATAGCCCGTTACCAGTTCATCCGCTTTCCTATTGCCTAAATTCCATACATCGGTAACTGTATTGGATATATTGCTTACGAGCTGCGTGTGTAAATCATCCAACAGACGTTCTATTTGCTTTTCAATAGTAGCATTACCTATCCATACACGGTCGCCGCCATGATCCGACCATTTAGCCAGAAGAGGTCCTACCCTACGGACAAACTCGTCAAACGAATACTTTATGCTGCCTTGTTGCCGGAACAGACGTTGCAGGAATTGTCGCTCATGAAATGATAGTTCTTTCATTCTCCATATCCCATTGTCAGACCAACCATGTTATTACGTTGCGCAGCCGTATCCTCCTCTTCCTTCATCAGCTTCATTTCTTCGTCCAAGTCTTCTGTTAGCGGAGAATGAGCCGTAACCGTGCGCTGAGCGTTAATCGATTTGCCTCCATTGGCAATAGATAAAGTTTGCAGGGTTTCAGCCAAATCTTCCGGCAAAATGGAACCAAATTCCACATCGATCAGGTTGTTCACCAATTGAGGACAGTACTTGATGTTGGTAATATTGCATATCCCAGCCAACACGACCGACACGCAACGCTGAACCACCGGACCGAACGTTTCCATGTTCTCACTCGCCTTGATAGTTGCATCCATCAGCATGAATTTACGAGCGACACCGGACAGGTTGCCAATGCCTTTCAAGTTATCAAAAGAAAGATCCGGCGTAGATGTACCAGCAAATTGTTCGTTTTTCGTTTCTTCCAATTCTTTATCTACAGATGGCTGGGAGCCAGTCCATGTCAAATAATCGGCATCGCCATGATATTCCTTGCCAGATACTTCATCGACCTTAATGGGGAAATTAAGGTCTTTCCCGGTTGTTTCCTTAGAAGGTAAATCGGAATCGCCATACGTTTTCAAGATTGGTTCCGCAAAGTAGTCGTTAGTGTCGGCCATACGGGACAAACGCATTTCCCGCGCATCCATGATACCGGCAACCTCGTCCCATTCCGGTTGGAAAACATCTGCATACACGACCGGAATCTTTCCGAATAGATTGGGAACCTCTTTTATTACCCAGCCACCCATTTCATCGATAGCCGTAATAATCTTATCTACTGTCCAGATTGTACAACTGTTCCGGATCATACCATTAGAGTTCACTTGGTAACGATGAATAAAGGCATCCATATCGTCGTTATCATCGAAGTGGGGATAAAATTCAGAGAAAGTATTTTCATTACGGGGAACGGAAAGCGTTTTCACCTTCAACTCCGTAATCAAGTTGCCGTCTAATCCTTTGGAAGTATACGGATAGAACACAAGAGCAGCCTTACTTTCAGAAAGCACCTTACGAGCGAACGACTTCAAGACGGATTGCATTTTTAATCGGCGTTCCCATACACGTTTGAATTCTTGAAAACCATCGTTCTGATCAGTTCCCGTAATCGTCATTTGCCCGCCAAACAAGAAAGCGACAGAGGTACGCACCTCCTTTTTCGGGAAGTTGGTAACGATACGTGCTACATCTACGATCTTATCTTCCAGTCGTAACGGCTCACCATTCTTATCTTTCAAGGTTTCCGAATAGACAGCCAACCGTTTCGGTTCACGCCAACCGACAGAGGTTTTACGTCGCCGGCGCTCACCGTGGTATTCTCTGTAATATTCTCTTGGTTCCCGGTATTCAATCGTATCGACACATAACGTACTGACTACCTGCCCGAAATCTTCATTTGCAAGAATGTCGTTTATACTTGGCATAATCGTTTTATGCTAAAATATAAAAGCAAATGTTTTTTCGCTGTCAATACGGCCAGTCTAAACAAGTTCACTTTGAAATGTAAAAACCGAGAACAGATATCAAAACGCAAGTATGTGATAGAAAAATATCGGGATTTTATCTAATACGTGTTACAAATATCGGAAAAACACTTTCATTTTGCCACTTATCGTCCTCTTGCGACCCGACGTACAGAGTTAGCCTTACATAACCCGATGAACTCTACATTCTCGGCAAGGATCGTCATACCGTCCGGTGCATCATCATGCTTGTTGCCACCTTCTTTCTTATAGCTGGTAAGCGCTTTCATAAATCGGTCATAGTCCGAACCTTTCTTATACTCACATTCTTCCAGGAAATAACAATGCTTCTTAATCCAACCAGACTTCAACAAGATACGTGTATCCTTATTGGCTGTTGTCGGTTTCGCCTGAATGATACATTTTTCATTCTTTGCCTTTACAGCCTTACGGACATTCAGAGCAAACAGACGGCCGCCGTTATTGCTTTCGATACGCATATTGTCGCAGCGGGTGTCAAGAATCAAGGAAACCAACTTCGGTTCGGTAATCTCGACATTGTCTTTCGTAAACAGGACATCGGTAATGAAATACTTTGTACCGAATACTTTGGCAATCGGTGCACAGAAATCGTCGTCTCCTTCGTCGGCCACATCGGTAGCACCGATCACGCCATCCGGCTGTTTACCTTCGATATCTGCCAGCTTGAAGCGGTTCAATTCTGATTTTGGGAACAACAACCCAATAGCCTCGATCGGTTCCTGCATATACTCGGCACACCAGATGGAATCGTCCGTTTCCTCCCGCAATTCGTGATAATACTCCGTTGTATGCACATCCTCACAGAAAGAACAATCGTTCTCATCCAATGCGGCAATACGGATAATCTCGTCATACTTCCCCATTTCCTCCATACGACCAAGAACATCCGTAGCCGACCAACGGGTACCGATGTCGATCGAACAACAGTTCCCCTCGATACGGGAATCATGTGTTCCCTGCTTCCAAGACCAGACCTTTTCGTTATTGGTGTCAGATAGTGCATCTTCCAAACTCTTATACAAGTCGTCGGTCATGGCCAACATAGACGCACCGAAACCGATTACCGTACCGCCTACACCGGCCCCGAAGTAACTCACCTGTCGGGCAACTTCCAAGCTCCAGCCGTGCACATTCTGTTTATCCCCTCGCAATTGCACATCCGGGAATATCTCTTTGAACCGGGAAGAGCGGACAATGTCGCGTGTATCATAAGATAGTTTATTATACAGTGTATCGGAACAACAGTTACGCATGACCGACTCTTCCGGAAAATGGCCAAGCATCCACGAAATGAACAAGGATGATATATAGGACTTCCCGGCACGTGGCGGCATGGAGACGGCCAGCCGACGAATCACACCCGACACATACGATTCATATACACGAGTGAAAGCGTCCGCCACCTTCTTCAAGAACAGGCGTTTCGAGAAGAATTTCGGATCATAATACAAGCAGTATGACCAAAAATCATTTTTCGCCTTCCGGCGTCTTAGCACATCCGCCGCTTCCGCCATCAACAACAATATCTCTCTTCTGTTTTTCTCCATAGATAAAATCCTCTAATTGCTCGTCAGTCATTCTCTCAAACTTACTTACGGGAGTAAGCCCACTAATGTTAGAATCCTGTCTGTTTTTCCAACGATCCGGATTTCCATTTGTCAAAGTAAAAATGATCGCAGCAGTATCCGGCTGGATATGCTTCTTGACTATCGTTTTCTCTTTGATCTTAGGTTTCTGCTTCTCTTTCCCATTCTCATCAACCACAGGCTTCCCACTATCGATATACGTGATCTTCGACTCCTCTACCTCATAGCCTTGAATCTTCTTTAATAAAGACTTTTGGGCCTCGGCAACAAAGAATTGCATCCGTGCATCCTCCGCTTTTTTTACAGAGTCGGAAAAGTCGGATTTCGTCTTCATCCAAGTATAATAAGTATCCTTGTTTATACCGACCAAATCACAGATTTCGGCAATAGTATAGCTATCCTCCCGAATAAGAGAACAAATCCGATCCACTAATTTTTGACTATACTTTGCCATTAAATACTACTCTCCTTTTTCTTCCTTACTAAATTTAAACATAGAATCTGCCATATCAAGACAATTCTCCAATTCATTCACGATAGCTTTCAACTCAATATATTTACGCTTATCCACCGATGAAGAAACACCTTCACTATTTATCTGTCTCTCCAACTCCACTAACTGCTTGCGTTTACGTTCTAATCTCTTCGCTAAAACTTCACGATAAATCATACATAATTTTATTTTCATGGCGAATATCCTTTTCTTTAGTTATTCGCCAAATTTATCAATCTTCCTTAAACAAATCATCATTCGAGAAATCAAGTTCGGGAAAATTCTCCTTAATCTTACTCAGATCCCCTTTATAGAATACAAGCACATTTTGATGCTGCTTACCAATCTTTCGACTATTACTAAACTGCTTTCCGGCTCTCATAGCCAGACTACCTATGTTGTTAACCAGTATCATCTCATTGTAATAATGCAAGCCTGCTTCCTGGAACGCAGCGATCGTATCAGGAACAAAACTCCGATACACACCACTCTTATCGCGAACCTCTCCTACTACAAACACGGCGAATCGATTAGGCTTCAACAGTGAACAACTCTTCCGGATGATTTCTTTATACGCTTGCAGGAACTCAGGATAATCCATCGTCGATAGGTCTGCTGGATCATCACTATACACTTCTAGGTCTGCATACGGAGGACAGCTAAAAACCAAGTCTGCCTCATAACCTTCTGCCAGGGCATCTATCTCTACACTATCTCCACAAAGCCACAGAGGAGCGAACTTATGGCCGCCTTTCCCGCCGAACTCATCCCCTAATACTTCAGCAGCGTTTTTACAGTTGGCTTCGATCTGCTCCGGCCTTAGATCAATACCAAAATAAGTCATATCCAACATGGATGCAATAATACCACGAACGGAGCCACCAGCAAATGGGTCCAGGATACAACCATTGGGAATATTAAACCACCGGTAGGCCAGCTCGCACAGTACCGGATCAAAGATCGAGGTTCCATCCATAAACGGGATACCATGATCCCGGCAATACTTCTGTAGTTCGTTCCACGACGGATCGACACCTGTTTTTTCACGAATTACGTTACGGGCTTCGTATACTCGGGGTGGTTGTGCTGATCGGTTAAATGTAATCTCCTTCTCCCGGCCATCGTCACTCTTTATACCGAGATCAAGCCAGGCACGTTTCCGGTCTTGCCAGTTTCCAAGTTTAGAGTCAAGTACTGAGAAAGGAGGAATAATGAAACGTTCTTTCAAGCTACCGACGCGTCCCTTATCTGGCTTTACATCGTTTACTGAAACATCATCAATATTCAAATCATCAATGTTAAACTCCCAAGCGTCCAACTCATCGGCACCAAAATCTTCAACAATCGCGTCAAAGTCAAATACAGACGTATCAGAGGTATAATTGTCAGCTAGGGCAAGCGCCTTACGCCGAGAATCCTCTGTTGAGAGGTCGATACGCTTGATAGCTATCAATTCTGTACCATCTGATTCCACAATTCGAACCGGTAAGCCCAATTCTCGCGCTTGCTCATACACACCATTCCCAGCTATAATGCAATCATTCTTATCGAAAAGGATAGAACGTCCCGCTCCACAATCCTCCAAACTTTTACGGATCAATCTCTTGTTCTTATCTGTGTGGATACGATAATTCCGAGGGTCATACTTCAATTCAGCCATAACTTTTATTCTAAAATATAACAGGAGAAATCTATTAACCTAAATACAGTTGCAGTTCCCGGATAGCCTGTTCCACGCTCCGAACAATCACATACTTACTACCCGCCATTTCAACCTGGCGTTGGTATTCCTTTTGCTCTGCAGACTGTTTACCTGTAGATGTCTTGAACTCTAGACAAAGAGAAGCATATCCCTTTTTCGGTATCTGAAGGATTACATCGGCCACTCCACGTTTAACGCCTTGGCGCTTCATATTAGCCGCTTCTATTTTATGTCGGCTACCACCGTTCGGGACTGCAAAAAGAAGTCGATCCGGTAAGTTTGGAAAAAATAAAGGAACCTTGCTGAAAAACTCCGACTGAATCCGAGCTTCTTCGTTGTCATGATGCTGTTTTGACTTAGGAGGAATCTTTTTATCAGAGTAACAATTATAACAAACCGGTCCTTCTTCTGTATTGATTATTGATACAGTCTTTTTATTACAGATAATACAACAATGTTCCTTCATATCCCATTTTAACTAAGATATATAAGAAAAGAAAGATGTTTCACTTAGTTTAAAAAACATCTTTCATAACTAAGCCTAATCTGATTACATCACTGATACTTATCTCTTTATCAATCCCTACTCAATTTGTTAAAGCTCTATTCGACAGATAAGCGAATAACCAAGAATCATCTTATATATATATCACTACATTTCAAGTAAATTATTCGGCAACAAAATATACAATCACCATATTTTTATTTTTAATCCATATTTGATTTTGTATAAAGACTTTTATTTATTTTCTTTGTAAACAATTAATATCAAAATTATCATTATGAGTATAGAAAATCTTCCTCCTGAACTCATTGATAAATATGAGGTTCATGAATATAGGCATGCCATTGCCATTTTGAATGTTGACTTCCCCGAAGAATACAATGAAGTTGTAGAAATGCTAAGTGCTTTTACCTTAAAAAAAAGTGCAATAATCGCTCCTGGAGGGCGAAAAAGTCCTATTTCAGAAGCACTTGATTCCTATTTATATAAAAAGGGGTGGAGTGAAAAAATGTTTAAAACACAACTTATCATTGATGAGGAAAAACATGACACTCCTACACACAAAATAGATTGTTACAAAAATCGTGTTGCTCTTGATATTGAATGGAATAACAAAGATCCTTTCTATGATAGAGATCTAAATAATTATAGGCTTTTACATGAGAGAGGAGCTATAAGCGTTGCTATTATTATTACACGCTGTTCAAAATTACAAGATATCTTTAATAAATTAGGAAAAGGGACATCATACGGAGCTTCTACTACCCATATGGATAAATTAACTCCGCGAATTGAAGGCGGTAGCGGGGGAGGTTGTCCCATTTTAGTATTTGGTATATCTGATAAATTATACGATGAAAATTCATAAACTCCAAATACCTTATTCCTGATTTTAAGCAAAATAACAGGAATAAGGTATTATCCTATTTATTATTCTTGATCAGTAAAAGCATTTCTTGTACATCTCTTTTCCAATCATTTTTTCGCCCCATAGTCATATGACTATAATCCATAGCCCAAAGTTCTATTTGTGATTTTGAGAAATATTTCAATGCTGCTTGTTCCAAATCATAAACAGATATCATACCTGTATCACTATAACTAAGCACCAACGAATTGTTTTTTTGCTTCACTACAGAAAACATATCATCAAAAGCTTTTTGGACCTGAGTTCGAATACAGAACGGAGACTGATGTCGATCAACTCGATACCTTCCTTTAACATACATTCCATTTTTTGTCTGTATTTCAGGATAATCATAAAGAACCATAGTTTCTAAAATATGGTAAAAACGACTATAATGCACAAAACAATATGGAGGATCAGCATATACAGTCATATTCTTTTCTAAATTATTCAAACAACTTATATAATCTTCTGCAATTATTTTATGGCTAAAATGATTAGGTTCAGTCCTTAACTTTCCCAACACATCCTCTACCTTTCGTACAAAATATTCCAGAATACTTTTTGATCGATATATTTTGATATCAGCCATTGCAGATTCCGTTTTGGCATCCCGATATTGAGCATAATGTCCTGTTCCTTGACTATTGTAAGCAGCAGCATACATAAGGCAACTTAGAAGAGTATTATATACAGATGAATTACGATAATATTCAATAGCCATTCGCAAAGAATCTATCCAAGTACATTGTTCAACACTCCACCATGTACCTGAATAATATTTTGTAAATAGATGCCAATCGTTATTAAACTGGGAATTAATCAGTTGTTGACTTCTTATTTCAACATTATTAAAATCCTCTAATGTCATGTCAGATGCATACAAATAATCCAAAACCAATGTTTTATAATATCTGTGATGGTATTCTTTAGCCTTTAACAGAATATCTTCTAATAAAACATCTTGATTATTCCAATCTGTAAGATATGCTTTTGCTATAACAGAAGAATAATACTGAATATCATTTGAAATAATAGGTAGTTGATTTCCTAATGCACCAGAAAGCGAGCATGAACCAGCAAATAGATCACATATTTTTCCCCCTCGATAAACACTTTCAATTCCTTGTATAACAAATGGTAAAATTTTAGTCTTTGATCCCATATACTTAATATAATGGGGAAAAACATCACTATGTAGTTTATATTTCATCTCTTTCATTTTAATGCAAATATACGATTAATACTTGGTTCTACCGATGAAAAAGTACTTTACACATTGAACTTTTTTCTTATATTTATCAGCACAAACCTTTAAATTACGTTGATTTAGACCTATACCTTAGAAGGATAAATCTGCTCTAACTATTCATTTATCAATTGTTCAATGGTAACAGAGACCACACAAGTGACAGCATAAAAAGCATTATTCGTCAATTGGCGTTGCCATGCAGAAAAACGGGGTGACCAACGAAAACCGTTATGTTTGAGATTTGAAATAACGTCTGGCTGCGGCTTTGTGTCGAAAACTATCTGCAATCTATCCTCTGAATAGTTTTTGATTACCCGGCCACCATCGAAAAATATTTCCGCATCTTCTTGGTTCTCTCTTTCGGCCTGCTTTACAATTGATTGATTGGCAAGCTCGACGAGCTTCCAGAATTTATGACGATTAGTAAAAATAGGCTTCGGAAGCTTTTCGTTGAGTTCTTTGATATATTCAGTTGATTTGACTATTACATCAACCTTTCCGTTGTTGGCAATGCGTTCTAGCTTTCCGTACAGGCTTGACACAAATAAAGGTCGGTAGCTATATGTGTTTACACCCGTATCAATATCTTTCAACGTGGATGCAATATTGTCAATCTCACTTTTGACAGAAAGCCATTCTTCGGTATTCTTTTGTTCTTCCGGTTTTGCCTCCTCTATCCTCCGAGCTATTGCCTTGAGTACTTTTTCTCTCCATGTATTAAAATCATTTACAGCACCATCATAATAATTATTCATTTTTTCATTTCGTCTTGAAGGGAAACAGGCTGGCCCTGTTATCATGACGCTCATTATACGAGAATGTTTGTAAAATAAAGTACGAACCCATTCTTTGTATTTCGTAATATAGTGCTCCTTCTCATTTTCCGGCATATTTTCAAGGTCGGCATTCAATTCCTTTTCGTAATCACGAATATACAGAGCGGCTCGCTCTTCCGGGTTGAAACTCGTAGAATAAAAAGCGTCACAAGCGCATTTCCAAAGTTCTTCAAGGTTGACATCGTATTTCCACTCTGTAACAGCCCAGAAGCCTAAGTCTTTGTCATAAATAACAACTTCCTCGTTGTCGGAAATTCGAATTGCGATATGTGCATAGTCACAATGCATTAAATTCTCTCTTAACTTTTTCCCTCTCCAAGAAAAAAGCCATTCACCCTGTTCTGGGTTCACTATATTCACCACTTTTAATGCACGGTGACAGTTCTTTTTTGATAGTAAAACCTGTTCAGTATTACCGGCCTGTATTTTATTTTCTTGCATTATAGTTCCTTGTTTTTAAATATTCACACCTTATATTTTCGTTCAAAATCATACTTCCTAAACTCATGGTACGCCTGTTCCAATGTTTTAGAAGTCCTATCGCCTTCCGGCATATCCCAGCTTTTGGAATTATTGATACTATCATCCATGGCCATAGACCCCCTTTCTTTCTCATACCGGCCAAGCCATTCTAAGATAACAGCCCCGTCTATCCGATCATAAACCTTTCCATACAATCCCTTTTTCGCCCGATTAAAACATAGCTTGAAATCATCAGGCTTAAAGAAATAGTATTCATCAATAATCAGATCAACTGTTTGTGCGACTTGCACCGCTCCGATCGATTTTCCGACATTGAAAAAATCTATCAAATCATTCAAGACTTTTACCATAAATCCACGAAGATGCGTCTCTCCAAATTCTTTGTTCATAGCCGCTATAGAGCAGCTTGGGCTATCAAACACGTCATTTACTGTTTTGGGCCGCAGACTGTTGTAATATGGCATCGGCAAGGTGCCCAAGATGCTCACGCTCGCGTCTCTTGTTTTCGGCATCAGTTCCGGAGGAAGTACGCCTGTTGTTGAGTCTATCTGTGACAACAGTTGTATTGCTTGTTGTTTGTTCATCTTGATATTTTTCTAAATCACGTTTCGCCCATTTGCGGAACGTAAGGTTTGCACTAACGTACTTTTTGAGTAACTCTCGATAGTTGTGCATCGAGACAAGAGTGTCCTGGATTAACTGAAGCGGGAAATCTCGCTTTATCCGTTCGAATTGTTCTTCCGTAAACGGCTCTTTCAATTTAGCCACATTAGGAGCATTCGCAGCAATCCATTGCTTGAACTTCTCAAAATTTTCATTCTTGGGTTTCTCCGGTTCGGGGTCAGGGTTGCGCGTGCCTGCGCGCGTATAACCCTCCTCTCCTTTACAATCCTCTCCTTTACTCTCCTTTCCAGCAGGAGTAGTTTCGAACATTCCCGACTGTTCGGGATTATTCGCGAATGTTCCCGAATTGCTTTATTTTTTGCCCGAAAGAACGTTTTCTATTACTTCTGCAGGAATTTTTGACTTTTGCGGTTTGTCGATGCGCTCACTGGAAAAGTCCATCACGTAGTAGCTTTTGTTTTCGAATGTAAAAGGTACAAGGATAGAGTTTTCAATCAGTTCTTGCAGCCACCCAGAAACCTGCTGCTTACGAATATCTTCGCGGGCAGGAAAGACTTTCGACTTGATGATAGTTTCATTAGCTAAAATGACACCGCTATCATCAGCAAAGTTTTTCATGCCTATATAAAGCAGACAAGCCGGAAGAGATACGTTCGAAAACCTTTCATCTTCCCAAAATTCCGGTACTATAGTTCTAATTCTTGGCATATTTATACAGTCATTCTTTCAGGAATTCCCATCAAATCAAACAAAGTAGGAGCCTCGACTTCCATTTCAATCTCACGCAAATAAGTAAGGCTATCTTTCCAATAGTCATAATTAAGTTCCGTAGAAAGACCTCTACGGCCTAACTTGACAGCACAATAAGGGACGGTTCCAATACCACCAAACGGATCAAATACCAATTCGCCTTTGTTTGAATACCGTTCAATCAGCCTTTCAACGATGTCCAACTGAAGAGGGCAAATATGATTTTGTCGTTTCTTTTGTGATTGCTTTGTGTTAAGCGTTCTCATAC